>ENA-UOWO01002469-UOWO01002469.1-activated-sludge-metagenome-genome-assembly--contig:-NODE-2469-length-22827-cov-6.142631_pt1 | contig 22827 bp, 22 predicted proteins | sample MGYA00238148_ERZ761564 | MGnify/ENA primary metagenome ERZ761564 (study PRJEB28885, sample SAMN05720194) | activated sludge metagenome | isolation source: Anaerobic digester | place: USA... | reverse complement strand
TCATGAATTTGGACATGGATTACACGGAATGTTATCCGATTGCAAATATCCTTCGGTCAGTGGTACAAATGTTCCACGTGATTTTGTTGAGTTACCTTCTCAGTTAATGGAACATTGGGCAGAAGAACCCGAAGTGTTGAAGATGTATGCAAGACATTATCAGACAAACGAACCAATTCCTGACGAGTTGATTGCAAAAATGGAAGCGGTGGGACATTTTAACCAGGGATTTGCAACCACAGAATTTCTTGCAGCATCATATCTTGATATGTATTGGCATACGATGACAGAAATGAACGTTACAGATGTTTTGCAGGCAGAAGCAGATTTTATGAATAAAAAAGGTCTTATTGCAGAAATTGTTCCTCGTTACAGAAGTACATATTTCTCACATATATTTTCGGGGGGTTACTCCAGCGGGTATTACAGTTATATCTGGAGCGAAGTTCTTGATTCTGATGTATTCGGAGCATTTAAAGAAACCGGCATTTTTGATCCGGTTACAGCAGAATCGTTGAAGAAAAACATTTATTCAAACGGCTATAAAGACAGCCCTATGACAATGTTTGTGAACTTCAGAGGTCGTGAGCCGAAGATAGATGCCCTGCTTGAAAACAGAGGATTGAAATAGAAGAATTATAAATAATTCACTACCAGAAAAGGTCTTCGAATCTATAAATTGCATAGACGGAGTTAAGGTCAAATTCGCCGAACTGAGCAGTTTTATATCTGTTCATGCCCATATAACTAAGAGTAATTGCAATACCTTTTTCATAGTCCTTCCAGCAAATAAAAATTGCGCTATGTTCGACTTGATAATATTGATAATTAATATGATATATCCAATCACCAGGTTGTAACATTGCTTTTGGAGCAAAAGGACCAGCTTTTTTGGTCATATAAATTTCATTCTTTTTATATCCTTCGGCTTCGATAGGCGAATATACAGCATTCAGATAATCCCAACACGAACCCATAATTACTTTGTTATCAATAAATGATAATTTGTAAGCATTTTGCAACACAAAATTTGCAGCCAGTGAGCAATTATCACACCATGGAATTCCCGAAAAGATACAAGTTTGACAACTATCTTGCTCTAATACCCATATCGCGACGCTGTCCTGATCCCAAACATGCTGTAATAAATCTTGATTATAAATGCAACCGGTTAGTTCGAGGCGATCATTCGAAACCAGAGTGCTATCTTTGTAATTAAAATAAATTCTCTGAGCTATCAGATTATCGCCGATAAAAATCAAGGACAGAATTAGGATAAATAAATTAATATACAATTTCATTTATATCTTAAAGTTTCGATTGTAATGATGCTGCAAAGTTAAAAATATTTGAGAAATGTATGATATCCTGATAATTACTGTACTCCAACGCGAGTTTGTTGCTGAGTTTATCGAAGCACTCGCGTTGCAGTATAACTCATAAAGGTGGCCTTAATGCGTTTGCAGTTGTTTGTTTAAATTAAAATCAGTCTTTTATACATCTGCAACTAAACCCATTCTCAATAAAATATTGTGAACGTCCTACAAATGGAACACTGTAATTTAATGCATAAACCCAAGGATTATAGGTGTAAATATTAAAAGTAGCCGAAGATGTCCAGAAGTAAGAGCTTTGCCCGAAGTCTTCAAAAACACCATCCCAGGTGTCTCCTCCGGGAATACCGGAAAAACCGGTTGAATTAGTTGCTGCTTCATTTGGGTCCCACCACATTGTTGTACAGCTCATTTTTAGATTACCACCTTCATCAACGCCGACTCCAAGTGTAGAATTATATTCCAGAGCTCCAAAATCAGTTCCTGATGCTCTTGCCAGTGTGGTCCACTCATAATGTGAGGGGATGTGCCAGCCATCAGGACACATTCCTTGTATCGGGTTATCACAACGATCATCAGGGGGAGCACCGCTTCCATTACACGGATCTGTTTCTTGCATAAGGATATTCCATTCGTACAATCCTCCCATAGGACAACTTGGGTCCTCAACTCCGTTTATATTCATGCAGAACTTTGTTCCCGCAGCTTGAGGAATAGTAATTGGAACATAAGTGCCTGAATTTAAATTTTCTGCCATCCACCACTGATCACCTATTTTTACAACTGAATAATTATTTCCATCGTCATCAGTACAAGGAATGAAAGTAAATGTTACTGTCTGACTTTGGCTAGGTGTAAGCATATAAACAGTACTGTAATTGCCTGATTTTCCTGTAAGTTTTAACAGGTCTCCTTCATTGTATTGCATATTAATTACAGCTTTAGTGCTTTTTTGTTTTATAGAATTAGTCTCGGTGATTTCCTGTCTGGATTCTGATAATTTCTCAATATTAACTTGCGAACTTTTATTATCACTTTGATCAATTATGATTTTTGCAGTATATGAAAAATGTTTATTATCAAGCTTTAGTAAAAATATACCATTACTAAGTCCATCGGTTTTAAAAGTATTATCGCCCTGATTCACAAATTGTTCAGAATACAATACAGTTTTTCCTGAAAGATCATATATTCTGATTGAAATAATTTCATCCGAATATGCTTTAAAATCAATATAACACATTCCGGCTGATGGATTGGGATATATCAGTACCAGATTAAATGGTTCCGAAATCAATTCATCTATTCCTACTTCGGAACTAAGATTAAGTATATCGTTTCCCGAAATATTTATTTCAGTACATTGTGTCAGATTTTCAATTTTTACTGATTCAACGCTTGTCGAAGCTCCTGTTCCTGTAAAACTAATCTGATAATTTTGTGAGTAACAATGGGCAAAACAGAAGATTACAAAAAATACAGTAGTAAAGATTTTCCTATTTTTCATGTTATTTTTCTTTAATTATTATAGCATTCGAAAACAAAAATAACTAAATACTTATAAATGAAGAAAATAATTCTGTTAAAATTTATAGGCTCTACCGAAAATAGTTTAGAAATTATATCTTAAGCCAAATTTTATTCCATAGCGGTCTGGAGTTTTAACAAGGTTAAGGTTTTTTTTGTACACAGAATGCAATCCCGGGTTATAATATGGTTCAAGTCGGATTAAAAGATTATCTGAAATATGGTAATTAAAGCCTGCCGAGAGCCAAATAGAAGGTAAAAACTTATACAAATCAGCCTTATTGTGTGCGATAATTCTTCCTGTCTCTGAATTATAGTCGTAGGATTCATATTTTATTAAAATTCCTGCAATAAAACCTGCCCCAATATCAATATTAAATTTCTTAAACTCAGCAATTTTAAACTTAAATATCAATGGTATTTCAGCATATCTATAAATAAAATTTCTAGCAGCTATTGTATCTTTACTTAGAGTATCAATATTTGTTAAAAATGTAGTGTCGTTATATGTTATTTCAGTTGTATCAATATCATAATGCGGAATGGAGTCTGTAATTGTAATTGTAACAGAGTCTTGTTCGATAGGGTCGTAATAAGTAGAATCATATGTAAAAGATTCATAATATACTCCGGTAGTGTCGTAATGGGTCTCGTTATGTGGAATAATTTGAGTAATAATTGAAGTATCAATGCTTATAGAAGTAAAATTGAATAATGCATTTTGTTTCATTTCCGATAAATAAAATCCTGTCGAAAATTTCCATCGGTCAATTTCTAATTCAGCGTCAATACCAATACTGTAGTTTTGTTGTTTCGAAAGGTTTATGATTGAGTTATTAAATTTTCGCCAGACAGAAAAAAAAGAAGCTGCTGAAAACCCTGCCGAATAAGCTGTAATAATCGGCTCTTTCCAGATAGTATCGTAAATAATTACTGTTTCATTAACAATAACTGTGTCGTAAATATTTTTATTTATCTGAACTTTTATAGCATCCTCATTTTGAGCAAGAGCATTGAAGAATATCAATAATTGTAATAATATGAAAATACTATATTTCAGAATTTGCTTAATCATTTTCTCATATCTTTCAGATTTCAATATTAAATAATTTTATGCACAAAAAAAAGGGCTGTTAAAAATTACAGCCCTTACAAAATTTACTTGTCATGGTTTTATTTTACAAATCTCAGTGTTTCGTAAACATTGTTGCCCGAAATTTTAACAAAATACATTCCGGCTGAAAATTGTGATGCATTCATCCTAATGGTATTGCTACCACTATTAAGATTGTTGTTTTCGGAATAAACAATCTGTCCGTTGTAATTGTATATCTCAAGTGTTATATTGTCTGAGTTTTCAGTATTTAGTTCAATGTTCAACTCATCAATAACCGGATTCGGATATAAGCTAATCATAGTATAAAACTTGTTTTCAGCTATTGATGATAAATCTCCTTCTGTTACAATTATTTGGGAAGAATAAAAGCTTATCGATTTAAAATTCCCACAGTTTATATAAAGATTAAGTATATAAATTCCTAGAGTTGCAACATCATTTAAAGAATAAGTTACGGGAATAAAAACAGAAATATTCTGATCATCAATAAGTTCCCAAACGGCTAATACAGAACTTCCTTGGATATCGAATGAAATAACTCCTGCAGAAACCACATTTGAAAAGCAGTCATTAATTGTAACATTAAGAGTGCTATTTAATTTCCAATTTGATCTTGGTCGTAAGTGTAATACTGAACAGTTATACAAGCTTGAGTAGTTTCACTATCTGCATCGGTAATTGTTACACAATAGGAATCACCTCCACAGACATTGTCCACCGAAGCATCAGTTTCTCCATTACTCCACAGGTAGCTGTAAGGGGCTGTTCCACCAGATATATAAGCTTCTACGGTTGCTGTGCAGTCGTCGAATGTTGAAAAGCTATAACCAAGTTGTGCATAAAAACTATCGTTTGTTACAGAATCCACTACATTGCTAGGGACATAGAAACTCCAAGTGTTTGTGCAATTGTCCATGTCGGCAACATTTACAGTATAAACGCCCGGATACAATCCTGTAATATCTTCGGTAAACTGACCACCATCCCAGAAATATGAATATGGAGCAGTTCCATTTGAAGCGGTAATATCTATTGATCCATCTGCAGTATTATCATCAGTTGCATTAGTAATGTTAACGTTCACCATAAGGTTACAAATTGGAGGATTCCCAATTAAAATAGAATCGCAAACATTTGCAGAACAACCCATTCCTGTTGCAGTAAGGCAGATTGGATAATGACCATCATCAACAAATGTGTTAGTAATTGTCTGTCCGTAATAAGTGTTGTTTTCAAGTACCCAGACATAATCTACTAAAGTTGGATCTGTAATTTGCTGTCCGTTAGAGAAGAAAGTACCAGTTGTAACTGCTGTGTTTCCAGATACTGTAATTGTAATAAACGCTTCACAATTTGTTTGGGCTCTTAAGCCTGTAACGATAAGTGAAATTGCCAGAATTGTAGTTAAAGTTTTCATAATTTTAAGTTTTATAAGTTAATATTTCTTTTGTCTGTCTTAATAACAATTAGTTTTTGAAAGGTTGCTTACTAATTTTTAAAATTTTAATTAAATAGTTTGATGAACTGCTATTACAAAATTTTTACAAAAAAAAAGACCGTATTAAAATACAGCCCTTTTACTAAATATCGCAGTAATGATTATTTAACGAATCTTATTGGTTCAAACTTAGAGCTACCGTTGAAATGCATGAAATACATTCCCTCCTGATAATCTGATACATCTATCGTAAAATTGTTTAATCCACCGTAAATTTCATAATTTTCTTTGCTAATAATTTGACCACTAATGTTTAAGATACTAATTTCGATAATTTCATTAGTCTCAGTTATGAGTTCTAGATTTAAGATATCGGAAACAGGATTTGGATATAAATTAAGACCGCTTTTTGATTTTATATCGTCTATGTCTGTTATATCTTCACTTGTAACAAGTATTTGATCTGTATAAACTGAAAGAGATTTATACCCAGTACAGTTTATATATAGATTAAGAATATAAACACCCTCTGAAACAATACTGTTCAGAGTATATGTCACAGTCATATATGTAATAGTGTTTTGATCATCTGTAAATGCCCAAACGACAATAATATAATCTCCTTGAATTTCGTATGAAATAACTTCGGCAAATATTAAGTTTTCAAAGCAATCATTTATTACAACACCAAGTGTATCGTTTACATCCCAGATTGTATCCTGGCCGTAATTATAATATTGAATATAAACGCAGGCAGAAGCTGTTTGAGCTTCACTGTCAGTTACTGTAATACAATAATAATCATTTCCGCAAACATTGTTCAAACTTGCAGCAGAAGATTGATTGCTCCAAGAATATGAATATGGTGGTGTGCCACCGTAAACCTCGGAGTAAACGGTTGCTGAACAATCAAGACTTGTTTCGAAATAATAAAATAGATTTACGTAGAGATCATTGAAGACCGTATCGTTTGGATTTGTAGTGGTATCGGTATTATTTTCGGTTCCAACATAGAAACTCCATGTAAGGCTACAATTTTCATTGTCGTTTATTGCTACAGTATATACTCCCGGTAATAATCCGGTAATATCTTCGGTAATCTGTTGATTGTCCCAGTAAAATGAATATGGGAGTGCTCCTCCGGTAACAGTAATGTTAATTGCTCCATCGGCAGTATTAGCATTTGTGCAATGAGTAATGTTGTAGGTTAATGTTAGATCGCATGGATTGGTACCGTTTCCTATATATAAGCTATCGCAGGTTGTTGCAGTACAATTAGGACCAGTAGCTGTTAGACATATAACATATACCCCATTTTGAGTAAAAGTGTAAGTAATTGATTGTCCGTTAAGGGTAATACCATTAAGTTGCCATACATAATCAACAAGTGCAGGTTCGGTTATAAGTTGACCATTCTCATAATATGAACCGGCGAAGACAACAGTATTTTGAGTTGAAGTGTTAGTAATAACGGCTTCGCATTCTGTTTGTGCGACAAGGATATGTGCCGTTAAAAAAATTGCGAGGAGAGTAATTAGTGTTTTCATGATATTCGATTTAAGTTAATAATTATGTTCGTTTGTCTTAATAAAAATTAATTTTTTAATTCTTACATTTTATTTTTTATCTTTTTTCTTTTTTACTTCCACGGTTTTATGAATTTCTGTTTTAATAGTATCGGTTATTACTATTTTCTCAGCATTAATTATAGTATCAAAAATAACACTTTTTTCAATAGGCTCAGAATTTCCACTGTCATTTATTTCATTTTCAGATACATTTTCTGGTGATATAGAAGCATCTTCCCATGTGTCGTTTTTAACAATTACAGATTTTGAATTATCAACAAATATTTCATCTGTTTGAGATATGGATTTTTCTGTATATAATAAATTTGTACAAGTATCTTCTTGTGTACTGGTTTTATTTTCGAGGTTTTCAGATTTGATTGTAATCTTAGAGCTATTGTTATCAGAAGGACTTGTACTATATATTATTGTTGCAGAAGTACCTAAAATAATAGCAGTAAGATAAAAAATGTTAAAAGTACCCGGATTGAATTTAAAAAAGTTAAAATATCTGAGTTTGGCAGAAAGCTTTGCCCTTATATCTGGAGAGGGAGCCGAAGAAAAATCTTCAAAACTGTCTCTCAACAGATCGTCTAAATTATTTATATTCTTGCTCATAGCTATTTGTGTTTTTTAATATTAATCCGTTTGCTTTATCAAGTAATGTTTTTCTGGCTCTCGAAAGTTGTGATTTTGAAGTGCCTATGCTGATGTTTAATTGTTCAGCAATTTCTTTATGCGAAAAACCATCAATAACATACATGTTAAGTACCATCTGATAACCTTCAGGTAAGTCTTTGATGAGTTTAAGGATTTCATCAGGACCAATGTTTGCATCAATCAATCTATTTTCGGTTTTATCTTGATTGTAATCTTGTTCTTTCTCATCAAAATCTACATTTTCGTTAAGTTGATAGAACTCATGCTGGTTTTTTTTCTTCAGAAAATTGATTGCCTGATTAACCATTATTCTTTTTATCCAAGCTTTAAAAGAACCTGTTTCAACATAGTTTCGAATATTATCAAGAATTTTTATAAACCCTTCTTGCAATAAATCGTCAGCATCAGCATCATTTCTGACATACCTCAAACAAACTCCTCTCATCATTGGTGCATATTTGTCAAACAAAGCCATTTGATACTTATGCTTGTTATTGCAGCATCCTTTTAATATTTCGTCGTCATTTATCATATCGTCAACAAGATAACAATAAAAAAAAGAAAGGTTGCACGAAAAAATATTTTACTTTGAAAAAATAAAAAAAACTATTTAGTACACTGGTATATTTTTGTAATTGGTAAAAGTTGTAATCGGTAATCTGTGGCTGAGTATAATCGCTTCGCTTCAAAAAATCATGACTTTATTTAAAATAAAGAGCAAAAACTATAGTTTACTGCAAATAACTGATCACAGGTAACTGATTACCAATTACTAAAATAGATTCTAGCTTTGATATAATCCCTAAACAATTACATTATTTTTTCTTTTTACTTGCCTTAACTTTAGGCGTTTTTATTTTGTTTATATCATCAATCCACTTGCGTTTTTCTTTATTAAATCTTTCCATATTTGCTGAATCTACAGGTTCGGCAGGTGGTGGCTCAAATGATAGCGGATCTATTTTCTTACCGTTTTCGTGCACTTCATAATGTAGATGAGGACCTGTTGACCAGCCTGTGCTTCCAACATATCCGATAATATCTCCCTGATTCACCCTATCACCGACATTGTATTTGCCAAATGACGAAAAGTGCATATAAACGGTACTATAAACACTGTTATGTCTAATTACAACATAATTTCCGGCACCTTCCTGATATGTTCGTGTAACAATGGTACCATCTGATGCAGCAAAAACTGGAGTTCCACTCGGAGCAGAAAAATCAACTGCTAGATGTTCTCCAACAGTATGAAAAATCGGATGCATACGAGCATAAGAATAACGTGAACTAATGTGAGTAAATTCGAGTGGTGCCAATAGAAATGTTTTTCTCATACTCATGCCTGTGGTATCATAAAAGCAAGTAACAGAGTCTTGCTTAAACGGTATTGCCCAAAGTTCTTTTCCACCATGAAAGAAAACTCCGGCTTTTACCTCACCCAATCCAATTCGTTTATCATCAACATAATATTCATTGTAAATAACTTTGAACCAGTCGCCGGGTTGTAATGCATAAAAGTCAACAGTCCATGCAAATGTTTGCGATAATGCTAAAGCAAGTTCCCAACTATATCCTCCATCTGAAATTGTTTGCCAAAGAGAAGAATTGATAATACCCGAAGCATTTAATGTGACGGTGTCAACAGGTTTTTTAAGTTTTTCAATAATTATCGTGTCAGGATTTCGGAAATCATATTTAGTATATCTCACATCGGAATTCTCGTAAACAAATATTTTTGCCTGAAGAACTCCGTCAATTGTAGTATCAGAAAAAACAGTGTAAAGATTTCCGACATTAATTAGTGTGGTATTAAACGAATCCGTTGACATTCGTCCGATTTTATCAATTTGTTGAGAAGTAATCCCGTACTTATTAAGTATGGTGCCAAGGTAATCACCACTTCGGACAGTGTCAGTGTATAAAGTCCAGCCCTCAATTGGGATTCCGTACTTTTGTGGGATTTTTTCTTCTTGAGGAGTTTCAGGCAAATCAGTCTTTTTCTCTTTTAACAGAAAGAATAATGTTATAATTATTGCTAATACTGAAATTATTATCAGGATTACTAGATATTTTCTTTTAATTTGCTTCATAATATTGGGCTAAAGTAAAAAAAATCTTTGTAAATGCTATATTTTTAAGAATTTTGTGAGGTTTTGGCGTGCATTTTTGCCAAAAGTGTGGATTGAGTGTTGGGGCAAAAATCATGACAAAACCGTCACTGCTATTCAACTTTGCCTTTTCGAAATAGAGCCACAAAATAATTTAAAGGACAAAAGTTAAATTAAACTTAAATGCCCAGTTTTCAATGGGTTTTGTTCTGGTATAAGGACCGTATCTATAATAGATGCCTATGCCATAACCTTGAAAACTTAATCGAAGAAGGTTATTCAATTGTATTCCTGATTCAAAATATCCTTTGTCCATTTTTTGAGCAAAGTTTTCTTCTGTTATATCTCCCAATCTAGTATTATCCCCCCAACCAACGGCAGTAACCAAAGCAAGTGTAGGAGCCCATTTTTTTGTTTTGAATATCAAACTACCGAAATCATGACGCACAAATATTGATGCAAACCTGTCTGAAACAAACTCATTAATACGCATCGTATTAAAACTATTATCTATGTTTATCCAAGAATACGATGCCTGTCCATAATATAAATAAGAGTAAGGTACATTGCCGAAAACCATACCTCCAACCGCTGATAAATGGGTTTCTCCGATATGTAGCCACTGAATTTTCTTTGTAATCATTGCCTCTGTCTTTAGGTATTTGTTTGTTGCCTCTAAGAAATTTAAACCTCTGATTACATTTAAATACAATACCGGATAATTCGTACCCATACTTAATCTGTTCCCTCTTGGAGTTTGCAAGAATTTTTCCTTATAAGCATATCTGAAATGAATCCCAAATTCTGAATTGTAAAACGATGAAGGAATACTTCCAAGATAGTCATATCTATCAGGATTTATAATGTTCTTTTGTGTATAATTAAATCGGAAATCTGTGTGCAAGTATTTTAAACTGGAAAACTTGAAGGAAGCATAATACTTTGTAACAGAATCCAATTCGGATAAAAAGAAATCACGCAAAGTCTGATTGGCAAATATATTAATATCGCGGTTAAATGTGTAGTCATCACTAAACTCTAGATCCTGTTTAAACCCAATTCTAAACACAGAAGATCTTGATTGGTTTAGGATAAAATCAAGATGACCTCCGTATTTCCATGCTTTATCCCTGAATCCATAAGCAAAATACCCTCCTACCGACATCCACTTAAGCATTTTGTTGTTGGTTGACAAGCCCAGACCTATTCTATATCCTTCATATTGATTATACCATAATATCGAAGAAGGATCAAAATTTATAAATTTCCATGGAATATATCCTGTTGCGATCAATTCAACTATTTCCATCGTGCGATCAAGATTTGCCTCTTTACCTATACTGTCAATTACATGGTATGTTTTAATATCCTTTTCGGTTAATTTTTCTTTCCTATACAATTCCCAAAATAGTGAATCTTTCTTATGAGCGTCTGAGTTTACAATTACGTCAAGCTGATTAAATTCTTTACGTTTGTACTCAGGATTCAGGCTTATATCACTCAGATAGCTTTTGCCAACACCAACCAGAGGAATGGTCATACTATCTTCAGAAACCTGAAACATATCTAGAATAATATCAGTATTTAGTTGAACCGGAAACCACTGGACAGAATCAATAAGTTCATATTTCTGTTGAATATTAATATTAAACGCACTTGTCGGATTATAAGGTTTAGCAATTACATTTTGAATTGCATAACCTCTGGAATTAATATGGAGAATACCCTGAAGCCCTTCAAAATTCTTCCCCTTCAGGGGTCTATAGGAAATTATAAATATGGTGTCGGCAGACTCACTATACATAGTATCTTCAATCTGGAAAAAGTACTTGGATGTACTACCTTTACTTATTGGGCTCAGATATTTTTTGTCCATCAAGCTTATAAAATCCTTATAAAACGAAAATGACTGAAATTGAGTTGTGAGTAACGTAAAACCGGGATTTTGCAAACCGGACATTCTATGAGCCAATACCTCCTCTTTATTGTTGTCCGGATATTTGAAACGTCTTTCGGTTACAGATTCTGTAATAAAAATATGCTGTGAGTCAAAAAATTCTCTCATTGATTGCCTGTCAGAACTCGTGTCAGATTCATTCGCATTTACTTCACTTATAGAATCTTCCTCTTCGGGCAGCATACTCATATCAATTGTAAAATACATTTTATTATACGACACATATGAAAATGATCGCATTTTTTCAGGATTATTATTGTCAGCATTTGATATTACTTCATTTATTATTCTATGAGCCGGATTAACACCTGGCAATACTGTTACTTCCTCAAGATAGAATGTATTTGCTTCAAGGGCTATTTCAATATAGTTTTGACCAGAAAATTCGTCCTTTGTAATAATTTTTGTATTGTATCCAAGATAAGAGATTTTTATAAATTCAATTTTATCATAAGACTCAATAGTAAAATAACCATCAAGATCGGTTGTTGTTCCCAGATTCTTTGAATTATATACAATATTAACGAATGCAAGTGGCTCAGACGTTTTTGCATCTTTAATCCTGCCGGCAAATTTAGTCTGTGAAAAAAGTTGTATTCCCAGAAATACAAACAAAATAATTAGAACCGCTTTTTTATTAATCATTATTCGTACATGCCGGTTTTTAATCTTATCACTTCCTGGTCTGTTAAAAATCTCCATCGTCCGCGAGGCAAATTCAATTTAGTCAAACCTGCGAAAAAAACCCTGTCCAAACGTTTGACATTATACCCGAAATGTTCCATAATTCTTCTTACTATTCTGTTTCGTCCAGAGTGCAGTTCAATACCGACTTCGGTTTTAAGATTATCAACATAGTCTATTGAATCCACAACAATTAATCCATCCTCCAGTTCAATGCCTTTTACTATTTCATCGAAATGTTCTTTTAATATTGGTTTATCAACTTCAACATGATAAATTTTCTTTTTATTGTATGAAGGATGCGTCAGTTTTTTTGTGAGTTCGCCGTCATTTGTCAACAATAGCAAGCCTGTAGTATTTCTATCCAAACGTCCCACCGGATATACTCTTTCAATACAAGCATTTTTAATCAAATCCATTACAGTCCTTCTACCCTCAGGATCGTCAAGTGTTGTTACATAATCTTTTGGTTTGTTTAATAAAATATAAACTTTCTTTTCCGGATTTATTTTTTCATTATTGAATTTCACCTCGTCCCCCGACATAACTTTAGTACCCAACTCTGTTACAATTTTACCATTAATACTAACCAATCCTGTTGTAATAAATGTGTCGGCTTCCCGCCTAGAACAAATACCTGCATTTGCAATATACTTATTCAACCGGATCCCTTCTTGCAACTTATTCCCAGATTTCTGCACTTTTTTTGAAATTATCTTAACATTTCTGTCCAATTTCTTGAACTTGAGAGATTTTGTCTCTATGCCCCGTATTTCATCAGCATTAAATTCAACTCTTTCTGATTTTGTTTTGAGCTTCTTTATAGGTTTCGCACTTTTGTTATCAGCTTTCTTCTTTTTAATATAATCAGGAGCATCGTAGTATTTAGAGGCCTTGTCTAACTTTTTTCCATAAGTTTTACCTTTCTTGCCTGCATCCTTTTTACTGTAGCTGCTTGTCTCTTTTCTTTTTTCAGAACCAGTTGTTTTATAATCAGGTTTTTTATCGTCTTTTTTCATTCCAATTTATTTTGCACATTTTCTTCAAAGATACGAAAAATGAAAATCTAATAATGTGTATTCTATCTGAAAAATACTTAAATATTATTTAAAATCTATTTTTATACATAATTACATAAAACAATTTAATTTTTGGATTTTTAACAAAATATGTATGTATTTAGGTGGGTGTTTAATTAAATACTCAATTTTTGAGCTAGCGATAGTTAAAAAGCATGGGGCATAGAGCATGGAGCACAGGGTATTTTGCCTGAGATAAAAGTTATAAATAGACTTTATGGATTTTTAAATCAAGAAAAATAATCTTTATTTACAGTAATGATAGCTCTATGCACCTTGCACCATGCCTTTTTGGAAATGCTCACTATTATTATAAATTTTCTTCTACCAGCTAAATAATTACCAAAATATTTAACTTTGCTTTGGAAAAGATAATAGTTTGAATTAAAATTTAATGCCATGAAAAAGATTATTCCTTTTGTTTTAATAGTTTTACTAGCTGTGATGTCTAGCGGTTGTAAAAAAGTGTCAAATTCAAAAAAAGTAGCTGAAGAGTTTTATAAATCACTTACCGAGCATAATTACGAAGATCTTCTACCATTATTGTCAGATGATGTTAGAGAGAAAAAAACAGACAAAAAATGGGATGAGGTTTTCACTAAACGTGATAATTATTGGGGCACAGTGAAATCTTATGACAACACATTTTCTGAAATTAAGCAAACCTCTATCGGTACAGTAGTTGAATTAAGATATAAAGTAGAAAACACAGACGGAACAACTTACGAACTTCTACGGTTCATGGAAGAAAATGGTGAGATGAAAATAATCTTCTACAGTTACTCTGATAATCCTGACTTTATTACATCTTCAATGGAAGAAGATGACAAGCCTATGACAATTAAATCATTCCCGACACAGGAAGAAACAATTCAGAAGTTTTATGATTTATTCAAATCAAAAGATTATGATGCAATGAATGAACTATTTCGCGAAGATGTTAGACAAGGAAATTCTTCAGATGGGCTAAAGAAAATGATGATTAAAAAATCGGATTATTACGGAGAAATAAGCTCTATAGATAAATATTTTGCAGACAAACTGGAATCTGATTCTGGGTATTTCTATAAAATTATTTATAAAGTAACTTATAAATCAGGTAAAACACTCTATGAAAAATTTGAATTTTCGTGTGAAACAGAACCTGATAAGATTATGTTCTTCATAGAATCTGAGGATCCCGAAACTTTGTAAAACTATATTGAGATTTCAAAATAATTCAATCTAACAATAAAGGCTTCCATTTCTGAAAGCCTTTATTTATATATTGATTCTGTGCTTCGGATCCGAATTGAAAGATCCTACTATCTTTAATCTGGTTGGATTACATCATGCCACCCATACCTCCCATGCCACCCATTCCGGGGTTACCCATAGGTGCAGGATTTTCTTCAGGGATATCAGCAATAACACACTCTGTTGTCAATAACATTCCTGCAATACTTGATGCATTTTCGAGTGCAATACGTGCAACCTTCGTAGGATCAATTACGCCTGAATCATAAAGGTTTTCGAAAACATCAGTACGAGCATTGTATCCGAAATCATTCTTTCCTTCTTTCACTTTTTGAACGATTACAGAGCCTTCCTTTCCTGAATTTTCAACTATCAATCTTAATGGTTCTTCAAGTGCTCTAAGAACTATCGAGATACCAATTGTTTCGTCTTCGTTGTCACCTTTAAGGTTCTTAATTGCTTCCATAGCTCTTAAATATGCAACACCACCACCAGGGATTATACCTTCTTCAACTGCGGCTCTGGTAGCAGAAAGAGCGTCTTCGTATCTGTCCTTCTTTTCTTTCATTTCAACTTCGGTTGTTGCACCAACGTAAATAACTGCAACCCCGCCGGCAAGTTTTGCCAATCTTTCCTGAAGTTTTTCACGATCATAATCGCTTGTTGTAATATCCATCTGCTTTTTGATCTGAGCGACTCTTGCCTTAATTTGTTCTTTACTTCCGGCACCGTCAACGATGGTTGTATTTTCTTTATCAATAACAACTTTTTCTGCTCTACCTAATTGAGTGATATTTGCATTTTCAAGTTTCAAACCTTTTTCTTCAGTAATTACTTCACCACCTGTTAAAATTGCAATATCCTGAAGCATTTCTTTTCTTCTGTCACCAAAACCAGGAGCTTTAACAGCTGCAATTTTTAAAGTGCCTCTAAGACGGTTAACAACTAAAGTTGCCAAAGCTTCACCTTCAACATCTTCGGCAATAATTAACATTGACTTACCTTCCTGAGCGACCGGCTCCAGAACAGGCATTAAATCTTTCATCGAAGATATTTTTTTGTCAGTAATAAGAATATAAGGAGAATCTAAAACTGCCTCCATCTTTTCAGCATCGGTAATAAAATAAGGAGAAATGTAACCCCTATCGAATTGCATACCTTCAACAACTTTAACTTCAGTTGCAGTGCCTTTTGCTGCTTCGATTGTTATCACGCCTTCTTTTTTTACTTTTTCCATCGCTAAAGCAATGTCTTTCCCAATCTGAACTTCATTGTTAGCTGAAATCATTGCAACTTGTTCAATCTTGCTAATGTCATCACCAACATTTTTGCTCATTTTCTTTAATTCTTCAACAACCTGAATAACAGCCTTATCAATTCCGCGTTTTAAATCCATTGGATTTGCACCTGCTGTAACATTTTTCAAACCTACACTTACAATAGACTGAGCCAAAACCGTTGCAGTAGTTGTTCCATCACCGGCATCATCGTTTGTTTTAGAAGCGACTTCCTTAACCATCTGAGCTCCCATATTCATAAAAGGATCCTTCAATTCTATTTCTTTTGCAACAGTAACACCGTCTTTGGTGATTTGTGGAGCTCCAAATTTCTTATCAATAACAACATTTCTTCCCTTAGGACCTAATGTAACCTTTACTGCATCAGCAAGAGCATCAACACCCTTTTTTAATAAGTCTCTTGATTCTATATTAAATTTTATTTCTTTAGCCATAACTTTATTTTTTTCTGTTAAACAATTATTCTTCTACCACTAACAAAATATCTGTCTGATTCATAATGAGATAATCAGAATTATCAATTTTTATTTCAGTTCCACTGTATTTACCATATAAAACAATGTCACCTACTTTTACTTCCATTTTCTCATCTTTTTTAGGATTGCCAACAGCGACAATTTTACCACGTTGTGGTTTTTCTTGAGCAGAATCAGGAATTATAATACCACTAGATGTTTTTTGTTCAGCAGCTTGAGGCTGTATCAGAACTTTACCTGACATTGGTCTTCCAATATTTGCCATAATTAATAATTTTTAAGTTAAACATTTAATATTACGCAGCCTGATTTACGAAAACTATGCCACTGAACTAAACCTGACAAAACTGCAATTAAATGTCATTTTCAAACACTAATAATCTGCCAGAATGTCCTTATCTGACAAATTTGAAATTTTGTCCTAAATAGTATGCATTTTCCCCTAAAGTCTCTTCAATTCTTAAGAGTTGGTTATATTTGGCAACTCTGTCCGTTCTTGAAACTGAACCGGTTTTTATCATTCCGGTATTTAAAGCAACTGCAAGATCTGCAATAAAGACATCTTCGGTTTCTCCCGATCTGTGACTAATTATAGAAGTATAAGAATTTGAATGTGCAAAGTTGACAGTTTCAAGAGTTTCTGACACTGTTCCGATTTGATTCAATTTAATAAGAATTGAATTCCCCACGTTTTCCTTAATTCCTTTGGCAAGTCTTACAGGATTTGTCACAAAGATATCATCTCCGACAATTTGTATCTTTTTCCCTAGTTTTTCAGTAAGTAATTTCCATCCATTCCAATCGTCCTGAGCCAATCCGTCTTCAATTGAGATTATAGGATATTTTTTTACCCAATCTATCCAATATTGCACAAGCTCTTCCGATGTCATTTTTTTGCCAGTGGACTTAAAAGTGTAAAGTCCTTTTTTATCATCATAAAATTCTGATGCAGCAGGATCCAGAGCTATGTATGCATCTCTTCCTGGTTTGTACCCTGCTTTTTCAATCGCTTTAACAACTAACTCAATGGCTTCTTCATTTGATTGTAGGTTTGGGGCAAAACCTCCCTCATCTCCAACATTTGTTGAAAATCCTTCTGCCTGCAAAACTATCTTGAGATTATGAAATATCTCCGACCCCATTCTAATTGCCTCGCTAAAAGTAGGAGCCCCCACTGGCATAATCATGAAATCCTGAATATCAATAAGATTATCTGCGTGTTGACCACCATTAAGTATGTTCATCATTGGTATTGGTAGTGTCCTTGCATTTACTCCTCCGAGATAGTTATAAAGAGATAATCCATGCTCCTGACTTGCTGCTTGTGCACAAGCCATAGAAACTGCTAAAATTGCATTGGCACCTAGATCAGATTTATTTGATGAACCATCAAGTTTTATCATCGCTCTATCTATAGCCATCTGGTCATCTATATAAAACCCTTTTAATGCTTCACTGATTGTGTTCTCAATATTATAAATAGCCTGAAGAACTCCTTTGCCCAAATATCTGTTCACATCCTTATCCCTTATTTCTACAGCTTCGTGAACTCCGACCGAAGATCCGCTTGGTACAGATGCCCTGCCAATAACACCTTGTGTTGTATAAATTTCTACTTCGACAGTTGGATTGCCCCGAGAATCCAATATTTGTCTTGCATGAATGTCTGCTATTTGTCCCATATTGTTTTTTTTTCAAAAATAAAAAAAGGGGATAACATTTAATCCCCTTTTTATAATTAAATATAAAATTTATTATTCTTTATTGTCTTCAGGTTTTTCTTTATCGGTAGAATTTTCTTGTACATCTTCAACTTCAGGAGTTTCTACGACTGCTTCAGGAGTTTCTGAAACTGTTGCTTCAGCTTCTTTCACAGCCTCTTTGGTAACTGTAACCGATTTTGATGCTTTTTCAGTTTTTGCCACTACTGGAGATTCTGCAGTTTTTGATTTACCGCGAGAACGACGACTTGTTTTTTTCTTAGAGTCTTTTGCTTCGAGCATCGCTTCATTAAAGTCAACAAATTCCAATATGCACATGTCTGCATTGTCACCAAGGCGAGTTTCTGTACGAAGAATTCTAGTATATCCTCCGGGTCTGTCACCAACCTTAACAATAATATCTCTAAATAACTCGGCAACAGCTTCTTTATTTTCCAAATAACTGAAAACTATTCTTCTACTGTGTGTAGTATCATTTTTAGCTTTTGTTACCAATGGCTCTAAATACATTTTCAGAGCTTTTGCCTTTGCAACTGTTGTATTTATTCTTTTGTGAAGTATTAATGAAGATGCCATATTGGAAAGTAAAGCTTTCCTATGTGAGCTTGTTCTGCCTAAATGATTGAATTTCTTATTGTGTCTCATCTCTATCTATATTATTCCTTGTCCAACTTATATTTTGCTGTATCCATACCGAAATTTAAGCTTTTAACATCAAGAAGATTTTCTAATTCGGTAAGTGATTTTTTTCCAAAGTTTCTGAATTTCAACAAATCGGTTTTGTTGAATTGAACTAAATCTCCAAGAGTTTCCACCTCAGCTGCCTTAAGGCAGTTGAGTGCTCTTACTGACAAATCCAAATCGACCAACTTCGTTTTGAGAAGTTGCCTCATTCTGAGGACTTCCTCATCAAATTCATCATTATCATGCTTTTCATCACTATCAAGAGTAATTTTTTCATCTGAAAACAGCATAAAATGATGAATAAGGATTTTTGCAGCCTCTTTCAATGCATCTTTGGGATGAATAGAACCATCTGTATCTATTTCCAACAACAATTTTTCATAGTCTGTTTTTTGCTCAACACGCATATTCTCAATGTAATACTTTACATTACGAATTGGAGTAAAAACAGAACCTATCGGAATTATTCCAATGATATCATCAATAGGCTTATTTTCTTCCGGAGGAACATATCCCCTTCCTTTTATAATCGAAAGTTCCATTTTCAATGTAACTTTTGATTCCAATCTGCAAATAAGCAAGTCGGGATTTAAAATTTTAAATCCGGAAAGGAATTTACCAATATCGCCGGCTCTAAATTCATCCTGTCCTGAAATTACTATACTTACATTTTCATGATTCATATCTTCAATTTGTTGCTTGAAACGAATTTGTTTAAGCTGAAGAATGATCTCGGTTACATCTTCCATTACACCGTGGATAGTAGAGAACTCATGGTCCACACCTTCGATTTTTACAGAAGATATCGCAAATCCTTCCAAAGAAGAAAGTAATATCCTTCTTAATGCATTACCAACAGTAATTCCATATCCGGGCTCAAGTGGACGAAATTCAAATTTTCCATGAAATTCATCAGCCTCAAGCATAATAACTTTATCGGGTTTTTGAAATGCTAAAATTGCCATTTATTTATTTTTTATTTTGAATACAATTCAACTATTAACTGCTCTTTAATATTTTCGGGAATATCTTCACGTTCTGGAATTGACATATACTTTCCTACCAATGCATCAGCATCCCATTCAATCCAAGGGTATTTTCCATGATTGAATCCACTTAATGAATTCGTTATTAATTCAAGAGATTTGGATTTTTCGCGAACCCCTACAATATCACCAGGTTTCAAACTAAATGAGGGGATATTACACAAATTCCCATTAACCAAAATATGACGGTGAGATACTAACTGACGTGCAGAAGCCCGTGTTGGAGCAATCCCCAACCTGAATACTACATTGTCGAGTCTGGATTCAAGCAATTGAAGAAGTACAATACCGGTTACACCTTTACTTCTTGTAGCTTTTTCAAAAGTATTACGGAATTGTCTCTCCAAAATACCATAAGCATATTTAGCTTTTTGCTTTTCCTTCAGCTGAATGCCATATTCAGAAGTTTTTCTTCTTTTTTTACTCAACCCGTGCATTCCTGGAGGGTAATTCTTTTTTTCTAATACTCTATCCGGTCCAAAAATTGGTTCTCCAAATTTTCTTGCAATTTTAGTTTGCGGTCCTCTATATCTTGCCATTTCTTATTAATTAAAACATTAATATTATACTCTTCTTCTCTTAGGTGGTCTGCATCCATTATGAGGTAAAGGAGTAACGTCAACAATTTCAGTTACTTCAATTCCCAAATTGTGCAAAGACCTGATAGCTGATTCGCGTCCGGCACCTGGTCCTTTAACAAATGCTTTAACTTTGCGTAATCCTAAATCAAATGCTATTTTTCCACAGTTTTCAGCAGCCATTTGACCTGCGTAAGGCGTGTTCTTTTTAGAACCTCTGAAACCGTTTTTTCCTGACGAAGACCAAGAAATCACCTGACCTTCATTATTCGTCAATGTAACAATAATGTTATTAAACGAAGTGTGCACGTGAGCCTGTCCTGAGGCTTCAACTTTTACTATACGCTTTTTTGTAACTCTTGCTTTATTAGCCATATCTCAATTATTTCTTTTTGTTGGCAATAGTTTTCTTTTTACCTCTGCGGGTTCTTGCATTATTTTTTGTATGCTGACCTCTTAAAGGCAACCCGATACGATGTCTGATCCCACGATAACAGCCAATATCCTGTAATCGTTTGATATTCAACTGAACTTCGGAACGTAATTCACCTTCCAGTCTGAACTTTCCGACAGCCTGACGGATCAGGGCTATCTGATCGTCATTCCAGTCTTTAGATTTAATGTTCCGATCAACACCTGCTTCCTCTAAAATTTTTGTAGCTCTGCTACGACCAATTCCATAGATGTAGGTAAGCGCTATTTCGCCACGCTTATTATTTGGAATGTCTACACCTGCTATTCTTGCCATATTATTCTATTTGTTTAATTACTAAATTACTATCCCTGACGTTGTTTAAACTTAGGATTTTTTTTATTAATTACATAAATCCTACCCTTGCGTTTAACGATAATACAATCGTCACTTCTTTTCTTTACTGATGCTCTTACTTTCATTTTATAATGTTTTATTTATATCTATACGTAATTCTGCCTTTAGTTAAATCATATGGAGACATTTCAAGTCTGACTTTATCACCCGGCAATATTCTTATATAATGCATGCGCATTTTTCCTGAAATATGTGCAATGATAACATGCCCGTTTTCAAGTTCAACGCGAAACATAGCATTTGATAATGCTTCGATTATCGTTCCATCTAATTCTATTGATGGTTGTTTTGCCATAAAATTTAACTACTCTTTTTTTTATTTAACACTTCTTCTATTATACTAAAATCTGACAATATTTCTGCTCTGTCTTTTCTTATCACTACAGTGTGTTCAAAATGAGCCGAAGGTTTACCGTCTGAGGTTCTAATTGTCCATTGATCTCTTTCCTGATAAATCTCTTTACGCCCTAAATTTATCATAGGTTCAATAGCAATTGTCATCATCTCACGGAGCTTTATACCTTTACCGATCTTTCCGTAATTAGGAACTTCGGGTTCTTCATGAAGCTCTTTCCCAATTCCATGTCCCACAAGCTCTCTGACAACTGAATAGCCATGAGATTCTGCATGCTTTTGAATTGCGTTTCCAATATCACCAGTAGTATTACCTGCAACTGCTTTTTCAATTCCTTTATACAAACACTCTTCGGTACATCGTAATAATGCTTTGATGTTTGGTTTAACCTCACCAACCTCAAATGTGTAACAGGAATCGCCGTTATAACCATTTATAACAGCACCACAATCTACTGACACAATATCTCCGCTCTTCAGAATATATCCGGAAGGAATACCATGTACTACAACATTATTTACAGATACGCATAGGCTATTCGGAAATCCGTTGTAATTTAAAAAACCAGGTACACCTCCATTATCTCTAATGAATTCCTCTGCTATTTTGTCGAGAAACAAAGTAGAAACCCCTTCTTTAATCTCACCCGCAAGCATCGCATGTGTTCTTGAAACTAACAAATTGCTTTGCCTGATAAATTCTACTTCCTCTTCTGTTTTAATAAATATCATCAAAGAACATATTATATTGCCGAGGACGAACCTCTGCCTTTAATTCTGCCACTTTTTGTCAAACCGTCATAATGACGCATTAACAAATGACTTTCTATTTGCTGTAAAGTATCTAAAACTACCCCAACCAAAATAAGTAAGGAAGTTCCACCAAAAAATTGAGCAAACTGCCCATTGATACCTGCCAGCCTTACTAACGACGGTAAAATTGCTATTAAAGCCAAAAACATAGAACCCGGTAAAGTTATTTTTGACATTATCGAATCTAAAAACTCAACAGTCTTTTTACCCGGTTTTATTCCCGGTATAAAACCTCCGTTTTTCTTCATATCTTCAGCCATCTGCTGTGGATTAATTGTCACAGCAGTATAGAAATATGTAAATACAATAATTAAGAA
>ENA-UOWO01002468-UOWO01002468.1-activated-sludge-metagenome-genome-assembly--contig:-NODE-2468-length-22831-cov-5.960924_pt1 | contig 22831 bp, 15 predicted proteins | sample MGYA00238148_ERZ761564 | MGnify/ENA primary metagenome ERZ761564 (study PRJEB28885, sample SAMN05720194) | activated sludge metagenome | isolation source: Anaerobic digester | place: USA... | reverse complement strand
TGCGGAATGCAGGGCTCGATGAGGAAATGGGTCAGAGTGCCTTCGATACCGTTGACAACCTGCTTCTTGCCCATGCGCTCGTCGATCCATTTTTTCGTTTCGGCGATGTCTTTATTAACCAGAACCAGCCCGTGTTTGCCGCGTTTGCCAAACAGCTGGTCAGGCTTGGCGACCAGCTTGTCGGTCTTCAGCCAGGGGTTGTCTTTTTTGAGTTTGTTCCAGTCGGTGTCTTTGTCGACCAGAACGATATGACCGTCATAACCGACGCTTTCTTCACAAAAACCGTCAAGGTGCCTTGCAAGCATTCTTTTGCCGTGATACTCACGGATTCCTCGTTGAGCCATCTTTATCTCTCCTGAAAAAAATTAAACAGGCAATGGATACCTAAAGGGTATATCTCTGTACCAAATTTCGTGTCAAGCAAACTTTTCGCAAACAGTTAATTCGAGAACCTTTCCGAACGCCGGGTTAATTAATGGCGACAAATGTGACGCATTCGCGGTACACTGCGACGTTGCTGCGACAGCCCCCTGTATGGAAATTGCCGGTCGACTTTCTGCCGTAACCAGCCCTCAGTGCTGCTCATGACTGGTCATCATCAATTCTGGCACGCCGTTTGCAAATGCTTGAATTGAATTATAATCATTTTTTACGAGGTGTTCTGAATATGGATATCAACAGAATGACGCAAAAATCACAGGAAGCGCTGCAGCTTGCCCAGAACATCGCCGTTCAGCACGGCCACCAGGAAATCTCTTCTGAGCACCTGCTGGCAGCAATGCTCACCAACGAAACCGATCTGGTTCCGCGACTGCTCAACAACATCAATATTCCGTTGTCGACGATGCGCGACCGTGCCCAGCTGGCAATCAGTCGCCTGCCGCGCGTCAGCGGCCCCGGCATGACCCCTGACAAGTTCTACATCAACCGTGAACTGTCACAGATTCTCGTCAAAGCCGAAGAAGAGATGAAAGGTCTCAAAGACGAGTATCTCTCGGTCGAGCATCTGGTGCTCGCAATGATCGAAAGCGGTTCTTCAACTGCGGTCGGCAAAATCTTCGCTGAGCTGAATCTGACCCGCGATCAGTTTCTGCAGGCACTGACCGCGGTGCGCGGCAATCAGCGCATCACTTCGGCCAACCCCGAGCAGACCTACGAGGCACTTGCCAAGTATGGCCGCGACCTCGTCGCCATGGCCAAAAGCGGCAAACTCGATCCGGTCATCGGCCGCGACGCCGAAATTCGCCGTGTCACCCGCATTCTCTCACGCAAAACCAAAAACAATCCGGTACTCATCGGTGAACCGGGGGTCGGTAAGACCGCCATCGCCGAAGGCCTGGCGCAGCGTATTCTGCAGGGCGACGTGCCCGAAAGCCTGCGCGACAAAACTATTTTTGCTCTCGATATGGGCTCACTGATCGCCGGCGCCAAATACCGCGGTGAATTCGAAGAGCGCCTAAAGGCCGTACTGGCCGAAATCAAAAGCAGCAACGGGCAGATCATCATGTTCATCGACGAACTGCACACCATCGTCGGCGCCGGCAAAGCCGAAGGCTCGATGGATGCCGGCAACATGCTCAAGCCGCTGCTGGCACGCGGCGAACTGCACTGTATCGGCGCCACCACCCTCGATGAATACCGCAAATACATCGAAAAAGACGCGGCACTTGAACGCCGCTTTCAACCGGTTCTTGTCGAACAGCCTGATGTCACCGACACCATCTCGATTCTGCGCGGTCTCAAAGAGCGTTTCGAGGTTTTCCACGGCGTCAAAATTCAGGACCGCGCCCTGGTCGCGGCCTCAACTCTGTCGCACCGCTACATATCTGACCGGTTTCTGCCTGACAAGGCCATCGACCTCGTCGATGAAGCCTGCGCCATGATCCGCACCGATATCGAATCGATGCCGGCCGAGCTCGACGAAGTCACCCGCCGCATCATGCAGCTCGAAATCGAAGAGGCGGCCCTGATCAAAGAGAAAGACGAGCAGAGTCGCACCCGTCTAGAAGCCCTGCGCAAAGAACTCGCCGATCTGAAAAACCGCGGCGACGCCATGAAAGCCCAGTGGGAAAGCGAACGCGGCGTAATCAAACGGGTACAGACACAGCGTGAGCTCATCGAAAAACTGAATCAGGAAATCAGCGAAGCCGAGCGTGCCTACGACCTCAATAAGGCCGCAGAGCTCAAGCATGGCCGGCTTCCCGAAGCCCTCAGGCAGCTCAAAAATCTCGAAGACGAGCTGCGACAGAAGCAGAATACCGGCAAGCTGGTGCGCGAAGAAGTTACTGAAGAAGAGATCGCCGACATCGTCAGCCGCTGGACCGGGATTCCGGTCACCCGCCTCATGGAAGGCGAAAAAGAAAAACTGCTGCACCTCGACGAACACCTGCACCAGCGTGTAATCGGTCAGGATGACGCGGTCAACCTGGTTACCGATGCGGTTATCCGCTCGCGTGCCGGCATCAAAGACCCGCACCGGCCGATCGGCTCGTTCATTTTCCTTGGCCCGACCGGCGTCGGCAAGACTGAGCTCGCCAAAGCACTCGCCCAGTCGCTTTTCGATACCGAAGAGAACATGGTGCGCATCGACATGAGCGAGTATATGGAAAAGCATTCGGTTTCGCGCCTGATTGGCGCCCCTCCGGGCTATATCGGCCATGACGACGGCGGCCAGCTGACTGAAGCGGTACGGCGCAAACCCTATTCGGTCGTGCTTTTCGACGAAATCGAAAAGGCGCATACCGAAGTTTTCAACGTGCTGCTGCAAATTCTCGACGATGGCCGGCTCACCGATTCCCGTGGCCGCACCGTTGATTTTCGCAATGTCGTGGTTATCATGACCAGTAACCTCGGTGCCCAGACGCTGATCAGCGAGATCGGCGAAAGCGGCGAGATCGATGACAGCACCCGCGACAAGGTGATGACCGAGGTCAAGCGTTTCTTCAAGCCCGAATTTTTCAACCGTGTCGATGATATCGTGCTTTTTGCGCCGCTCAAACGCGGCGAACTAGACAAAATTATCGACCTGCAGATCGCCTCGATTCAGAAACGTCTGATCGAGCGCCGCATCAGCCTCGAAGTCACTCCTGACGCAAGGCAATGGCTTATCGAACGCGGTTACAGCCCGCTATATGGGGCAAGACCGCTGAAACGGCTGTTGCAGAAAGAGGTAGAAACTCTGCTGGCGCGTGCTATAATTACCGGCACGGTTGCCGACGGAACCACAGCGCCGATTGTCGTCAGAGGTGACCGCCTGGCGCTGGGTTGAACTGTCTGCCAATAAATGAATCAGGAGGGCCGCGATCATGAATCTGTTTCTGGCAAACTGGAAAAGAAAGGTCGCTTCAACATTCGTTCTGACTATCATCATGGTCGTTGGCGGTCTGATCATCGATCCGGCCTACCTGAACAACCCGATCGGCGAAGGCTCTCTCGGTGTCGTTGCCGCCGAGGGTTACCCGATGCCGGCGACAACCGAACTGTCTCTCGTTGCCAATGGCGTCGACCCGATTCAGATAGATCTCAAATCTGAAGACGGCGACTTTGCCGGCGAGGTCGAACTGATTTCGCCCAAAGGCGAACTGCTGCTCAACCAGAAGTTCGCCCTGCGCAAATACCCTGCCACCCTTCTGCCAAACCCGGCAAAATGGCAGAGTTTTCTGTCGAGACACCAGGGCCCCGGCACTTACCTGCTGCGCCTGACCCAGGAACAGCCCGGCAAGGCAAAAGTTTTTCTCTACCAGGGCCCGTTCGTGCTGCGCATGCTGATTCTACCGCTGATCGCCGCCTTCTTCATGCTGGTGCTCAGCTTCACCTTCGCCCCCAAAAACAAAGTCGCAGCTGAATAAAAAACATCACGTCATCTATGCAAACCTCTTCATCATCGCTGCGAACTTGTTTGTCATCCCCGCTTAGGGTTCTGTCGATTTATTGAGATTTTTAACGTTTCAGTACAGAATGATATTTATCTGTAGCGGACTGCTTGATGGGCGGCGCATCGAAAAAGCTGTTTTCGGGGAATCGACAAACCCGAAGGCGGGAATCCAGGTTGTTTAAAGGCAGAATTCACGTCGAAACTTCATAAAGCAGCAGCGTGGCAAAACTCTTAGATTATTAAAAAACTTTTTTCGTACATTTTCGTATTAATTTGATTCGGTACCCTTCCCGGTCATACCCTCCATGAGTATAATGTTATTGTTAAGCTAATCGTGGAGGCTGTATTTATGAAAAGACTTTTTTCATTGATGCTCGTATTGCTGCTGGTTTTGGCTGGCAACGTTCCCGCATCTGCCGACGCCCGTTCAGATTACGAAAGCTATCTGTCTGCCTATAATGCTTATCGTAATGCCGTCAACGAAGGCAGGCCCGCCAGTGAAGTGCAGGGCTACCTCAATGCCTATAAAGCTGCCAAAGCGCTTTATGAAGGCAATCTCAACAAGGCGACCAATACCGCGACCGCGCTTGAGACCGGTACCGCCACTGAAGCCGACACCGTTTCAGAAGCAGCCACCTTTGTCGCTACCGGTGAAGGCGAAAGATCGGCAGCCGTTGCTCAGCAGCAGCTTCCCACCGGCCTGAGAAGAATTCTCGAACAGCTCTGGTCAGAAAAGGGCCGCAAAGATCCCGACCAGGCAATGAAACTGCTTGCTGGTTTCATCGAATCTAGCGCCGGTTCAAAATATGCCGACCTCGCCCGCTATGAACTCGCCAAGGCTTACGAACTGCTCAAAGATGATGTTAAAACAGCCTCAACTCTTCTTGCGCAGATCGGCCGCAACGACCCGAACTCAAAACTGGCCCTGCTGGCAAAAGAACGCATAAACTATCTGGCCGCCGGTCAGAAGCACCTGCAGTGGAAAAACGCCCTGAACGCCACCTACGGCGTTTCCCAGGCCGGTTACGAAAAATATCGCAACACCTCATGGCTGGCATTCCCGGTCAAAGTAACCAGATGGTTCGGCTATGCCGGTAAAATGCTCGACTTCAACAAGACTCAGAGCGACTTCGAAAAGTTCCAGGTCTGGTATGAAGAAATGGGTTCCAGATTTGCGCCTTCAGTTGACGTAACTTTCGACAAATTCAAGGTTGCCAACGGAAACGGCAACGAACTCAGCGAAATCAGTCTGTTCTATAGCAACTCAAAAGCCTGGTATTCCCGCTGGAAATGCCTCGAAGAAGCCAAAAGCTCAATCGATATCCAGTATTTCATCATGGAAAAGGATATCTTCGGCTATTCTCTGCTCGGCATGCTGCTCAAGAAAGCACAGCAGGATGTCAAAATCAGACTTCTGCTCGACGCCCGCGGCACCAAGCAGCTGACCCGCAAACTTCTCGGCCAGGATTTCCTGCAGGAACTCAGCGAATTCGACAATGTCGAAATCAAGGTATTCAACCCGGTTCATACTAACCTGCTCAGCGTTTTCACCGACCCGCGCAAACTGATCGCTTCGAACCATGACAAGATCGTCGTCGTCGACGAAGAAATCTCGATCATCGGCGGCCGCAACGTCTCCATGGATTACTTCCTTGAACCTGAAGATCACCCCGGCGCCTATCGTGACTGTGACGTGGTTGTAAAAAGCACAGAAGTTGCAAAACAGCTCGATTCAGCCTTTGACGAAGAATTTGCCAAGCTTAAATCATTTAAGATCAGTAAAGAACTCTGGGGCAACATCGACATCATGAGCGACCCGCTCAACGCCGCTTATGATACGATGTACAACCATATGCTCAACGAAAGTTTTGTGGCCCGCAAAGGCGCGAACAAAAAATATCTGACTGCCGCCGCCGATTTCATGAAAGAACTCTCCGGCTACGGTCACCTGCGCGACCTCTCAGGATTCGACCCGTTCGCCAGCTCGATCCAGGCTCCGGTCAAAATCATCGACAAACACTCTCTCGGCGGGCCCCGCAACGATATCACCGACCAGATGATCAAATACATCGACGGCTGCAAACGCGAAATTCTTCTGCAGAACCCATACGTAGTTCTCACCGAACGCATGTTCAACGCTCTTAAACGCGCCGGCAAGCGTGGCATTCCGATCATCATGCACACCAATAGCCCCGCTTCTACCGACAGTCTTGCCACCCAGGCAATGTTCTATGCCGACTGGAAACGCATCTTCAAAGAAATTACCGGCATCAAGATCTATGTATACAAGGGTTCAAACAAGCTGCATGCCAAAAACTGGGTATTTGACCGCAAGATCGGCGTAGTCGGCACCTACAACCTCGACTACCTCAGCGAACAGGTCAACTCTGAAGTCGTCGCTGCCGTTAAATCCGCCGAATTCAGCAAAGAACTCCGCGACGGCATTTTCTCTGATATCGCCAAATCAGCTCAGTATCAGGTCAATATTAATGAAAAGGGTGAAGTAGAATCAGTTCTTGGCCCCGACGATCTCCAGGGCAAAAAATTCTGGCTGCTCAAAACCCTCTCAAAATTCACCATCTTCAAAAAACTGATCTGATCGATCTGCTTCTCAAGCAAAAAAGGCTGCCTTAACCGGCAGCCTTTTCGTTTTAGACAGTTCGCTAAACCAGGGGATTACCTGACAGCGGGCGAAGTCCTGTGGGCATTCGCCCAGCCTGATCCTCTGCACCCCGAACAATCAGTAGAGGCTTCGTTCTTCCCTGACCCATTGCATCTTTTACACCTTTTTGCATTACTTTCAAAATCTGCAACCCAGACATAACCATCGCCACCACAGGCATCACACAAAGCTTCGCCATTACAGGCGCAGGGGAGGTTCGCCGACATCTTCTCTGGTTCCTGCATTTTATGGGCGCCTACAGCCTTACCGGCCCAGAGAGAATCAAGGTATTCAAAACTTATAAGCGCCGCATTCAGGTAATTTACCAATTCTTCAAAAGACTTCTGATTGGCTTTCACAGAGGCATCGGAGGGCTTCTGCAATTCCTGCAGAGACTTAAGCATCAGCCGGTGATTTTCAATCTCCTGCTTCACCACATTTGCACCCGGATAATCTTTTTTACTATCACCTTCAGCCCCGGCAACGTTTGATAAAAGACATAACACGATAAGCAGTAACCCTCGAACAAAATACATTGATTCTCTCCTCAATTACTCAAATCTGACGGCATGCTCAAAAACATGAAATTATGCCAAAAACGAAATCTATCACATCTACAGGCGATTTAACAGTTTGCAGGCAGTTTCAGCAAAAGCATTGCATTTTCTGACTGCCGAAAACTACTCCTGCAAAAATTCAGGCCGAAACAGATAAGCGAGCATTGATTGCTGCAGCGGCGTTTCATGGTTACCCTGCCGGAGTAATATCTGCAATCTGCGCTGCAGATTCAATGGATGATTTATCTCCGCCAGCAGACCGGCTGAAACTTCTCTGGCAACGGCCAGTTTCGACAGGCAGGCAACGCCCATTCCGGCAATTACAGCCTGTTTTATCGCTTCTGTATGACCGAGCTCGAATTTCAGTTCGGGCCTGACTCCAACCGTCTGCATTGCCCGCTCGAAAATTTCTCTGGTACCGGAACCCTGCTCTCTGGCCAACCAGGCTGCCCGGGCCAGATCCCTGACCGTTATCTTCTTTTTTGCAGCCAGTGGGCTGGAGGGAGAAGCAATTATCACCAGTTCGTCGCCACGCCAGTCCTTGGCAACCAGACCGGATTTGTGCGCCGGGCCTTCAATCAATCCAAGATCAAGATGTCCGGCCGCCAGCTCCTCCTCTATCTGTCTGGTATTTCCAACCACGAGATCTATCCTGGCCCTGCGATAACGCCGGGAGAAACAACCGATTACAGCCGGCAGAAGGTAGTTGCCAATTGTCGTACTCGCACCGATTCTCAGGTTCCCGGCCGGATCACCGGGTCGACTGGTAACCCTTTCGAGCATTATTTTGGCGCGGTCCAGAACCTCAACGGCTTCCTGCAGCAGCAATCTGCCACGATCATTCAATATCAGCTTTTTCCCGATACGATCGAACAGATTACCCTTCAGCTGTCTTTCAAGGTGCGCCAGATTCAGACTGACCGCGGCCTGGGTCATACCAAGCTCTTCGCCGGCATTGGTGACATGACCAAGCTTCGCCACGGCAACAAAAACTTCAAGCTGTCTCAGAGATACATCCATAGGTTGTTACTGATTCCAATCAATTTTTAATAAATTAAACTAATTAATTTTATAATATTTAACAATTTTTATTTATTTTAATTTGCGTATACTATTTGATTAACTCGCACGAGGTAATCAATATGAAGCTGGAAACACTGCAAAAACCTCTTTTCTTCGTTCTCGCAGCTGTCTGCCTGATTCCGGGTGTCAATCCGGGCACGGCACTGGTAACCGGAATTCTGTTCGGCCTGTTGTTAAAAAACCCTTTCGCCGAAACAGGCTCGGTCTGGAGCCGCAACCTGCTGCAGATTGCCGTTATAATGCTCGGCTTCGGCCTGTCATTGGCTGAAGTTGTCAGCCAGGCATGGGCTTCGCTCCCGGTAACGGTAGTCGGGATTTCGCTCACAATCTTTCTTGGCTATCTTTTTGGCATGTGGCTGAAAATGGAACCCAGGCTTGCAAAGCTGATCGCATTTGGCACCGCCATCTGTGGCGGCAGCGCTATTGCGGCCATGGCACCAGCCATCAAAGCGCGTGACGAAGAAACTTCCGTTTCACTCGCCACGGTTTTCTCGCTTAACGCGTTGGCATTGCTCCTTTTTCCGGCAATCGGGAAATGGCTGAACATGTCGCAGCATGATTTCGGGGTCTGGGCGGGCCTCGCAATTCACGATACAAGCAGCGTCGTAGGAGCTGCGAGCCATTATGGCGAAACAGCACTGGCGGTGGCAACGACCGTCAAGTTGGCCAGAGCGTTGTGGATAACGCCATTCGTCATTGTAACCAGCTATTTCAGTGGTTCGAAGCAAACCAATGTATTTCCCTGGTTCATTCTCGGATTTATCGCCGCAGCGCTGACGCGAACCATCCTACCTTTGCATGAAAGCTTATGGACAACCCTGGTGGCAATCGGCCGCCAGCTGCTTGTTCTATCGATGTTTTTCATTGGCAGCAAACTATCACTGGAAACACTCAAAAAGGTCGGACTGTCACCATTGCTGCTTGGCGTTCTTCTCTGGCTGTCTGCAAGCATTTTTTCATATCTGGCAATAGGAAAACTCTGATTCCGCGTTTACCCGTAGCCGGATTTTGTATTAATCAGCGTTTATTTTTGATCAGAGCTCTTTGCCGATGTCGTTGCGAAACTTGATGTTGGCCAGTTCAAGCCGGGCGATGTCGCCGTAGCATTTGCTTCTGGCCTCTTCGAGGTTTTCGCCGACGGCGGTAACGCTGATCAGACGGCCGCTTCTGAACTTGTAGTCTTCTGAGTCTTCAGCTCTTTTGCAGCTGGAGAAAAATACCAGCGAATCGTTGACCTTGTCGAAACCACGTATCAGCGGCTCACCGGTTTCGTTGTCGGGGTAGCCCTTGCGGGCAATTACCACTGAAACGGCTGAGTGACGGCCAAAGGCTACTTCAGAGCCAACCGAAGTCAGGCAACCCATCGAACAGTCTTTCAGCAGAGTGGCGAGATCACCGCGGAAGCGGGTGAGAATGCTCTGAGTTTCGGGGTCGCCGAGGCGGGCATTGAATTCAAGAACTTTCGGCCCGGTCGCGGTTAGCATAAGCTGAATCGAGAGAAAACCCCGATAGAGCAGACTATCTGCCTTCATGCCATCAACTACCGGCTGCACGATAGTATCGATTATCACCCGGTCAAGCTCTGGCGTAAGGTCGGGTGACGGGCTCACTGCTCCCATACCACCGGTGGTCGGGCCTGCTTCGCCGTCATCGGCGCGTTTATAGTCGCGGCAGGAACTGAACGAAACCCACTGCTGACCGTCGGTCAGAATGGTGTAAGAACATTCGATGCCGGTGATTTTTTCCTGCAGGATCAGCGGTGGGTTATGCAGATTGAGAAATCTGGTTGCCGCGCTCTTCGCCTGTTCGGGGGTATCACAGACGGCAACGCCGGTGCCGTGCGAGAAACCATCGCATTTAACCACCAGCAGATTCGGGTTTTCATTGAAAGCCTGTTCGGCCTCAGTGGCGTTGACCACGATTCGGGTAAGCGGCGACGGAATATGATGCCGGGCCATGAATTTCGCGGCAAAAGCCTTGCTGGTTTCGATTCTGCCGGCATCGGCAGCCGGGCCGATGACCGGTATTCCGGCCAGCGCCAGAGCATCTACAGTGCCTTCTTCAACGAATTTTGACGAGCCAACTACGGCCAGCGCAATTTTGTCTTTGCAGAACCTGACCAGCTCAGCATTGTCTTTGAATGGCACCCTCTTGCAGATTGGGATACTGGCCATGCCGATGTTTCCGGGGCAGGCAATGATCTTATGCACTGACGGAGACTTGGCGAGCGCGTGTACGATAGAGTGTTCTCTGGCTCCAGAACCCAAAACAAGAATATCCACGGGCACCTCAACAGAAAAAATACTTTGGCGCGTGCATGTTACTATGCCGCCAGCGCCGCGTCAAGACGGCAACTGCCTAAAACAGCAGAGAACGGCAGCTTCGGCCGTTCTCTGGCACTGAGATCAATTAAACGCTTTGCTTATTCAGCCTTAACAGCTTTTTTGAGGCTGTTGTATTCGTCTGAGTAAACTTTCAGCTGTTCGAATACTTTTTTGGCGCCTTCCTGGTCATTGGCTTCAACCATGCGGTTGTACTGCAGGTAGGTATCATAATACTTCTTTTCGACGTCAGCAAGTTTTTCTGAAGTGGCGCCAGTTACTGAGAACTGAGGTACACCTGCAGTTGAATCGCCGACAACCACAGCACCAGTGCCCCTGCCGGTGCCGCCGAGATTGCCGATACCACCGGAGAAACCGCCGAAACTGCTGGTCGGGTTATTGCTCTGCTGTGATGGCACATTCGAGCCCTTACCGAAAATAGAGACCTTGCCGCCCTTAGCGAATGAGGTTACCCACTTGGCAACCTTGCTGCCGAGGAAACCGCCGACGATACCACCAATGATCGGCCCGATTACCGGAATCGGAGCACCGAGAGCCATACCGATGGTTGAACCGATCGATGAACCGACGAGATCAACCTTGTCGATCTGCTGGAAAGCTCTGGCAATCGAGAATTCACCGCTCTTCATGCCGTTGGCAAGATTTGCACCCATCTGGCCTGAGAACGAAGCAAACATGACCGGAATCACAGAGCCTACCAGAGCGCCAACCGGGCCCGGAATAATACTCTTGACGATCGAGGCGGTGAACTGACCACCGGCAGCACCGAGGGCCGAACCGACGACGTTACCGGCAAATTCGAGAGTTGCAACTGATTTAACTGCCTGTGAGAAAGAGGGCTTGTTGCCATGAACCATATCGATGGCCAGGTTGGTGCCTACCGCTACGGCAGTGGTTACGGCCAGGTTCGAGAACGAGAAACTGTTTTTAAGAGAAGCCTTGGCGCTCTGAGTGCCTTCGGCAACGCCTTTAGCCAGTTTGCCCTGAAAGGTATCGGCATACTGCACATCGGCAGAAGCGCTGAGCATCATTTTGCCGTCGTTTTTGATTTCACCCTTGCTGTTGTCAACGACTTTGCCGTTTTCGAAAGACTTGCTTTTGTCGATCAGGCCGACTTTCTGGCCAACTGCAAAAATTTTGGCTCTGACAGCGGTTACAACCTTTGTCAGGCTGGCCTTGATCAGAGTGATGATCGCTTTGAGCTTGTCAGCTGAGCCGGCGAATTTGCCGCTGGTTTCGATTTTGCTGGCCTGAACACCGAGCTGTTCGATACCATAGGCAAGCTGCTGGTCATAAGAAAGATTGACCGGTGAGGCGCCGGCGGCAATGTTGGCCTTGGCAGCTTCGCCGGAAGTCTTCAGAGTTGAACCGAGCACGTTTTTGGCACTGCCGATAATGGCCTTGATGCGTTCGGCGATGCTCATGGTTTCCATGCCGGTCGGGGCAATCTTGTGATAAAGCGGAGTCGAAATCTTTTCGAGACTGCTGAGAGTGCTCTGAGCGGTTCTCAGGTTGCTCTGCAGGTTATTCAGTTCGGGCAGAACATTGTTGAGAATCGACACATCGATCGGCTGGCCGGAAGTGACCGGAATATTGACCTGTGCAGTCTGGGCATAGGCGCCAAAGGTCGACAGCACAAACATGATGACTGTCAAAAGCGAGATTCGTCGCAGCACTCGTTTACTCATATTCATATTATTCCTCCGCTCTTGTCGAAGAGACTGACTTTACGGGATCGGTACAATTATGTCGTTAATTATAAGAATGATTCAGCATAGTGTCAATGAACGCCGCCGGCCGATAACAATTACTTTGCAGAGCGCCCCCCGTGTTGTATCATCTTGCTATATGAAATCCATACGCATACTACTTCTGTTAACTTTTCTGGCTCTAGCTGGCAGCGCGGTAATGGCTCAGACTTACCGCAAATGGGAATTCATCAACCCGGCCGACCTGCAGATAACCATCTCTGCCGACACGCCCGAGATCATCACCGGCCAGACCGCCACTTTCACGATAACGATCCGCAACCGCACCGACAAAACCGTTAATATTCCCTACAAAACCGGCCAACAATGGGACATGGCAGTCTATCATGACCGCACCCAGATTTTTCGCTGGTCACAGGGCCTGACCTGGGCCGGCGCCCCGCATTCTATCCCGCTTAAAACCGGCGAGACACGTTCGCAGCAGCTGAGCTGGGATTCGATCGACCGCAACGGCAACCCGCTTCCCCAGGGAATTTATAAGGTTCAGGGAATGGTGATGACGCAGCCGCGCTACCTCGTCTCGAATGACTGCGCCATCAGGCTGCTGCCCAATGAGATAAAAAAGACCGAAATCATCGATGCAAAGCTCAATCAGATCTTCGAAATCGAACTGCCGCGCTACGTCGGAGTTCGAGAATTGGCGTGGCAGATCGAATACGTCTATAACGACAACCGCATTGCGATTCACCGCGTCGAAAAAACCGCCGACAAAACCAAAATCTTTTTTCATCCGAAACGCGTTGGTCACGTAACTTTTCACATGTTTGCCCACAACGATACTCAGGATGTCACCGTTTCGCTCGAACGCCGCACCTTCAGGGTCGAAGTCAAATAACTGCCAGGGCCGGAGGAATTCATGAACAATATTCAGGGAACCAAACAGACCGTCGAAAACTTGATGCTGCAAAAGGGCCTGATCACAGAAGATCAGCTCGACAAGGCAAGAATCATTCAGGCCCAGACGCTCGAGCGCCTCGAAAACATCATTGTCAGACTTGGCTTTCTCTCTGAAAAGCAGGTTCTCGATCTCTGGGCCGAATTTCTCGGCATTTCAGTCGTCGACCTGACGAATATCAAGGTCGATGCGAAGATTCTGTCGCTGATCCCTGAATATCAGGCCAAGCAGTACAAGATGATCCCTTACAAGCGCGAGGGCAACAAACTTACCGTCGTCATGGCCGACCCGTTCGACATCATGGCCACCGACATGATCGCCTTTCTCACCCAGTGCAAACTTGAAGTGATGATTGCCCCTAAAAACCAGATCGAACTGGCAATACGTCAGCTCTACAGCTGGGAAGGCTTCTCAGTTGGCGGCGAAGAAAGCATCAAGGGCGAAGCCACCGAGCCGACGCTCGATTCTGGGCTTGAAATGGTTCGTAAAACTTCAGAACAGGGCGCAGTCGTCCAGTTTCTCAATGCCATTTTCAAGCAGGCAATTCTCAAGCGCGCCTCTGACATTCACGTCGAACCGCGCGAAGACATCCTGCTGGTACGCTTCAGAGTCGACGGCATGCTGCATGACGCGATGACCGGCCCCAAAAGTCTGCTGGCGCCATTGATCAGCCGCATCAAGATTCTTTCGCACCTCGATATCGCCGAGCGCCGTCTGCCCCAGGATGGCCGCCTGAAAGTAAAAATGCAGGACAAGGAAGTAGACTTCCGTGTCAGCACTGTTCCGAGTCTGCTCGGCGAAAAGGCGGTTCTGCGTATTCTGCAGCGAGAATCGAAGTTTGACCTCGATAACATCGGCTTTTTCCCAGATGATCTGGCAAGACTCAAATCGGCGCTCGACGAGCCGTATGGCCTGATTCTCGTCACCGGCCCGACCGGTGCCGGTAAAACCACAACCCTGTTCGGGATGCTGAAATATTTCAGCAGCACTGAAATCAATATCTTCACTATTGAAAACCCGGTTGAATACCGGATTCCCGGCATCACCCAGGTGCAGATCAACGACAAGATCGGCCTGGACTTTGCGAGCGGTCTGCGCACCGCCCTGCGCCAGGACCCGGATATCATCCTCGTCGGCGAAGTGCGCGACCTTGAAACCGCCGAAATCGCCTTCAGAGCATCACTGACCGGTCACAAGGTTCTCTCGACTCTGCACACCAACAACGCTCCGGCCAGTATCAACCGACTCATCAACATGGGCGTGCCGGCATATCTGGTGACTGCAGCCATGCGCGTCGTCATTGCCCAGAAACTTCTCCACCGCATCTGCCCACACTGCAAAGTCGAATATAAGCCAGCTCAAAGCATCATTCAGCGTTTGAGTCTAGCCCCCGGAAAACTTATCGGCACGAAGTTCCATAAAGGCACCGGCTGCCGCGAATGCAATCAGACCGGTACTTATGGCCGTCTGGGAGTTTACGAAACCATGGTCATAACCTCTTCAATGAAAGACGTGATCATAGAAGGCGGCACCGAAATGGCCATCAAGCGCGTGGCGCGCCTCGAAGGCATGCGCACCCTGCGCGAAAGCGCCCTTGAACTGGCAATACGCGGCGAATCGACACTCGAGGAAGTTCTCTTCGTAACACCTTCCGATGACGAAGAAAAGCGTATTCCGCTGCCCGGTCTCACCGGCAGTGGTATGGGAGTGCCCAGTTACATTCTGCCGGTACAGATGCAGCCGATGTCGGCTGCCATGCAGCCTGAAGGTCTATCGCAGATGCCGCTGCAACAGCCACAGGCCCAGCAGCGCCGCCCGCAGATAGATCTGAACGACCCGGTCACCAAAACCATTATCGCCAGCCTGCAGAAGGATTTCCTGTTTTTCAGTGATGAAAAGTTGGCTGAAAAGCTTCATCTGCCCGTAATTCAGATACGAGAACTGCTGCAGATGAACCACCTTGAACGTAATAGAGACGGTTTTGCCAGACACTTCGGCAACCAGCTTGAAGAACTCAGCGAAGCCGATATTGCCGATATCATCGACATGATTGCCGACAAACAGGGCGAGATACCAGCCTTTGTTCTACAAGAAGAAAAATTCGCACCCGTATGGGCCGGTATTTCTGTCAAAGCCGCTCTTGAAAAACTTAAAAACAAAATTCAGAAACCGGAAGAACTGCCGGAAATGTTCAACGAACATTTCATCAGTAACGCTGGCCTCGACCAGGTTTTTCTCTGGGCTGAACGCAGCCGCTTCAGAATGATCGAACTGGCCCTGCCAGGCAAATTCAAACCCTGGCAGTTCGGCGAAACCGAACAGTGGCTCGCAAACCGCAACCTCAGTGCCTGCGCCCGTGAAGCTCTTGAATGGCTGATGAGCGAAAAACTTGGTTGCAGCCGGGGCGATCTGCCGCTGATGCTCAACCGGCAGATATGCAAAGAAAACGGCCTTGGCGCCCTTCTCGAAAAATTCGATGATTCATGTTTCCGCATGGTCAACCAGGTTTTCCCGGATGTGTTCAAGCCCTGGCAGTTTGTTGAAGAAGAACAGCTGCTGTGGTTCCAGGAAGACCGCATGGAAATCGCCGGTCAGGCAACCCGCTGGCTGATCGAAGAACGTCTTGGCATTCCGGCAGAAGATATTCCGAAGCGCATTTCCATTCGCGAATTTCACATGAACGGTCTGTCAAAACTGCTCGACCTGTTCAACCAGAACCTGTCGCAGGTCATCGAAAACGCCTACCCGAATCGTTTCAAGCCCTGGCAGTTCAACGAACAGGCCGACATCTGGAAATCTTCAGAAGCTCTCGAAACGGCACAGCAGGCGACAATATGGCTGATAGAAGACCGACTGCATCTGCCACACGATAAAGCCGCTCAGCATCTTACCCGCAGACACTTTCTCAACAACGGCCTTGGCTTTATGCTTGGCGCACTGTTCAACCACTCGCATTTTCTGGCCCTCGAAAATGCCTTGCCTGAGCTGAAGAGCAATGAAGTATTTCAGAAGGCGCTGTTCACCTACTCTCAGGAAGTGCGCGAAATCAACGCCAAATGGGAAGCCCTCGCCGAAAAAATCGCCGTGAACCACTTCGGCAAAGCCCGCTTTAAAGTCACTCTGCCGAACCTCAAAATTGCTCCGATCGTGCCTGAAAATGAGCGCATTTATATCAATGCCGCCAACCAGATCGAATACGTACCGCAGATCGTTATTCCGCGCCTCAATGCCTATGCTGACTTCAGTGACTTTTCGAACTGGGTTCCTTATTGCGACCGGCTTACTTACTGGATCCTCGGCGATGACAGAAGTGCAGGCTACACTGAACCGACACACCCTAAGGTTAAACTGGTATTCATCGATTCGCTGATCACCGGACTGCGATCTAAAGGCCTTCTCGACATGGTCGAAAAGGTGCAGCATCTGATTAATGCACATACAAGACTGCTTGATCACAGAGCCCCGGCTGCCATCAATTCATGATTACCGCGGCAATCTCGCAGCCCGGAACAATCAGAGAGCAGAATCAGGATTATCTTCTGATCGATGCAAAACTCTGCCTGGCAATTGTTGCCGATGGCAGTGGCCCGCACGGACTGCTGGCTGCAGAACTTGCTGCGCGCAGCATCTGGAGCAGAATCAACGACATCGCCCCGGTTACCGGCAGCAATGAGGTTGAATACCGTCTAAAAGAAGCTGTTGATCTGGCAAAAGCCGACCTTATGGCAGACAGCGAAACCAGATACGGATTTGAATCTGGCCCTGAGTCAGTTTCGCTTGCGGCTGTCTGGTTAAGCCGCGGGGTTCTGGCAGCATTTTCCGATGGACATTGTGCCGTAGCCAGCAGCGACAATAACTGGAAACTGCAGAAAAAAACCTGCACATCGATGCCGGTTCAACCCGGGCAAACCTTTCTTTTGTGCTCTGAAGGGTATTCGGCAGTTCTGGCGGGTCAACAGACTCAGCAGAACAGCCCGACTTTGCCAGAAGGCCAGGTCACCGCAGAAGACATGCAGACGGCGCTGGAAGCTTTCGCCGGCGAGATCGCCAGAATCTATGACGGCGATGACCGAAGTGCGGTTCTCATCAGTCTTGAAAAGCAAGATTTAACTGCCGGCGAGCCGCATGAACTCGAATTATTTGAGCATTTCAACAAAGAATACAGGTTTCCACTCTGGGCACCACTGCTGGCAGCAGCCGGGTCAGCACTGTCAGGATTCTTTGCCCTTTTCCGCATGCGGCGGCATCTGCCAAAACTGCTGGCGATACTGGGCAAAAAAGACTGATAGAAGATTAGTCCTTTGTCACATTTGAATTCAAGTGTCGTCGTTTTTTGCGTCATCCCTGCGCTCGTCCCCGGAGGGGGAAGACAGGGATCTAAGCCGGTTAAGACCAGATTCCCGCCTGTATCCTCTGGGGCATAAACGAGGGAATGACTGAAAGCCATGCAATTCCAGTGTGACAGAGGACTTAGGAGCCGAAGCTGTCCTGGTAATCTTTGATGGCGGCGTTGACTACCCTTTCAGCATGCTCTCGGCCATATGGCTTGTCGATGTGAATATCGACTTCGTGGCCGGGTATAAGCTTGTAAGTGCTGAAATAATGATAAATACGGTCAACAAGAACCGGTGGCAGTTCGCTTATATCGCCTACGTGGGCCCACATGTTGTCGGTTTCGAGAACCGCGATTATCTTGTCATCGGCCTCACCACGATCGACCATTGGCAGACCACCAACAACGCGCGCATTCAGAATGACTTCGGCGCGGGCAATCGGCCGCTCGCTGATAACACAGATGTCCAGCGGATCTTCATCGCCCTTCGATGAGCGCGGCGACAGACCACAGACCGAAGCGCCGCAAAAAGTTCTCGGAATAAAGCCATAGAGAGCCGGCGGCTGCGAAGAAGTGCGCTGCGGGCGGTCGACGCGCATATAACCGGTTTCTTTATCGATTTCGTATTTGACCAGATCGTAGGGTGTAATTTCAATATAAGCCTGCACGAGAGAAGGCGGCTGCTTGCCGACTTCAAGGCCATGCCAGGGGTGCGGGCGCCAGCGATAAAAGGGTTTCGGAAAGGGCATCGATTTAATCCTGACTTGAATTTTGCTGCAGAGCAGCATAGCATATCTTTTCGCGACAGTAAAGCCGGCAAGGCATTATTCAGGACAATCGCACCAGACTGCCCGTGTATCTTATCAGAACCAGATTCTCAAAATTATTTCCGCAGAGCATAAAGGCAGACATGGCCGATATGAATTACGGCATTGAGCATCGACCGTCGCCTGACCATTTTCAAAGGCTTCATGCCAGCCCTGCAATTGTTTGCCGTAGAGATAATAAAAGCGGCTGAACCGGTCGATAGATATAGCAGAATATCTTTTCAGGAGCGGTAAAATGAATACCACCAAAACACAGTTCAATATCGGTCTCGACGGCTCGCACAGCGCTATCGAAACTTTGAGAGCATCAAATATTTTCGCCTCGAACGTTCGTCGCAATGATGGCGCCAGCCTGCTGCGGGGTCGCTGAAACTGATGGAAATATCGACGAAGCCACCCAGTGGCATGCGCGACTTTCTGCCCGCTGAACTGGTCAGAAGACGCCATGTCATAAACACCATTCAGCAAACCTACGAAAAATACGGCTTTGTTCCGGTCGAAACCCCTTCGATAGAAAACCTCAGTACTCTGCTCGGCAAATACGGCGACGAAGGCGATCAGCTGCTGTTCCGCATTCTGCATCGCCGTGACAAACTGGCCAGGGCGCTTGAAAAAAACGAAGTCGAAGAAAAGGATCTCGGCGATCTTGGTCTGCGTTATGACCTGACCGTGCCTCTGGCGCGCCTGGTGGCCAACAACTCCGACCTGCCGAAATTTTTCAAGCGTTATCAGATTCAGCCGGTCTGGCGGGCTGACCGCCCCGGCAAAGGTCGTTTTCGCGAATTTCTGCAGTGCGACGTCGACATAACCGGCAGCAAATCTCTGCTGGCCGAAGCCGAAGTCTGCTCAGCCGTCTGCGAAGTTCTTCTGAAACTTGGTTTCAGCAATTTTGAAATTCACATAAATCACCGCCAGCTGTTGAAAAGTCTGATCAAAGCTGCCGGAATCAGTCTCGACAATGAAGGCAATGCTCTGGTTGCCGTCGACAAGCTTGATAAAATCGGCGTCGATGGCGTCGCAAAAGAGCTTGGGCAGCGCGGTATCAGCGAAGAGCAGACCCGCAGTCTGCTGGCGCTTATTCAGCGCCCCTGCGGTCTCGACGAAACCGGTGAACTGGAACGCCTAAAAGCAGGGCTGGCTGCAGACGCCGAAGCCCTGGCAGCAATTCAACAACTTGTCGAACTCAGCGCTCTGCTGAAAAGCACACCGGCCGCCGGCCACTTCAATATTGACGCCTCGCTTGCCCGCGGCCTTGGTTATTACACCGGCCCGATTTTCGAGATACGTTCGCCCGATTTCAGCGGCAGCCTTGGCGGCGGCGGGCGATACGACGGCCTGATAGGCATGTTCAAAGGCAGCGAAATACCGGCAGTCGGCTTTTCGATAGGCTTCGAACGCCTGGTTCTCGTGCTCGAAGAAAAGGGTCTGTTCGGCCAACTTGGTTGCGGCCCCGAAGTCATGATCTGCCACTTCGCCGACGTTTCTGACGCCAGGGTTCTCGAAGCGGCCAACTGCCTGCGAGAAGCCGGCGTCAAAGTTGAAATCTACCCTGAAACCCCAAAACTCGGCAAGCAGATTGCCTATGCCGAAACGGCCGGCGCGGCTTTTGCGGCCATAATCGGTGCGACCGAGGCAGAAAACTGTACCCTGTCACTGAAAAATCTGGTAACCGGCGAACAGCAGACCCTGCCCTGGAAAGAAGCCGCCGCCCACATCAAAAAAACCTGACCGAATTATTGGCAACCCGACTGATAGGCCGGGCCGCCGAACCGCTTCAGCTTTGGTTATGCGATAAGCAATAGATCAGAAGCCCGAAAAATATCTGCCAGCAGAGTTTTTCGGGCTTTTTAATTTTTATTACGGAAAGGTCTAAAGCATCGGGGGCAAACTTCCGATAGGTATTGAAGAAAAGAAATCAGGAGGCAGCAAATGAACGTCGGAAACTACAGTCAGTCGACCATTAATATCTTCAATGCCCGGCAGACCGCCAGAAATAACGAATCGAAAATCAACCTCGAAGACGAAGACCGCCGCAACCGCGATACCGCCTTTAAACGCGACGATCTCGTAAGCCAGTTCTGGAACATGACCGACTCCATGCCCCGCGCCAATCAGGTTGCCTTTGCCGCATCGATTGTTGCCAACCGCATCATGAAGCAGGGAATCACAGATGAAAACAAGTCTTTCCTGCAGAATATCAGCAATCGCTTCTCGCCAGAAGAAATCGGCAATCTCAAAAACCAGGTTCTCAATCACCCGGCGGTAAAAAACCAGAACAGCGGTGATGTCGAAACCTTTCTACAGGATTTTGACAAGTTTCTCACCAGTCAGGAAGGCGGCAACGGTGCCCCGACCCGCAAACAGCAGGTCAGCCCGCGTCTGCGCAACCCTGATGAAATTTTCTTTCAGACCACCCTCAAGCATGAGGCCACTACCAGACCAACCATCGACTTATATCGGGTGGCAGCCGCCATCTGATACTCTCTCTCCCTCTAATACGTCTTTGCTCTGTATCGCCGGTTCAACCGGCGATTTTTTTTATTCCCGAAACCGTTATCTCAGCAGCGAAAGAATACCCTGGGCGTTGCTGTTGGCCTGAGCGACCATAGCCTGGGCCGACTGCTGCATGACCTGATTGCGGGTGAATTCGATCATTTCGCTTGCGATATCGGCATCTCTGATGATCGATTCTGAAGAACTGGCGTTGGTGTGCATGTTGCGCAGGTTGCTGATGGCATATTCAAGGCGGTTCTGGTAGGCGCCGAGTTTGGCGCGTTCTGACGAAACCATGTCGATTGCCTTGTTGAGTCTGCCAAGAGCTCTTTCGGCGCCTTCGACGGTAGTCATATCGAGATTGTCGACACCAAGAGCCTTTGCGGTCATTTCTGAGAACGATACCTTCATTACTTCGGCCTGGTTGGCACCGATATGATACTGGTTATCGTTATCCTGAACGTGCATGCGAAAGTTGGTATCGCCGGTTCCGGTTTTGCTGCCTTCGGTGATCCCGAAGTAGCGCATAAAGCTGGCACCGGCAGAGGCTACCGAACCAATCGCGGTTGAAGTCACAGATTTGATGCTGACGACGCTTGACCAGGCAACCCCTTCTGAAACATTGTTGCGACCGATGCGGGTCGAAGTGAAAACCATGGCGTTATCGATCTGATCGACACGCACGGCGACACCGGCATTCTGCAGGTCGGCGTTGAACTGTGCCTGCATTTCGCTGAAACTGACCATGTCGGCAACGGTGGCAACACCGGGTTCAGCTGACATGGCGTCAGCGAGAACGATGATGGTTGAATTGATGCTGTCACCTATTTCGAGAGCAGCAACGTCGTTATTGTTGAGATCAGGGCGGAAGCGGCTGAAGCCCCACACGGTCTTTTCAGTGTTTTTGCTGCTGTCGACCGAACTGCCATAAACGCCATCTCTGAAACCAAGAACATTTGAAGGGTGTGAAAAAGAGATCGTGATGCCATTGCCGAGCGTTGCTGCCACTGAGGCCGGGCGTGCATATTCGAGTCTGATTTCGCCATCAGAGACTGAGGCGCTGAGACCCTTGATCGAAACCGGGCCGCTGGCGGTAGAAATCTGCATGTTGAAACTGCGGGCAACGCCTTCAAGAGTGCTGTAACCGCTGGCAACAATCAGATTCATAGTCTGGCCGCCGGCTTCGACAAGTATGCTTTCGGTTGCCGAGAAGTAAAGGCCCTCTTCGAGGCCGCGTGAACCGGCAATCTGGGCGGCCTGTGAATCGAATTGAATATCGATGCCGCTCAACAGACCTGAAGCGCGGTCACAGTCGATCTGAGTGGTTCTGACATTTTTTTCGCGGTCGGTGAGAGTGACTTCGACGAAGTTGTCTTTGGCGGCTCTTACAGTCGAAAAGCCGAGAGAATCGATCAGACCCTGCTGGCCGGCAAAGCTGACGCGACCCTTTTCCCCGATGAAGCCTGAGTTAACTTCGAGATAGCCACCGAGACCGGTTACAAGAGTCTGGGCTGTGGCAACGACGCCGGCAGTCGAACTGCTGATACCAAGACCTTCTTTACCGTCGACCATGGCCGTCTGAATCTGCTGCGCCAGGTTGTCAAGGGTAGTGTAGGCATCGATATAGACTTCGGCAGTGCGCGAATTGCCGTGCAGGGTCAGTGTCTGGGGTTCTTCGAGCTGAAAAACGCCGTTGGCATCGTAGAGCTGCGCGATGCTGAGCAGCATGGTGTCGCCCTGCGCCAGCCGGTTGCTGTCGCGCAGCGTCATGATTTTAGTGCGCTGCAGCTCAGCAGACCCGCCCGCGAGTAGAGCAAGACTGACCCTGTAATCACCGCCTTCGCTGGCAGCACCGACCACCAGACCGCGCGCCTGCGCTGAACTGGTACTGATCACGACACTCTGGCTGCCATCAAGCAGTTTTTTTGTGTTGAATTCGGTATTGTGGGCAATGCGATTGATATCATCACGCAGCTGCACGACCTCTTTCTGAATT
>ENA-UOWO01002459-UOWO01002459.1-activated-sludge-metagenome-genome-assembly--contig:-NODE-2459-length-22897-cov-8.750022_pt1 | contig 22897 bp, 22 predicted proteins | sample MGYA00238148_ERZ761564 | MGnify/ENA primary metagenome ERZ761564 (study PRJEB28885, sample SAMN05720194) | activated sludge metagenome | isolation source: Anaerobic digester | place: USA... | reverse complement strand
ACCTCAGCACTGGTTTTGTTCGATAAGATTAAGCATATTTCAGCAGCGAGCAAAATTTGAGAATCACTGGGTTTATCATTAGCGATTAAAACATGCGAGCCTGGATAATCTTTTATATGAAAAAACCAATCGGCTGGTCGAGCTAATTTGAAAGTAATGTAATCATTTTGTTTATCATTCTTTCCGAAATAAATTTTGCTATTTTCATAGATAACATAAGCAATACTGGCTCTATCTTTTGATTTTTTGTGGTTAATTGAACTGAATTCGCGCGGCATTTCTACAATGGCCAAGTCATAAAGTTCTTCTTCATTCATGTATTGAGATTGTCCCAATAAAGTATCAATTCGGGCAATTTCCTCTTGAGCCTTAATTATTTCAGCTTCATTCATTTGGACAGTTCGTTTGGCTTTCTTATATTTTTTGAAATAGCGATTAGCGTTAAATCCGACACTACATTTATCATCATAAGAAAGATTATGTTCCTTAACATACAAAGTGACAGATTCAATATCATTAGTTAATGATAATAACATGTTTCCATGCTCAAGAAAAATAAAGTCCTTTTTGGCCTCATCCATTTCGTTTTTTAGAACAATTTCTTTCTTGGCGAGACTCTTGGACCGGCTTTTTAAGTGATGAAATAAAATAGCGAAACGATCTTTAACTTGTTTTTGCCGAGACTCATATAATTTCTCTTCCGCCATGAATTCATAATTTGAAATCAACTCATCACTAATAACAGCATTAAACTCTCCCTTTTTTAAAGGCGGTTCGTAGATCAGCCCTCGCATAATAGGCCTTGAATTTTCAAGAGAACTTTCATGAATAGCGAAGATAATTGCCCCCTTATCATCCAATATAAGCAAATTTGGTTTCGTAGGTATGAGTTCAAGAACTAACGTTTTAGAAATTTTCTCATATAAATCATTTGTCTTGGTAATTTGAAAAGCCACAATTCGATCATTTGCGATGATACTAATATCAGTTATTAAACCATCCTTGATTTCTTTTCGGATGTTGTCGTTTAATCGACCAAGCGTAGTGGGGAATGACATATCGTTTTTCACTAAAGAAAGAAAAGGAGACTGATGTGACAAAGAAACAAATAATCTTTTCTCCCGGTATTTCGAAAACGAAATAAGAAAATCATTATTCCCAATAATTGAAACATTGCTTATATAGTTGTTGATAATCTTTGCCTTAAGATCATTAATTATCGATTTCAGTGTGCCAATAGACAATTTCATTGAAGATATTTTAGCATATTAGTTTGCCTTAGTATAAATATGTATTTATAATTAACGCAGACCAAATTTATGAAAAAAGGGTTATTAATTATTCTTAGTGGACCATCCGGAGTCGGAAAAGGGACAGTTAGAAAGCGGATCATGAAAAATGAGAAGCTTAATTTAGTGTACTCAATTTCTATGACCACTCGCGCTCCAAGAAACATGGAACAAGACGGCCAAGATTATTATTTTGTTTCCCAAGAAGAATTCCAAAAGAATATTGATAACAATAATTTCCTCGAATGGGCCGAATTTGTCGGTAACCGTTATGGAACCCCAAAAGACAAAGTCGAAGAACTCCGCGCTCAAGGCAAAAATGTTTTCCTCGAAATTGAAATAAATGGAGCGGAACAAGTGATTGGCAAAGTAAAAGATGAGGGAGTTATTTCTTTCTTTTTAATGCCGCCTTCTCTCAAAGCTCTGGAAAAGAGAATTCGCAATCGTCGAAGCGAGTCAGAAGAAATCATTTTTGAGAGATTAGAAAAAGGCAAAAAAGAAATGACTATGACACAAGATTATGATCATATCGTTCTGAATGACCGAGTTGGTCGAGCAGCCTCTGAAATTACACATCTAATTCTTAAGAAAATACATCAGAATACTCTATAGGACGAACTCGATGATATGCGCATAGTTGAAATCTTAATTGAATACGCAAGTCATACCCTGGATCGTCCTTTTTCTTATCTCTACGAAGGCAAGAAAAATATCGGTCCTGGTTTTCGTGTATTAGTGAACTTTAATCATCGCGTATTGATGGGTTATGTTCTTTCGGTTAAGTCAACTGACCAAACAAGCGAACAATTAGAAGAGGAAAGTGGATATCGACTTGATTTTCTTGTCGATGTTATCGATGAGTCCCCTCTACTAAATGAAGATTTATTTGCCTTGGCTAAACGAGTATCAGACTATTATTTAGCCCCTTTCATAAGTGTTCTTCAAGCTATGCTTCCCCCTTCCTTATCGCCAAGAAAATCATCTTTGAAAGCTCCTAAGATTGCATATGATCAATATCTTTCAATTAATCGCTATACGGAAGATGATTTAACAGATAAACAAATTGAAATTCTTCGTTTGATTAAAAAAGAAGGAAAAATTTTAAAAAAAGAAGTTGGTTCTCCTAGTGTTGTTGAAAAGTTGCTCTCCCGCAATTTGATAAAAGTCATCAAAGAAGAAAAACGCCGACTTCTTATTCCTGACTATTCTCTTCAAAAGCCCCCATTGTTGACCGACGATCAACAAAGAGTTATCAAAGATTTTGTAAAAAGCGAAGACTCTATCTATCTTTTACAGGGAGTAACTGGTAGCGGAAAAACAGAAGTCTATCTCACGTTATGTGAACGAGAATTAGAAAAAGGCAATAGTGTTTTATTTCTCGTTCCAGAAATTTCTTTAACTCCGATGATGATGGAATATTTTATTCGTCGTTTTAAACATCAAGTTGCTATTTTGCATAGTGAGTTAACTCCCGCTGAAAAGTATGATGAATACCGTAAAATAGCTCGTGGAGACGCTCACATTGTTATTGGAGCAAGAAGTGCGATTTTTGCCCCTTTAGATAAAATTGGTCTAATTATATTAGATGAAGAGCATGTTGAATCATATAAACAAGATACCTCTCCTTTCTACCACGCTCGTGAAGTCGCTATCATGAGAGGCGAAATGCATAAAGCAAAAGTGCTTTTAGGTAGCGCCACTCCCTCTTTGGAATCGCGAGCTCGTGCTAAAAACGGCATCTATCATCTTTTACGCTTAGATAAACGCATTAACGAGCAAAAACTACCTGCAACCAAGATTGTTAATCTAGCGGACTATCAGAATATCGATCGAGAATCCTATATTTTTTCTCTCTCTTTACGCAATGAATTAACGAAAGTTTTAGCCGCCCACCAACAAGCAATACTTTTAATTAATCGCCGTGGTTTCTCAACGAGTGTCTCATGCCGTAGTTGCGGTTATTTATTTCGTTGTCCTACATGCGGAATAGCTCTAACCTATCATAAGAGCGATAATATGCTCAAATGCCATCATTGTGATTTTGTGCAAGTTATGCCTGAAACTTGTCCCGAATGCGGATCCAAATACTTGATGAAAACGGGGTTTGGAACGGAAAAAATTGAAGAAGAAGTTCATCGTCTTTTTCCTGAAGCAAAAACACTGCGTCTTGATAGTGATTCGACCAAAGTTCGCAACAAAATACCATCAATTATTGAATCTTTTCGCAAAAAATCTGCCGATATTTTAATTGGAACCCAGATGATTGCTAAAGGACATGACTTTCCTGATGTCACTTTAGTTGGTATTGTCCTTGCGGATATTGGTCTTTCAATGCCATCCTTTAGAAGTTCGGAAAGGGTTTTCCAATTAATCACTCAAGCAGTGGGAAGATCAGGGAGAAGCGATAAGATTGGTAAAGCCATAATTCAAACCTACAATCCATCTCATTATGCGATTACCTATGGGGCCCGACAGGATTATGAAGGGTTTTTTCAAAAAGAGATGGGAATGAGAAAATTACAAAATTATCCTCCCTATTATTTCCTTGCTAGTTTGACCATTTCGGGAAAAAAGGAAGAAACGGTAATTACTCAAACTTATAACGCTGTTGATTATTTGAATGAACAACTTGGAGATAAAGCTGTTATTCTCGGCCCAACCACTCCCTATATTGCTAGAGATCACCTCCTATTTTTAAGGACGATTCTCATCAAATATCGCGACTACTCAATCATTCAAAAAACACTCATTAAATTGATTGGCTTATACGCGAAAAAGTCTAGTGTTAATATCGATGTGAATATCGATCCATACAATTTTTAACAAAAAATTTGTATTTTATTGTATTATATTAAAACGAAGGAAGAATTTATGATTACTTTAATTTTTTATGGCCTTGATCAGTTCGTGGTTGGCCGCTTATCTCGCGAGCTTACCCCTCTAATTGCCAAACTATACGAAGTGGAAGAAGACGAAGTCAATTTCATTGCCCCAAACAATATGATTTTTCACAAAGGAACCGAACAAACTTCCTGGAATTTACTTATACATGTTCACGCTCCAATGAAAGTCAGCGTGTTACAAAAAATGATGGCGGATCTCCTTATCAACGGAATCGGAGAAGTCGCCATTCATAAAGCAGTCGAGTTTTACTATTACTCTCAAGATAATCGTTTTCAAAAGATTAATGAAAATTATCCTCGCTTTATCAGCGAAGAAAATCTCGTCGATGTTGATTCCGATCATGACGATGAAGAAGAATTGGAAGAGGGAGAAGGCGATGACCAAATCTATACTGGTGATGTCTTCAAAGATTTTAAACCAGGTGACTAATGAATAAGATTGTTACTCTTTCATCACAAGTCCTCAAAGAAATTCTTACAAAGAATGTCTCTTTTAATTTAGCGATTCGCAGCCTTTTAAAAGACCAAAAAATTTCATCTATTGAACGAACCGAAATTATCAAATGTGTCGGTTGCTCTCTTCGCCATTATTATGTCTTTTCTTATCTCTCTGAAAAAACCTTTGGTTCCCTTGATGTCAATAACCTCACAATAGTTTTACTGTATTTTTCCAATCGCCTTTTCATCAAATCTGTTTCGATTGAAGAAATCAGTCAAATTTTGATTGAAGCCATTTCAAAATTGGACCGTTTTAAAAATCGGGATGTTTCCCAAATTATCGCGGAAATTGATGTGAATACCGAAAATCTTATTCCTTCTGAAATCAGTAAAGAATCACTTGACTATTTATCCTATCGATTCAATACGCCCCTTTGGTTGGTAAAAATGTGGACCAAACATTTTGGTGAACATTTGACCTATCGCATTCTGCGTAGTAATTCAAGACCATCAACCAACTTTTGCTTAGTTAACAAAGACATGAATAGCCAAGAAGATTTATTAGCCAAATACTCTGATTTAATTGCAAGCCCATTTCCTGATTTTGTCCTTTCTAAAAGCAAATCAAATATCAAAAAACATCTCGCTTTTCAAAGAAAAGAAATTATTGATATTTCCCCAGCTTGGAATGAAGTATTTGCTCAAGCAGATATCGATCCATTAAGAGGCATCGCGATTTATTCGAACTATCCCAACAACGCCTTTTTAGGCTTGATGCATAAATTTGATCGCAATGTCAAATTTGATCTAGTCATCGGGGAAGCTCAAGCCTTTTTCGCTAGCAAAAAGACGATTGTCAGTTTTAATTTGAAGAACGCTTCTTTCTTTGAAGCCACCCCTTCTCAAATTATCACTTGCATCTCTAAACCAGTTCACACATTTTTTCTGTTCCCTGATAGTTCCAAACTCGCTTTGTTGAAATCAACCCCAGATTATTTTTTAAGAGTATCATCGGACCAGTTAGACGGCATCATCAAATCTCAAGAACTCGCTCTTCAAGAGTGCGCAGCTCTCGTTGAAGATGGCGGTCAATTGATTTATGCTATCCCAACAATCAATAAAAAAGAATCGCGAAGACTAATCAAACGATTCATTGAAAATAATACCGCTTTTTCTCTTGTTTTGGACAAGCAGATTTTTCCATTTAGTGAATATGAGGAGAGCTTGTTTTTTGCCATCTTGAAAAAAGAGGAGACCAAGAATGCTTAATCTGTTCGCTCAAGAAATTAAAAAATTGACTGAACAAATGGTAAAAGAAGGTCAAAAGCCTTATCGTGCCACGCAACTTTTTACTTGGATTTACGAAAAGAAAGCCCGAACTTTTGACGAAATGAGTGATGTCTCATTAAAATTCCGGGAAGTTTTAAAAGAAAAATATTGTCTTGACCTGCCCACTATTCATCTCAAACAAGAAAGTAGTGATGGAACCATCAAAGCTTTACTTTCTTTAAGCGATGGAGCCAAGATTGAAACTGTTTTAATGCGCTACTCATATGGAAATGCAGTTTGTGTATCTAGTCAAGTTGGCTGCAACATGGGTTGTTCTTTTTGTTCGTCTGGACGCCTGGGTAAACAAAGAAATTTGACGGTTGATGAAATGATTGGCCAACTTTTAGTTATCAATCAACTTCTCGAGGACGAAGGTAAAGGCCAACGAATTACCCATGTCGTAGTGATGGGGACCGGTGAGCCATTTGATAACTATGAGAATCTAATGGATTTCATTCGCATTGTTAACCACCCTAAGGGGCTCGCCATTGGAGCGCGGCATATCACTGTTTCCACTTGTGGAATACCAGATGCAATTAGGAGATATGCTCACGAAGGTCTTCAAACAAATTTGGCAATTTCTTTGCACGCTCCTAATAATGACTTAAGAAACCAATTGATGAAAATCAATAAAGTATATCCTCTTGAAGTTTTGATGCCCGCTGTGAAGGAATATGAAAAAATAAGTGGACGACGTGTCACTTATGAATATCTTTTATTGGCAGACCTTAATGACACAAAAGAGAACGCCCAAGAACTTATCGATTTGATTAAGGGAACAATGGGATATGTCAATCTAATCCCGTATAATGAAACTAATCTTTGCAGTTACAAAAGAAGTAGCGGCAATCGCATTCATCTCTTTCTTGATTATTTGACAAAAGGTGGAGTCACTGCCACTATTCGCAAGGAATTTGGTTCTGATATTGATGCTGCTTGTGGTCAACTAAGAGCTAAAGTGGAAGATAACTTATTATGAAACAAAAAATGTATATATCTGGAACGTATGCCTTTGGAACTGATATTGGCAAAGTCCGTTTAACAAATGAAGATCGAGCCGCTGCCCTCACTAATACAAAAGGCAATATTCTTTTGATTATTTGTGATGGAATGGGCGGATCTAATAAAGGCGATTACGCCGCATCAATTGCCATCCGAATCATCAGCGAGTCATTCAACGAAAAACAAAAATTTCTCAATCGTTTCTTGGCGATGAAATGGGTGATGGAAGTGGTCAAAAAAGCCAATAATGCCATCTATCAAGAAGCACAAAAAAATAATTTATATGAAGGCATGGGAACCACTTTGACACTTGTATTAATTATGTCCAACCAGATGATCACCGCTCAAATTGGAGACTCCCGAGCCTATATATTAAGTGACAAAGAAGTGGTTCAAATTACGGAAGACCAGACCTATGTCGCATACTTATATCGCACAGGAAAAATAAGCAAAGAAGAAATGAGAACTCATCCAAAACGTCACGTTTTGACCAACGCTTTAGGCATCTATCCATCTCTTAATGTCGATATAAAAATCACCTCCTATCTCAATGAAAATGTTCTTGTTTGTAGCGATGGTTTATATAACAATGTCGAAGAAACCTCTTTATATACAATTTTAAAAAGCGATGATTCCACCGAACAAAAAGTCAATGAGCTCATCGCTCTTGCTAACGCCAATGGCGGTAGCGACAATATCGCCGTTGTCCTTTGGGAGGCCAATAAATAATGCCGCTTAAAATTGGTTCAATTATTGATGAAAGATATCGCGTTACAGCGAGAATCGGCCATGGAGGTATGGCGGAGGTTTATGAAGCCACCGACTTTATTACCAAGAAACGTATCGCCATCAAGTTGATTCGAGAAGATGTGATGAAAAACCCCATCAATCTACGACGCTTTCAAAATGAAGCGACAATCGCGGCTTCTTTAAATCATCCCAATATCGTCAAGGTTTATAATCACGGAACATATGAAGGCATCCCTTACATCGTCAATGAGTATGTCGCGGGACAAACGTTAAAGGATGTCCTCGACTTTCGTTCTGCATTACCACCCCAAGAAGCCATTAGCATTATGATTCAATTAACTTCCGCCCTCCAATATGCTCATGAGCATAATATTGTCCATCGGGATGTGAAGCCACAAAACATTTTTTATCTCCCTGATGGAACGATTAAACTTGGTGATTTTGGTATCTCGGAAACGATTAGTATAAATTCGAAAAATGAAAAGCCTAAAGAAATCATCGGGTCGGTTCATTATCTAGCTCCAGAAATTTCTCGCGGATATCCCGCTTCTCCCCAATCTGATATATATGCGGCTGGGGTCACTCTTTTTGAATTGATGACTGGTCGGGTTCCTTTTAACGACTCTGACCCTGTCAAAGTTGTAGTAGCTCACATTCGTGAAAAAGTTCCCTCTCCTAAAAAATACATCCCTCATTGTTCAAAAGAAGTGGAAAAGGTTATCGCTAAAGCGACAGCAAGAAGTTTTAAAGAACGCTATCACACCGCTCAAGATTTCCATGATGATCTAGTTATCTTGACACAAAATTCTGAATTATTGAAAGAAAAAAAGAGCTTCTTTGCTCGTATATTTGGTTTTAAATAATGGAAGGTAAAATATTAGCCTTAAGTTGTGGAATATATTCGGTTCTATGCGAAGGAGTGATTTATCGTGCTCCGGCTCGTGGAATTTTCCGACATGGTGGAACCAAACCGATGGTGGGAGATAACGTTGATATTGATTTAGTTGATATGGTTATCAATTATGTTTTTCCTCGTGTCAGCCAATTAAAAAGACCTTCTGTGGCTAATATCGATCAGATGCTCATTGTATCTTCCCTTGTTGAACCAGCCTTTTCCTATTTGTTAGTGTTTAAATACTTGACCTACGCCAATATGAACGGAATTAGAGCCAAGGTGATTATCACTAAGTCAGATAAAAGTGTTGACCCTCAACTGATTAATGAAATTAAAGATGTTCTCTCGAGAATTAATGTCGAGGCTTATTTTGTCAGTAACAAAGAAGGCACCGGTTTAGATGAAGTGAGACATTTATTCACCAATCATATCACCTGTCTAATTGGGCAAACCGGAGTGGGAAAGTCATCATTAATTAATGCAATTGATCCTCATTTCGAAAGAGCGGTGGGTGATTATTCTCGAGCTTTAGGAAGAGGAAAACATAAGACTAAAGAAGTAATTTTGCTCCCTTATGAAGGGGGCTATATCGCTGATACTCCCGGATTTTCTTCTTTAGACTTGGATCTCTATAAAGAAGAACTAGCCCAATATTTCCCCGGTTTTACCGATTTATATCTAAAATGCTATTTTTCTAATTGTCTGCACATCTCTGAAGAGCGTTGCACAGTTAAAAAAGCTCTAGAAGATGGTATAATTTCTCAAATAGCATACGATTGCTATTTAACTTTATCTAAAGATGCGATTTTTCAAATACGGAGGTACGAAAAATGAAAACTGCTCTCGTTGCACCCTCTATTTTATCCGCTAATTTCACCCATCTTGGAGATGATATAAAGCGTATTCAAGAAGCCGGCGCAGACTGGCTTCATTTCGATGTCATGGATGGGCATTTTGTCCCCAACATATCCTTTGGTTTACCAGTCTTGCAAGGAATTGCTAAGACTCACAACATGGTCAATGATGTTCATATCATGATCGATAATCCTCGTGAGTATGCACAAAGATTTGTTGAAGCAGGTGCTGACTATTTAACCTTCCACTATGAAGCTTGTGGAAGTGATTCAGAGGTTTTTGAAGTCATTGATTTAATTCACAAATACGGAGCTAAAGCCGGACTTTCGATTAAGCCAAAAACCCCAATTGAAAAAGTATTTCCCTTTTTAAATAGTCTTGACCTCGTCCTTATTATGAGTGTCGAACCAGGTTTTGGTGGGCAAAGTTTTATTCGTGATTCATTAGGCAAAATTCTAAGACTTAGAAATTACATCGATGAAAACGAAATCAAGACTTTAATCGAAGTCGATGGTGGCATCAACGAACAAACTGCTCGTGAATGCAAACAAATGGGAGTTGATGTCTTTGTGGCGGGATCTTATGTTTTTAACGCCGAAGATGTTAAAGCCGCAATTAGGAGTTTAAAAATCTAATGCGTTTTACTTTACCAGCACTAATTTTATCTTTTCTCTTTGGTGCCTTATTTTTAGTCACCTCGTTTATTTCATATAAAAACAAATATAAGGTGGCCTATAACATCCGAAACATGTTTCCATATGAGTTGAATTACAAGAGCCGTTTTGCTGATAATTTTTACGGTAATGCCACGCTTATTTTAGCTACTATATCATTCATTTTTTTCTTTTCTACGTTTGATTTAAAATTCACTAATGGTTTTTTCATCATGATAATGATATCCGGAATATTAGCTTCTCTCTTATTTTTAGCATTAGTTTTTATTCCTTTGGAATATATGAGATTACACAGCATTGTGTTTATTCTTTTTCTCATATCCTCATTCTTACTTGCAACTTCTATTAGCATTGGCTCTTTTATCTACAATCAACAAATTGGTGAAACTTCTCCAATTCCATTCGCTATTTTCCTTTTGGGTTTTGTTCTCACTTTATTAATTCTAGTGCTTCTGTTAAATCCAAAACTCAATTTAAACATTCGCATGAAAGAAACCATCGATGAGGATGGAAGCATTAAATATGTCCGTCCGCGGATGATAACAATCGCCTTTTCTCAGTGGCTTCTCTTCTTCTCTTTGTTTATAAGCGAGATTTTATTATTTGTTTTGACATTGTCATTTTAGAAAATAAAAAAAGCGGAATATTCCGCATTTCTTATTACAGGTTCGTTAACCTTTTTATTTGTATTGTTTGTTGAGACTGCGATAAGCGCGAGTCGACATACGAACTCGCATTTCTTGGCCGTCAACCACGACTGTGCGGACTTGAAGATTGCAGTTCCATCTACGGCGTGAAGCTCTTAAAGAATGGGAGCGACTATTACCACTTAAAGGTCCTTTTCCTGTTACTGGACATACTCTTGACATATCGTAGGCCTCCTTTATTCTCGAAAATGTTAGCACAATCAACTAGTTTATGCAATAAACAAATATTGAACTTATAACTTAATACGAGGAAATTTATTTATAACTTCATCCTTGGATAGTATATGTTCACAATTCTTTTGCAATGATTCGTAGACCTGATTTTTCTTATCAGGAATTAAATAAATTGTTTGTCCACTTTTCATGACAATTGTGATGGTGGAATTTTTTCTTTTCTGGTTTTGATCAATGTAGATTATTTCTGAATAGGGGTAAACCAACTCTCTTTTGAATTTTATGACTACTAATTCTCTCTTTTCAATGACATAGAAATAAGTCCTTAAAGAGAAAATCAATATCAACAACGAAGAGGCGAGAAAGACACCGATAATAAGCCATTGACGATAATCCCATTCTTTAGAGAGAAAAAGATTAATGCAGCTAGTAAAAACAATACCAGCCGAAAACAAAAATATGACTAACGCCAAGAGAAATGTCTTTTGAAAAGAAGGCCAAACTTTCATCACATAGAGTTTACCATTTTTTGAAGGAATAAAAAGTGTTTAATAAATTAATTAGGTCAAACCTCTCTCTTTTGGTTTATGTGATTTCGTGCGTGTGCTAGAATGTGAATATACGCGGAGGTACACATAATGCCATATAAAATTGTCGCAATGATTCTCGCCGGTGGAAAGGGCACAAGACTCGAATCACTGACTAGAAAAGTTGCTAAGCCAGCCGTTTCTTTTGCTGCAAAATATCGAATTATTGATTTCCCTCTCAGCAACTGTGCCAACAGTGGAATTAACAAGGTTGGAGTATTAATGCAATACGAAGCCGTAGCCCTTGATAGTTACGTTGGTAACGGTGAAAAATGGGGGTTAAACGGTGTCCACTCCTTCACGGCCACTCTTACTCCAAGACAAACCGAAGATAGTGCAAAATGGTACAAAGGCACCGCCGATGCAATTACTCAAAATATTGATTTTCTGGATGCTCAAAATCCCGATTATGTTTTAATTCTTTCTGGCGATCATATTTACAAAACTCTCTACAATGAGATGGTTGATTTACATATTAATAGCGGAGCTGATGCGACAATTTCAGTTATTGAAGTTGATCCTAGTGAAGCGAGCCGTTTTGGTATTATGGCAGTCGATCAAAATGATCGCATTATCGAATTCCAAGAAAAACCAAAAATTCCAAAGAGCAATTTAGCTTCAATGGGAATTTACGTTTTCACTTGGAAGACCTTGCGCAGTTATTTAAGAGAAGATGAAAAGAGTGAAGATTCTGATCATGACTTCGGCAAAAACATTATTCCGACGATGCTGGCAGATGGAAATAAGCTTCAAGCTTATCGTTTCCAAGGCTACTGGAAAGATGTTGGAACCCTTGCCTCTCTTCATCAAGCTAATATGGATATCGCTTTAGACAATCGAGAACTCAATCTTTTCGATAGAGATGATACCACCAAAATTTATAGCGAGGATACCCACAGTGTGCCCCAATATGTCGGCACCAAAGGTTCAATAAAACAAAGTATTGCGAATCAAGGCGCTATCATTTTAGGTTCAGTTGATTCCTGTGTTATTTCTAACGAAGTAATTATCGAAGAAGGTGCGGAATGCACTCGATGTGTCATTATGGCGGGTGCTCGCATAAAAAAAGGAGCGAAAGTTCATAATGCGATTGTGGCCCCTGAGGCTATTGTTGGTGAAAAGCAGGAGATTAATTTAGGAAAAACAGATGTAATTTTAGTTACGGGAGGTAGCTACAAATGAAAAGAGTAATTGGAATATGCAATTTGCATGATGGGCCAGATCTTGGACCACTGACGGAGAACCGTCCTCTTGGAGCAGTTACTTTTCTTGGACGATATGGACTGATGGATTTTGCTTTATCCAATATGTCCAATTCTGGAATTGATCGGATTAATATTTTGGTTGAAAAAAATGTTCGAGCGGTAAGAACTCATGTTCGCGAAGGTCAAACTTGGATTAATAACACCAAAACCGGATATCTACGTTTATTTTTCAACGAAAAATCGATTGGAAATCCTCGCTTTAATACTGATATATCCAATTTATTATCGAATCGTTCCTATTTTGAAGACGAAACCGCTGATTATGTTTTAATCACTAACCCTTTCATGCTTTCGTCTTGTGACTTCCGGCCTTTCATTGATGCTCACATCGCATCAGGAGCAGAAGCCTCTATCATTTATAAACACACCACTAAAGCGGATACTCAATTCTTAAATTGTGGAACGATTGAAACCGATAAGAATGGTTTTGTGAATAAACTTGTCAATAATTCGGGAATGAAAAAGGTTGCGGATATTTCCCTTGGAACATACGTTTTCAATCGCGCTACTTTTGAAAAAATTTTGAAACTTTCGCGCGATGTTTCTCTTCTTTATGGGATCAGAAAAATGCTGAGATATTGTATTGATGAGAAAATGTTATCTCTTTTTGCTTGGGAATTTTCGGGATTCGTAGCTCCGATTCTAAGCCTGTCTGATTATATTAATCAGTCTTTGAAACTTCTCGATTATTCAACACGTTCTCAATTATTCCTAGATGATTGGCCTATCTATACCGTCACTCATAACACGCCACCAGCCCTATATGGCCCAGACGCTGATGTCAAAAACAGTTTTATTGCCAACGGTTGTATCATCAAAGGAAAGGTTCGCAATTCGATTATTTCTCGTGACGTCATAATTGAAGAAGACACCTATGTTGACAATTCAATTGTTTTTACCAAGTCGATCGTTGGAAAAGGAACAAAGGTCAACAATGTTTTGGCTGACAAGTACGTTAAGATGTTTAAGTGTCATGAAGTCAGCGGTGAACCAGATTGTTTTTTGTTCATTGAACAAGGAGCTCATATTTAATGAAAATTGTAATGGTTGCCAGTGAAGCGAGACCTCTATGCAAAACTGGAGGTTTAGCCGATGTCATCTATTCATTGTCAAAAGAACTCGCTGTGATGGGCGAAGAAGTCTTCATCATTTTGCCTTATTACCGTTTCATAAAACATAATTCTAAACATTCAGTTAAAAAGGTATGTTCTTTTGTCGTTCCTATGTCCTGGAGAAGTGAAAGAGCAGACGTATATTCCACTTACGATAGTGGGATAACTTATTACCTGATTGACAATGCACGATATTTTGATCGGGACCATTTCTATGGAGACTGGGATGATAATGAGAGATTTGCTTTTTTTGCCTTGGCAAGCAAAGAACTCCTCTATCATATATCTTTAACTCCGGATATTATTCACTGCCATGATTGGCACACCGGAATGATTCCATGCCTATTTAAAGAGGATGAATATGCCTCTAATCATTTTAAGAAAACGAAATTTATTTTTTCGATTCATAACCCAGCTTTCCAAGGGATGATGCCTGAATCAGTTCTTGGCGATTATTTCAATCTTGCCGAATCTTTGTATGAAAATGGTAATCTCCGTTTCAAAGACCAAGTCTCTTCTCTTAAGGCGGGTATTGTCTACGCTGACAAAATTACCACTGTTTCACCTAACCATCGTCAAGAATTGCTCTCTCGGGAGGGAGGGATGGGGCTCGATAGTATCCTCCCGCTTCGAGAATACGATTTTATCGGAGTTCTCAACGGAATTGATTATCAAGAATTCAACCCTGTCAATGATGAAATGCTCATTTATCCATACAATGGAGTGAACATCTTTCGAGAGAAACAAAACAACAAAAAAGCTCTTTTTGAACAATTGCATATACTCGATTTTGGGCAACCTCTCTTCGCCTTGGTTTCGCGCCTAACTTGGCAAAAAGGAATGGATATTCTTTATTCCGCTGTTGAGACCCTAGCCCAAAAAGGCGCCAACATTGTTATGCTGGGATCTGGCGAATATCAATATGAGCAAATGCTCGAGAATCTAAGAAGCCGCTTCCCTCAAAATATCGCTGTATATATTGGTTATAACGATAAACTGGCTCACCAAATATATGCGAGTAGTGATTTCTTCCTAATGCCCTCTCTATTTGAACCATGTGGGTTAGGACAAATGATTGCACAAAGATACGGAAGTTTACCCATTGTTCGCCGCACTGGCGGTTTGAAAGATTCGGTCATAGGATACGATGGAACAAATGAAAAAGATGCCAACGGATTTGGATTTGATGATTTTACGGCTGAGGCTTTCAAAAATACCTGCTTGTACGCCCTCGATATTTGGAAAAATTCTTCTCTTAAAAAAATGCTTGTAAGAAACGCTTTTAAGACTGATAATTCATGGAGTAAAAGCGCGAAAGAATATCTTTCTATCTATAGAAATTTGACGCGAACCTTTAAGGAGTAACTATGACTTACGACCATCGTAAAATTGAAAAAAAGTGGCAAAAATATTGGGAAGATCATCAGACATTTAAAACCGATGTCTATGATTTTTCTAAACCCAAATACTATGTCCTAGACATGTTTCCCTATCCATCAGGAGTAGGTCTTCATGCTGGGCATCCCGAGGGATATACCGCCACTGATATCATAAGCCGAATGAAGAGGATGCAAGGTTATAATGTCCTTCACCCCATGGGCTATGATTCCTTTGGCTTGCCTGCTGAACAATATGCCATCCAAACTGGTCACAATCCGAATGGATTTACCCAGAACAATATTGCCTTTTTCACAAGCCAATTGAAAGAACTCGGATTTGACTATGATTGGAGCAAGCTTATCGCCACTAGTGACCCTTCTTATTACAAATGGACCCAGTGGATATTTAAAGGTTTGTTTCAAGATGGCTATGCCAAATATGTCGATATGCCAGTCAACTGGTGCGAAGAACTCGGAACAGTTTTATCCAATGATGAAGTTATCGATGGAAAATCGGAACGTGGTGGTTATCCAGTAATTAGAAAAAATCTTAAACAATGGGTCATTGATCAACCTCAGTTTGCTGAATCGCTCTTATCGGGATTAGATAATATCGATTGGCCTGAATCAACAAAAGATGTTCAAAGAAATTGGATTGGGCGTAGCGAAGGAGCTATTATCAGCTTCCATATTGCTGATTCTAATGAGACTTTTGAAGTGTTTACCACTAGGGCGGACACTCTCTTTGGAGCAACTTATTGCGTCCTTTCTCCAGAACACCCTCTCGTTAAATCTCTTGTCACTGATCAAAAACGAAACGAAGTCGAGGATTACATCTTAAAATCAAGTCAAAAAAGCGAATTGGAGAGAACATCACTCAATAAAGAAAAAACCGGTTGTTTTATCGGAAGATACGCCATCAACCCCGCTAATCAAAAGAAGATACCAATCTTTATTTCTGATTATGTTTTGTCTTCATATGGAACAGGAGCCATCATGGCTGTCCCTGCTCACGATAGTCGCGACTATGCCTTTGCAACAAAATTTAATCTTGATATCATCCCGGTTTTAGAGGGAGGAGATGTCTCCAAAGAAGCGTATGAAGGCGATGGACTTCATATTAATTCGGATTTTTTAAATGGTTTAAACAAAGAAGACGCAATTACAAAAATGATTGATTTCCTTGTTTCTAACAAAATCGGAGAAAAGAAAATTAATTATAAATTTAGGGAATGGATTTTTGCTCGTCAAAGATATTGGGGCGAACCAGTTCCAGTCGTTCATCTTGATGATGGGAGTGTCTACGCTTTAAGCGATGATGAGTTACCTCTTGTACTTCCTGAATTAAAGGATTATTCCTCACATAATGGACAGGCTCCTCTCGAACAGGCCACTGAATGGAAGCAATATAATAAAAATGGTATCAAAGGAGTCCGCGAGACTTCCACAATGCCAGGAAGCGCTGGTTCAAGCTGGTACTTCTTGCGTTATGTTGATCCAAACAACAACACAATTTTCTGTGATAAAAAGCTAGCAGATCACTGGTTGCCAGTTGATTTATATATCGGTGGCTCTGAACATTCCGTTGGTCATCTTCTCTACGCGAGAATTTGGACTAAATATCTCCACGAAAAAGGCTATATTTCCTTTGATGAACCATTTAAGAAATTGTTCCATCAAGGAATGATTTTAGGGGCTAATGGGATTAAAATGGGTAAAAGATTTCCTGAATTTGCCATCAACCCCACAGATATAGTGAAAAAATATGGTGCTGATACTCTTCGACTATATGAAATGTTTATGGGGCCTCTAGAAGCAAGCAAACCATGGAGCGACCAGGGTGTTGAAGGGGCAAGACGTTTCATTGATCGTGTCTATCGCTTATTTGCTGAATCAAATAGTGTGGTCAAAGAAGAAGTTCCGGAACTAGATTTTATCTACCATCAAACAGTGAAAAAAGTTACCGAAGATTATGAGCATTTAGCCTTTAACACCGCGATTAGCCAAATGATGATTTTCATCAATGAAGTCTATCGTATTAATCGCATTTCTCAGGCCTATGCCGAAGGTTTTGTTAAACTTATTTCCTGCGTTATTCCTCATGTGGGTGAAGAATTGTGGGAATTGCTTGGTCGCTCGGATACCATCGCTTTTGCTCCTTGGCCAACCTATGATCCTGAAAAGATTGTTTGCTTAACAGTCAATATGGCTGTTTCCGTTAACGGAAAATTGCGCGCAACAATCGAAATCGAAAAAGATCTCGAGGATGAAGTTGTTCAAGAAATTGCCCTGAAACAAGATGGAGTCATCCGCCACCTAGAAGGCAAGATTATCAAAAAAATTATTATCGTTAAAAACAAGATTATCAACATAGTTGTTGTATAATAATAAAGCACGATACTCACTTTGTGAGATTGTAGCGGAGGTAAACATGAATTTATGTATCGATGTGGGTAATACCACAATCAACGTTGGTCTCTTTGAAGACAGCCATCTTTTAGACCAATTTTCCCTGGCGGTTGACGTAGCTAAAACACAAGATGAATACGCGGCTTTAATCAAGCAGCAAGTCGCTGATAGAAACATTGATACCAAACTTGTTAAAAACATCATTTTTTCATCTGTTGTTCCATCTTTGAACATCTCTTTGAAGGAAGCATTTAAGTCAATCTTTAAACATGACTTGATGGTCATTGAGCCAGGAATTAAAACAGGATTATCTTTTAAAGTTGATAACCCTTTAGAAATCGGTAACGATCTCATCGCTGATTTAGTCGGCGCAAAAGAAATATACGGTTATCCGTGCATCATCGCGGATTTAGGGACGGCCAGCAAAATTTTGTTAATCGATAAAAACGGCTATTTCTCAACTGCGTTAATTATGCCTGGTATCTCAATCAGCGCCGAAAATCTCACAAAAAGAACCGCTCTCTTACCGAGTGTGTCGCTAGAAAAACCTAAATCAGTATTGGCGAAAAACACTGTTGAAGCGATGAATGCCGGTATCCTTTATGGACACAGTGATATGATTCTCGGTTTAGTTCATCGAATTGAAAAAGAACTCGGCTATTCAACCAAACACATCCTCACTGGAGGTGGGGCTATTTACACCAAAGAAATTTTAAAAGATGCCTTCATCTATGACCCTAATATCAATTTGATTGGCTTAAACATTATCATTAAGAAAAACGAGGCGAAGTATGAAAAATAAAGTAATATTTCAAATGACCTTAGCGGCCATAAATATCGCAATAATTGCGGTTGTCTCTTTTATTCCATATGTGGGTTATATTATGTACGGTGGAGCCGCGATAACAACAGTTCATATATTAGTTTTAGTAATAGCTTTAATTTTCGGATGGAAACAAGGTCTTGTCGCCGGCATTGCTTTTGGGATGGTTAGTTTTTTAGTTGCCATTACAACCGCCAGCAGTCCACTTGATTTAGCCTTTGTAAATCCATTAATTTCCATAATTCCCCGGGCGGCTTTTGGCTTTCTTGCTGGCATAACTTTTCAAACGATTAAAAGAGTCAAAGATATTGGATATCGCTCATCCTTATATGTCGTTGCCTCTATTGTATTAACTCTATTTCATAGCGCATCCGTTGTCTTGATGTTATTCGTTTTTAAAGGTGTGATGGGATTTAGCAATGAATTTAATGCGTGGCTCACAATTACTGTCGCTGTGAATTCGCTCATTGAAGCCGCTGCTGCTGGGGTAATTGTTCCCCTGATTGCATGGCCTCTTTCGAGAGCTTTCCCACAATATAGCGCTTATAAATCGAATAAAAACGATGCAGAAAATGTTATTTAGACAAGGAGAAAAAGTATGCAAAAAGCCTCTATTTATCAAAAACTATCAAGTAATTATCATGATGAACTATTAGAAAGTCTCGCCTCTTTCGTTGCAATTGACTCTGTTTATGATGAGAGCACAGTTGATGAAAAGAACCCATTTGGAAAGGGCGTTACAAGCGCTCTTGAATTCATCGCTGAATTAGCAAAAAAAGATGGTTTTAAAGTGGCGAATTATGACAATTATGTTGTCGAAATTATTGCCGGCGAAGGAGATAAGAACATTACCATAATGGCTCACGCCGATGTTGTCCCTGCTGGAACTGGTTGGCATCAAGATCCTTTCACTGTCACTGAGCACAAAGGCGTTCTATGCGCTCGTGGTGTCGCTGATGATAAAGGCCCACTTCTCTCGGCTTATTATGCTTTGAAGATGCTACGCGATCACCATTTACTAGGTGATTATCAAGTTCGCTTCTTGGTAGGAGGAAATGAGGAGAGAGGTTCAAGATGCATGCACCATTATTTCCAAGAATTGAAGAAACCTCAACCAACTTTAGGTTTCTCTCCTGATTCTGACTTTCCACTTATTTATGGCGAGAAAGGTATCATCAATTTTAAGGTTAAAAAATCATTAGATATTAATGGAGTATTTTATATCCACGGAGGAGTTGCAAGTAACTCAGTTATTGAACGTTGCGTGGTCAGAATGAGAGAAAACCAATTCTTCTTGAGAAAGCTACAAAGTGAAGGAATCGATTTTCAAGTTACCTTTGTTGAAGAAGGAATGGAAGTCGCTTTTATTGGCAAAGCCGCTCACGGAGCTGAGCCTGAAGAAGGGCTTAATGCCGGAATGATCGCAATTAAAGCTCTCGGAGAATTCTTGGAAGATGATAATCTCAAAATTTTAGCGGAACGTTTTTCTGATTTGGAAGGGGCTGGTCTTAAAGCCTCTAATAAAAGTGAATCAATGGGTCATAACACTTTAAATGTTGGACTTCTTGATTATGAAAAAAACGAATTAGCGATAGTTGTTAACTTCCGTCATGTCGATGGGGTTAATGAAGAAGAATTAATCGAAACAATAAAAGCAAACGCCAAACCATTCGAAATTGAAGTGATGTCAATCTCGCCTCTCTTGTTCTATCCATTGGATTCAACCTTAATTTCAACGCTTCTTTCTGCTTATCAAGAAGAAACTGGCGATTTGGTTTCAAAGCCATTAACAACTGGCGGAGGAACATACGCAAAGGAAGCTGATAACATCGTCGCTTTTGGAATGCAATTTTCTGATTGGGATTCGATGATGCACTCCCCAGGAGAACAAGTGAGAAAAAGCGATTTGTTCAAGAGCATGGCAATATATGCTCGAGCGATTGTTGAATTAGGAAAAAAGCTCAATGAGAACTAAATACAAATCTTGGTCTAAACCATATATTGAAGAACATCCAGAAGTTATTGTTACTCTTGATCAATTAAAGAGCATCGAAAGTACTTTTGCTCTAGAAATTGGAAGTGGAAAAGGGAAATTTCTTGCCGATATGGCAGAGCTAAACCCCAATCTTTTAATTATCGGAATAGAACGAAATGTCACTTGTGCCGGTATTACCTGCAAAAAATTAGTTGAGAAAGAAGTGCCTAATGCTCGACTTATGTTAGCATCCGCGGATGAAATCTTGCCATCTATCAAAGATAACTCAATCGCGGATATCTATTTGAATTTCTCCGATCCTTGGCCCAAGAAAAGACATTTTAAAAGAAGACTTACTTATGGTACATATTTAAAACAATACTATCGAATTCTTGCTAAAGGAGGAAAACTGATCATTAAAACTGATAATGATGACTTATTTTCCTTTTCCCAAGAAACCCTTGGCCAATCTCAATTTAAATTGTTAGAAGTGCTGGATGATTATGATGGCAAAGCCCCTCTTGATGCGCTGACAGAGTATGAAATATCATTTCGTGAAAAAGGCCAAAAAATCCATCGAATTGTCGTTGTGAAGGAATAGATATGTTTGAAAAGTATTCCATCTATTATTCGTATAAAGAAATTGGAGACGTCTTATTGATTATTATCAATCAAAAAGCTACGCCTACTTCCTTTATTCAAAATTCTGATGTTACCGTCATTTATCACGGTAGTGAAATAATCGGGTACAACATCTTTAACATCAGTAAGATTGTGAAAATAAAAACACAAGGTCTAATCTACTATCCTTCCGATGTTTTTATCGACATTATTAATAGCATTTTGAAGAATCACCAACTCGATACATTAGCTCATTATTCTCATAGTGGTTATATAATTGGCCAAGTTTCAAAACTAGAAAAAGACAACATGTTATTTCGTCCTTTCATAGACGTTGGTGATAAAATAATAATAGGGCAAAGTGTTGATCACATTAGAGAGGGCGATAAAGTAGTAATCGCCTTAATCGGAGCGAGACTATATGATGGTCAGGAAGTAGAAGAAACAAGCAATCCCGCACAAATCCATCTATGTACTAATCGAGAGTTGAATATCTCGATGGACGATGAGATTTATCTCATCGATGAAGATGGAGTGGTGGGGGAAGACTTTTTTAAGATAGGAGAATGATAAATATGATTGAAGTTGAATTAAAAGAAGCTGGGAAAATTTCTCGCTTGACGAATCGAACCTTTCAGTTTGATTCAAAATTGGGAGAAGGATTTTACTCCGCGAATTACTTTATAAAATCGCAAAAAATTGTAGCTGAAAATGCTCCCGGTCACACAGTGACCATGCAATGGTTTCAACGACGTGATAACTCAATGCTTTGCGGAGTAGATGAAGCTATCGCCCTTGTTCATACTTTTGCCAAGCATCCCGAACTTTTAAAAATTGAAGCTCTCCATGATGGGGATATGATTCAAGCGCTTGAGCCAGTTTTAAAAATTACCGGCAAATATGAATATTTTGGATTCTTAGAATCCGTTATTGATGGAATACTAGCTCGTCGTTCAAGCGTAGCGACGAATGTTCACGAAGTTATCCAAGTAGCCGGTAATGTTCCTGTTTTTTCCATGGCGGATCGTCAAGATGACTATCATACCCAAGTTGGTGATGGCTACGCGACATATGTGGCAGGTATAAAAAAAGTTTCAACCGATGCTCAAGGAGCTTGGTGGGGTGGTAAAGGTATGGGCACCATGCCCCATGCTTTAATCCAGGTGTGTGGAGGAGATATTTGCAAAGCCTCCGATATTTATTCCAAATCATTTCCTAATGAAAAGGTCACTGCCTTAATTGACTACCATAATAACGTCGTCAGAGATTCTCTGATTTTAGCCCATCATCTCGGCCCAAAGCTTTCGGGAGTTAGAATTGACACTTCCAAGTCATTAATTGATCATTATTTTGATGATAAAGATACTTCTGGATTTGATCCACATGGGGTGTGTAAGGAACTCGTCTTTGCTTTAAGAGAAGCTCTTGATAATGAAGGATTTAATTATGTAAGAATCATTGTCTCTTCTTCTTTCGATGCTGACAAAATTAAAGAATGGACCAAACTAAATGTTCCAGTCAGCATGTATGGAGTGGGAACTTACTTTGTAAACAACATGACTTGTGGCTTTACGGGTGACCTTGTTGTTCTCGATGGAAAGTCAGAAGCAAAGGAAGGGCGAGCTAATTACAGCAATCCCCGTCTCGAAGAAGTTAAATATCCAATATACTAGAGTAGTAAAAAAGTAAAAAAAGAACCGGTCATTTTAT
>ENA-UOWO01002452-UOWO01002452.1-activated-sludge-metagenome-genome-assembly--contig:-NODE-2452-length-22922-cov-7.087200_pt1 | contig 22922 bp, 19 predicted proteins | sample MGYA00238148_ERZ761564 | MGnify/ENA primary metagenome ERZ761564 (study PRJEB28885, sample SAMN05720194) | activated sludge metagenome | isolation source: Anaerobic digester | place: USA... | reverse complement strand
CCCCGGCAGCGGCCTTGTTGGGCATGTGGCGCAAGGTGACGATCACAGAACCATCACTGGCAAGCGCCGGACAGGTCCACACGGAGCTCAATCCCACGGGATTGCCATCCGCATCGGTATCCGCATAGGCCACGTTGACATTGGCGCCACTGACCTGGAAGAAGAACTGGTGGTCCTCATCCTCCGCGCGGATCTCCTCGGTGATGTCCTCTGCGGGAGTTTCGCTCTCGTTCAATACCTCGATCTCCACCGTGTAGACCGAGTCGATGGAGAGGGTGTCCGCTGTGATCACAGCATCCGCACCTCCATCGCCATCGATATCCACGAACTCGATCCGTTTGTGCTCCACATCATTCGCCGAGTGCAAGTGCAACCTCAACGTGGTGATCAATTCCTCCTCGTTCACCGGTACCGGTGTCGGTGTGGGCGTATCGTCCTCCTTGTCCTTCTTGCAGGAAGCCAGCGCTCCGCCCACAGCGAGCACCAACAGTGCGTTCTTCCAGTTCGGCATCATGATGTTCAGTTCGAAGGGTTCGTCGGGTCGCTTGCATGTGCAACCCGGTTGCAAATATGGCCTCTTCGTTCCATTCGTGCAACACAGTGGCATAAATTATCTTTGCACCATGACGAATGAAGAGCGGCTCCGGAACCATGGTCTTCGCGTAACGGACACCCGCATGGCCGTCCTCGATCTGCTCCAGCGCAGCAGCAAAGCCTTGTCACAGGCCGATGTGGAACGGGCCTTGCCGGAGCAAGCCGATCGGGTCACGCTCTTCCGGGTGTTGCAGGCGTTCGAGGAGAACGGCCTGGCCCACCGCGTACAGGACACCAAGGGCGTGGCACGCTACGCTTCCTGCGCCCCGGGATGCAGTACGCACAAGCACCACGATGTCCATGCCCATTTCCGCTGCACCGATTGCGGCGATGTGTACTGCCTGGAATCCGTGACGCTGCCCAAGGTGAGCATCCCCAAGGGATTCACCCTGAAGGAGAGCCACCTCCAGCTGGAAGGAAGCTGCAAGGCCTGCGCCTGAGGAAAACTTTCCCATCCTACCGGTGTTCTTCACCGTGCCTCGCCACCGTCCCCCTGCCGAGCGTCCTTCCCGGACCTGCGCCGTATGCGGCCTGCCGTTCCAGTGGCGCAAGAAATGGGAGAAGGTGTGGGACGAAGTGAAGTACTGCAGCGAACGATGCCGAAGGAACAGGAACCACGTCCCGCACACCGCATCCGCCTGATCCTGGGCGATCAGCTCAACGCCGCACACTCCTGGTACACGGAGCGCGACACACACACCCTGTACGTGCTGATGGAAGTGCGCCAGGAGACCGACTACGCCTGGCATCATGTGCAGAAGGTGCTCGGCTTCTTCGGGGCCATGCGTCGCTTCGCGGAGCAGTTGCGCGCCAACGGGCATCGTGTGCTGTACCTCACGCTGGACGACAAGCGCAACACGCAGTCGATCCCGGACAACCTGGGCTGGATCCTGGAGCAGACCGGCGCAACATCCTGGGGCTATCAGTTGCCCGATGAATACCGCTTGGACCACCAGCTCAAGGACCATGCGGCACTGTACGGGGCCCCGGTGGAAGTGGCCGATACCGAGCATTTCCTCACCACCCGCGATGAACTCGGCGCGCTCTTCGCAGGCAAGAAGCAGTACTTGATGGAACGCTTCTACCGGGTGATGCGCGAACGCACCGGTCTGCTGATGAACGGCGACACCCCCATCGGTGGTCAGTGGAACTTCGACAAGGAGAACCGCGGACGTCCACCGAAGACGCATGTGGCGCCTCCTCCCCTGCTGTTCGACCACGATCTGCGCGATGTTCAACAGATGTTGGAGAAGCACGGAGTGAACACCATAGGCACGGTGGATGCACAGCACTTCCCCTGGCCGTTGGACCGCGCGGAAAGCCTAGCCTTGGTTCAGTACTTCTATGACGCCCTGCTTCCCCACTTCGGGACGTATCAGGATGCGTTGTTGCCCGGACAATGGGCCTTGTACCATGCACGGATCAGCTTCGCGCTGAACGTGAAGCTGATCTCGCCGCTGGAGGTCTGCATGGCTGCCGAAGCCGCGTGGCGCGCCGATCCCGAACGCATCACGCTGCCGCAGGTGGAAGGCTTCATCCGCCAGATCATCGGTTGGCGCGAATACATGCGCGGCGTGTACTGGGCCCACATGCCTGGCTATGCCACGCTGAACTTCTTCGGGCACGACAGGCCGCTACCCGCTTGGTACTGGACCGGCCGCACCAAGATGGCCTGCCTGCGCGAAGCCATCGCCGGCAGCCTCACCAACGCCTATGCCCATCACATCCAACGCCTCATGGTGACCGGCAACTTCGCGCTGCTGGCCGGTGTGCATCCCGATGAGGTGGACCGCTGGTACCTGGGCATCTACATCGATGCGCTCGATTGGGTGGAAATCACCAACACCCGCGGCATGAGCCAGTGGGCCGATGGCGGTATCGTAGGGACCAAGCCGTACGTGAGCAGCGGGGCCTACCTGAACAAGATGGGCCACCACTGTAGCACGTGCTATTACGATGTGAACGACCGCACTGGACCGCGTGCCTGTCCGTTCAACGCACTGTACTGGCATTTCCACGCACGCAACCGCGAACGGCTCGAAGCACCTGACGCACGCCCAGGCACCATGATGCGCGTGGGCATGGTGTACCGCACTTGGGAGAAGATGGCACCCGCCACACGCCAAGCCCTGCTGGACAAGGGCGATGAGCTGCTCGCACACATCGAAGAACTGTAGAAGCCCTTCACCAACGGATGAATCGCTCGCTCCTCTGGTTCCGCAACGACCTCCGCCTGGCCGACCACCCTGCCCTGCAGGCTGCGCTTGCTGCAGGCGGTGAGGTGTTACCGGTATTCATCATCGATCCGCAACAAGGGGCAGCTGGGTCATACGGCATCCCGCGCATGGGGCCCTTTCGCGCGCAGTTCATGCGGCAGTGCATAACCCTCCTCGATCAGCAGTTGCGTGCGATCGGTTCCGGTCTGCAGGTGCATGCGGGCCGCCCCGCTGAGGTGCTCACCGCTCTTTCCGTGGAACACCAGGCGACGGCTGTGTTTGCCCAGGCCCACCTGGCATGGGAGGAGCAGCAACAAGAACAAGCGGTGTCCGCGGTGCTTCCGCTGCACCTTGGAGCACCGGGTACCCTGCTGCACCCAGTCGATCTACCCTTCGAACTGGAGCGCTTACCCAGAGTGTTCACGGCATTCCGGCACAAGGTGGAGGCGCATTGGGCCGTGCGTCCCACCTTGCCCGCGCCCACCGAGCTTCCCACGCCCATTGCATGGACATCACGGCCGCTCCCGCCCCTCTTCGCCGACCATGCTGCACCTCAGAAGGATGCGCGTGAAGTGATGCCGATGAACGGCGGTGCTGATGCCGCCATGGAGCGCCTGACCCACTTCACCGGTGCATCCCGCGCGCTGGGTCACTACAAAGAGACGCGCAATGGCATGCTTACGGCGGACGAGAGCAGCAAGTTGAGCCCTTGGCTGGCCGCAGGAGCGCTCGCGCCGCGCACCGTGTACGAAGCGGTACGCAGCTATGAAGCACAGCATGGCGCCAACGAAAGCACCTACTGGCTGATCTTCGAACTGCTTTGGCGCGACTTCTTCCACTTCACGGCGGCGCGTTACAGTGCCGACCTTTTCAAGCGCGACGGCATCGCACGGGCCACGCCACGCGGGGTGTACGACCAGCGTCGTTTCCAGGCGTGGTGTGAAGGCCGCACCGGTCAGTCCTTCATCGATGCCAACATGCGCGAATTGAGTGTCACGGGCTGGATGAGCAACCGCGGGCGCCAGAACGTGGCCAGCTACCTGGTGCACGACCTTGGGCTGGACTGGCGCCTGGGTGCCGCCTGGTTCGAGCACTTGTTGGTGGACTACGACCCGTGCAGCAACTGGGGCAACTGGCAGTACCTCGCCGGCGTGGGCAACGACCCGCGTGAAGGTCGCCGTTTCAACCCCGATCTGCAGGCCGAGCGCTACGACCCGCAAGGCAGCTATGTGGACCGATGGAAACGATGAACGATCGCTGGAGGAAAGGTGTGGCGATCGATACGCCTTAAGGGCCTGGACATGATACACCTTTGCAGTATGGAACGTTTCATCGTCATATGCGCTTTGCTGTTGCAGGTAGGACTGTGCGCTGCGCAAAAGGAAGGCTTCGGACTAGGTGTCATGGCTGGCGACCCCACTGGCTTATCGGGCAAGTATTGGTTGAGCGGCGACCGCGCCTTGGCCTTCGGACTGGCGTGGGGGGTTTGGGGCCGATACCTCCATCTTCATGGGGACTACACGGTCCAGAACATCCAGTTGTTGCAGGAGGAGGATGCCACGTTGGACCTCTACTACGGCGGTGGGCTTCGCATGCGCAGTTGGTCGGGAGGTCGTTACTGGCGTGGAGGACGCTGGTATGAGGAGGGTCGCAGCTCCGTCGGGCTCGGCATCCGGTTGCCCATAGGCGTGGATCTCACCGTGGATGGCCTGCCGCTCGATGTGTTCCTGGAGGTGGTGCCTACCCTGGAACTCCTGCCTGGCACATACCTGGACCTCGACCTATCCGTTGGCGCCCGCTACTGGTTCTGAACGACCTGGGCGTCGTTGGAGCCAAGCCCTTGTCCTGAAGGGTGAACGATAGAGCCAGTGATATACGGCCCAAGCGACCGCCATTCCGATGAACGCCCCGACAAGGATGTCCTCGGTGAAATGCTGCGAGAGGTAGACGCGCGAATACGCAAGCAGTGCTGCCAACAGAGCCAAAGGGATGCTCCATGACCTGCGAGCAAGGAGCACGGTCAACGCGAAGCACATGGCCCACGCCGCGGTGGAATGCCCGCTGGGAAAACTGAAGTGATGGTTCATCTCCACACCTGTCACCCAGTCAAGATCCCCCAACTGTTCCTTGAACACGGCCGGGCGATCATGATCGGCGAACACCACCCGTTTGAGGAATTGGGTGATCAACGCGCTCACCCCGCAACTCAGGCCCATCATCAGGAACGAACGATAGTCCTTCCAGAGCAGCACGATCGCCAGCGTCGTGGGGACCAGTCCATCGGCCAAATGCGTGAGGTTGCGGAAGAACAGATCGGTGGCCGGTGTATGCCATCCGTTCATCCAGGCATGCAAGGGAAGAGGATCGGTCAGCAGCACGGCCACGCCACACAACACCACGAACACAAGACCCGTTCCGAGGAACCGACCGACGGCTGCTTCGCGCTGCATGCGCCAAAGCTAGTCCTGCGACTCGCTACAATGCGATAGGGCCGTAGGCCGAACACCTTGATCCACGATCGATCGTGCACCATCCAAGTGTCGAATACCATGATCGCAGTATTGTCCACGCTTGGCCGTCGAGGGACTTTTGCCACCGCTTCAAGCTACCTGGACATGACCACCCTTGGCAAACGCTACATCGACCGTACACATGACCGTAGCTCCGATCGCATCCTCGATGCGCGTACCCGGTCAGTGCTCAATGCGGTGCTCAAGGAGGAACGGGGCCGAGCGCTCGAAGCCTACCTCAAGGCCACGGGGCGTTCCCTTCATCGCGGAACCGCCCTGTTCGCAGTGATGGCCTATGCCACCTGCCTCTGGTCGCAAGACCTTCAACTGAAGGGCCGGATCATCGATGAGCAAGGTCATGCCCTCCCCTTCGCCCATGTCGCGATACCCGGCACGCACACGGCCACATTCAGCGACGCGACCGGTAACTTTCTGATTCACGGGCTCAGCGAAGGTGAACATGTCCTTCACTTCTCATCCGTCGGTCGGACGGCTTTGGATCGAACGGTGTCCCTTCCACAACAAGAGTCGTTGGAGGTGGTGTTACCCGAACGGGTGACCGACCTTCCCATGTTCACCGTGCAGAACAGTATGACAGGCGGCAGCGGTCCCGCGCGAGGCAAGGCAGGTGCCGTGTGGTACCTAGGCCCCCGGGAGATGCGATCGTTCGCGTACACGGATGTCTCCCGCTTGCTTCGGTCGGTGCCCGGCGTGAACATCCAGGAGGAGGACGGGTTCGGGTTGCGACCGAACATCGGTATGCGCGGGGCTGGGCCTGCGCGCAGTTCCAAGATCACGGTGATGGAGGACGGCATCCTGATCGCGCCAGCCGCATACTCCGCTCCTGCGGCATACTTCTTCCCCACGGTTGGCCGCATGCACGCGATCGAAGTGGCCAAGGGAAGCGCGCAGATCCGCTTTGGTCCACTTACCACCGGGGGTGCGATCAACTTCCTTTCGACGCCGGTGCCTGAGCGCCCCACAGCGATGGTGGCCTTATGGGGTGGCTCGTTCGGTGCACGTAACCTGCACGCCATGGCAGGCACCGAGCAGGACCGGATCGGGGTGCTGGTGGAGACCTTTCAACATGGTGCCGATGGGTTCAAGGTGTTGGACGGCGGCGGAACCACCGGTTTCAACAAGGCCGATCACCTGGCCAAGCTCACCTGGCGCAATCGTCCGGAAGCCAGCTTCCAACATGCCATCACCCTGAAGGCCAACCACACCACCGAGACCAGCCAGGAGACCTACCTGGGCTTGACCCGTGACGACCTCCGGAGCACACCCTACCGCCGCTATGCCGCTTCCAGCATGGACCGGATGGACATGACCCATGAGCTGTTCACCGCTCAATATGCCCTCACCCTGCCCAAGGGTCCCAAGCTGGTGGCCACGGCATACCGCACCAACACCTTCCGTAATTGGTACAAGTTGGACCAGGTGGTGGACAGTTCCGGATCGAAGGTCGGGATCGGGTCCTTGGTCTCCGATCCCGCATCACTTCCGTATGCTTTCAACGTGCTGCGCGGGGCGGACAGCAACGACGATGTCTTGATCGTGAAGGCGAACAACAGGAATTACACCACCTCCGGTGTGCAATTCATCGCCACACACGCTGTGGATGGAGAGCGCATGGACCATGCGATGGAGCTAGGTCTGCGCATGCACGGTGATGCCATGGATCGCTTCCAGTGGAATGACGGATATCGCATGTCCAAAGGACGCATGTACCTCACGTCCGCAGGTGATCCAGGTACGGAGAGCAACCGCGTCACATCCGCTTTGGCCGTGGCGGGACATGCGACCTATGACCTCGACCTTGGACGGGTAGCGCTACATCCCGGATTGCGCTTCGAAAGGATCCGCCTCGCAGAGGACAACTATGGGACCGCGGATACCGGTCGATCCGGCAGCGCGCTGAAGCGCACGGAGAACACCGTGGAAGTATGGGTCCCGGGCATGAGCCTGGATGTGCAATTGGGGCCGGATGCCCTAGCCTTCGTCGGTATGCATCGGGGATTCTCCCCACCAGGTCCGGATGCACGCACCCTACCCGAATGGAGCGTCAATTACGAGTTGGGCTTCCGTCACACGGGGAGGCTGTCACACGTGGAGCTCATCGGATTCCTGAACGACTACAGCGAGTTGTTGGGTAGCGATCTGGCAGCAGCGGGTGGAGCGGGTACCGGCGAACTGTTCAACGGTGGTGCAGCGCAAGTGATGGGTATGGAAGCACATCTCTCCATCGATCCGCTGAAACAACGCGAGGGGCGCTTGCGCGCTCCTATCACGCTCAACTACACCTACACCGACGCTCGTTTTGGAAGCAGCTTCAATAGCACCTTCGAAGGGTGGGGTGAGGTCCTGCAAGGTGATCGCATCCCATACATCGCCGAGCATCAACTGAATTTACGGGTAAGCCTGAGCACCCGTCGGATGGAATGTGCTTTGAACATGACACACCTTAGCGCCATGGCCACTGCAGCTGGTGCCGATGCCGACGCGGAAGCGAACCTGGTGCCGGCCTTCACCGTGCTCGATGCCAGCACCACCTTCCATTGGACGCATCAAGTGGATGCCTTCGCCACGGTGCAGAACATCCTGGATGAGGCCTACCTCGTTTCCCTTGCCCCCGCAGGCGCTCGTCCCGGTGCGCCGCGCATGGTGCAAGTGGGTCTGCGCTTCCGGATGTGAACGCATAGCGTGCAGGCGCCACCTTTGTAGGGCATCTTCATCCCATGGCCGCACAGGACAGGATACGCATCTTCATCGGTACCACGGTCCCTACCTCTGTGTGTGAGATGATCCTTCCATCCGCTCAGAAGGCCATGCAACAAGGGCGTTGGCGCATGGCCCCTACCAGCCAGTGGCATGTGACCGCGCTGTTCCTGGGCGAGCGCGATGCACGCTACCTGGATACCTACATGGAGAAAGTGCAGCATTGCGCAGCGCACACGACAGCGATATCGCTCTCCAGCGGCATGTTGGTCAGTATGCCCAAGGAGGACCCGACCATGCTGTGGGTGCGGTTCCGACCGTCACCGGAACTCACCAAGCTCCATCGTGCACTCGCCGCAGCATTCGGTGTGCCTCCCTCCCATTACATCCCGTATTGGCCGCACATCACCTTGGCGCGTTCCCGCGGTAAAGCGATCCACTTGGATGACACCCCGCTCGTGGTTCAAGGACTGCAGTTGGAGTCCCTTTCCTTGTATCGCTCGGACGCCGGCCCGCAAGGTTCCGTGCACACGCCCCTCGCCACCTGGCCCCTCAGCGGAACAGATCCAACTGTCCAGTAGGTGGCACCTTGAATCGCGTGCGATCGAACAGCGGCATGCGCGCATCACCGAAGTACCTCCTGCGCATCACATCGAACAGCCGTGAAATAGTGGCGGCATAGGCCCCTTCCCCTTTCATCCGGATACCCGTACGACTATCGCTCATGCGCCCCCCGTGCAATGCACTGGTCAGGGCGATGACCTTGGCGGCCCTATCCGGAAAATGGGTATGTAGCCATGCTCGGAACACGGGTTCGACCGCACCATTCGTGCGCAACACGGTGTATCCGGCCGAGCGTGCCCCCGCCTCTGACGCAGCCTTCAGCAAGGAAGGAACCTCCGATTCGTTCAAAGCAGGAATGATCGGAGCCACCATCACATGCACGGGAACCCCGGCACTGCTCAAGCGCTCGATCGCCTTCAAGCGCTTCAGGCCACTGGAGGTCCGTGGTTCCAACGCACGACGTAAACCCTCATCGAGCGTGGTGAGGCTGATGGCCACCGAAGCCAGGCCTTGTTGCGCCAATGCGCCAAGTAGGTCAAGGTCGCGCAGGACCAGCGCATTCTTGGTGATGACCCCGACGGGTTGGCCATGGTCGAGCATCACCTGCAACAACCGCCGCGTGATGGCCTCCTGACGCTCGATAGGTTGGTACGGGTCGGTTGCACCAGCGATCATGATCGGTTCCCCCTTCCAGGATGGTGCCCGCAAGGCGTCTGCAAGCAATTCAGGAGCCCGCTGCTTCACCAGTACGACCCGCTCGAAATCGAGACCGGCGCTGTAACCCCAGTACTCATGCGTGGGTCGCGCGTAACAATAGCTACATCCGTGCTCGCACCCTTGGTACGGGTTCAAGGTCCACTCGAAGGGCAGGTCCGGACCAACGACCCGATTGAGAATGCTGCGTGGATAGGTGGGGATGTATGCGGTGGCTATCGGCCCTTCATCGGTCATATCCACGCCCTCCAGTTCGAATATGCCCCTCTCTTGCGCATGGAAGCGGTTGTGCACCTGCACACTGGCACCACGCCCTTTGACAGGTCCCTCGTCGATCATGCGGTGCATAAGCTACGAAGTGGATCACGATCCGATGACGTGATGCTGGATACCTTCGCCGCCCATTGTCACGAGCCATGAGATCATCTGTCATCCTCTTTGCCGTTGTTTTGACCGCCTGTGGTGGCGGGGCGTCGAATACTCCTCCTCCCGAAGGATCGGTCGTCGATAGTCTTACCACCTCCGATAGCTTGATCCACCCGGAGGAGAAGCACTTCCGCAGCCTCAAGCAACTCACCTTCGGTGGCGATAATGCCGAGGCCTACTGGAGCTTCTCCGGGGAGAGGTTGGTGTTCCAATCGAACAACCCCGCATGGGGCGAGGACTGCGATCAGATCTACGTGTTCAACCCCTTCAGCGATGACCTGCGGCAGGGTGCCCCCACCAAGCTGAGCATCAACGGTGGACGTACCACGTGTAGTTATTTCCTGCCCGGTGACAGCCTCGTGCTTTTCGGAAGCACGCATGAAGGCGGGCATTCCTGCCCGGCCGTACCTGAGCGCCGTGCCGATGGCAAGTACGTGTGGCCCATCTATCCTTCCTTCGATATCTACGTCAGCGACCTGAAGGGCGCGATCCGTCAACAACTGACCGATACACCGGGGTACGATGCCGAAGCCACCGTCAGCCCGAAGGGAGATCGCATTGTCTTCACCAGTATGCGCGATGGCGACATGGAACTGTATACCATGGCCCTCGACGGAAGCGATGTGAAGCGCATCACCAGCACACTGGGTTACGACGGAGGTGCCTTCTTCAGCCCTGATGGCTCCAAGCTGCTCTGGCGCGCCAGCCGTCCGACGACCGAGGAGGAGGTGGAAGAGTACAAGGCCTTGTTGAAGGAGGGCCTGGTGAAGCCCACCGACATGGAACTGTATGTGGCCAACGCGGACGGTACCGATCCACGCAGGATCACTGAGCTTGGCAATGCGAACTGGGCGCCGTATTGGCATCCCAGCGGCACCAAGATCCTGTTCGCCAGTAATCACAAGAGCAAGCGGGGCTTCCCCTTCACACTCTTCCTGATCAATACCGATGGGACAGGCTTGGAACAAGTGAGCCATGGGGACACCTTCGATGCGTTCCCGGTGTTCAGCCCGGATGGCAAGCACTTGGTCTTCAGCAGCAACCGGAACAACGGGGGCACCCGGGAGACGAACCTCTTCCTTGCCGAATGGCAGGACTGAACCGGAAGGCTCGATACGACGTTCTGCACACGGCCCTGAATTTCCCGGCCAAAGCCGAACTTCGCCCCTTGCGATGAGCGATCACCACCCCACACCGACAGGCAATGGCTGGATGGACCGCTTGGCCCAGCGGTGGGGCGTTTCACCATCGCGCGTGCTGGTCATCCTGCTTGTGTTCGCTTGCACGGGGACCACGGTGCTTTTGATCAAACGTCCGATACTCACGTGGGTCACGGGTGGCGCGGAACCCTCGCTCTGGGTTTCCGTGGTCTACTACATACTCATCCTGCCCTTCTACAACCTGATCCTGCTCATCTACGGCGCGCTGTTCGGCCAGTTCTCCTTCTTCTGGAACTTCGAGAAACGCTTCCTCCGCCGGATCACCGGGCGGTCCTGACCTACCCGCTCATCGGGTGCGTGTGAGCGCGCGAATGACGCGTTCCGCTTGTGCCTTGGCGTTCCGTTCGATGCGGCACTCCCAAGAGGTCACCACGCGCCACCCTTCCTGGCGAAGCTCCCTCACCTTGCGTGCATCGCGCGCCTTGTTGGCATCGAGCTTGGCAGACCAGAACGCACTATTGTTCCGAGGTCGCCGCGGTGTGCAATGCGGACAGCCATGCCAGAAGCAGCCATGTACCAATACCGCCACGCGTAGACCGACGAATGCAATATCCGGCCTGGCTGGTGCCTTGGTATAATGCAAGCGGTAGCCCGTGTATCCAAGTTCACGCAGGGCTTTGCGCAACGCCAATTCAGGAGCGGTATCCTTTGCTTTGATGCGGCTCATGAGGGCGCTGGTCCGCGGGTCCTTCGGTACAGGAGCGCGGCCATCGCGCAGGTAGCTACGTTCGGCCATACCACGAAGTTCGGTAAACCGATCAGCGCCCGCCGGGGGTGGCACCTGCCAACTGTTCCGCACGGGCCTCGGTGTCATAGGCCAGTTGGCTGCAGGGTTCGCCATTCTTGAAGTAGAAGGTGCCTCCCCACTTGTGGAAGACCTTCCGGTATTCAGTGACCCCACCCGCATTTTCGAGCTTCACGATGGTTACCACCTTGTTGGGTTCCACCACGAGTTCTTCGTGGCGTACCACATCCTCGTCCAGCAAGTCTTGATGGGGGCGCACCGTATCCGTGCCTCCGGTACGGGCAAGGTCGGCGGGTGGTGCTTCCTCCTTCACGACCGGCACGGTGGCCCTGCGCGTGTCCTGACCCACAACGGCATTGGCCAGGATGCCCGGCTCCGGGGAACGAGGCGGAGTGGGAATGGGGCGTTCGGGCTTGGGTTCCGGTGGTGTCGGCTTGGCCTTCGGTGCGGTTGGGGGCGGTTGCTCAGGCTTTGGTGCTGGCTTGCGTGCTTCCAAAGCTGCACGCTCAGCAGCTTTGCGCGCTTCGGCCTCTTGGCGTGCTTGTTCGGCAGCCCGGATGGCTTCCTCCTTCTTGGCGGCCGATACACGCGCTTGTTCATCCTTCGCTGCCTGTTCAGCCAGCTTGCGAGCCTCCGCTTCGGCCGCAGCCTTCGTCTTCGCATTGACCAATTCCTCCTGAGCCTCTGCCTTTTGCTTTTGTTCCACCTCCTTTTGTGCGGCCTGCAGCTGCGATTGGATGGATCGTGTGTAGTCCGTGTCGTAGTCGAAATCCCCCAGACTTGGCTCGAACCTGATCAAGCCCACAGGCTGGTTGAACACGACCATGTTCGTCTCGTCGTACTGCTTGAAGATGGAAACCGCGAAATCGAACGGTGTGAACGGACCGCTCACTTGGTCGGAAGGCACCTTGGTATTGAAGGAGATCTTCTTGGAGACATAACCATCCTTCTCGAAGGACACGATGTAGTTGCTGTTCAGATCGAGGTCAAGCGAGAACTTGGTTATGGAGTTGGTCAATGTTCGCTCCTTGACCCCATTCTTGTAGACCACGACGCGGGTGTTGCTCATATCACCCGACTCCACCTTCATGCGCCCATTCACTGTGAATTTGCTCTGCCCCATGACCACACAGGCCAGTCCCATCGCAATTGCCAGCAGCGGACAACGCAACTGTGGAAATACCGGATGTAGGAAGTAACTGAAGCGTGCCATGGCGCCCGTGTACGTACCTCACTGCCCCTTGGTTCCCATTGGTCTGTTCGTAACCTGCGGCACATGGTTCCGTAGAAGATCACCGGACCCATCATCTTCGGACCCGCATGCGCATCTTGTTCCTAGCCTTGGGATTCTGCTCCTCCCCCGTGACATGGGCGCAGTACATGGCGGCCAATTCAGACCCTGCCAGTGCGCAGGATACGCGATACAAGGAGGGCGAACGTGCCTATCGCGCTGGGGATCATGCCTTGGCCATTGCCGCCTTCGACGACGTGATCACGAGCGCCCCCGAACACCTCAACGCCCATTTACAACGCGGTTTCTGCCACTCTGTATTGCTTCACCACGAGCAGGCCGTAGCCGATTTCTCCATGGTCATCGAACGCCGTCCAGAACACATCTGGGCGTACACGTGCAGGAGCGCCGCCTTCATGAAACTGGGGTTGTATGACAGGGCCATCCTGGACCTTGAACGCGTATTACAGCTCGACCCGAATAACGACGAAGCTTACAACAACCGAGGTTGGGCGTACAAGGCGATCGGTGAACACGAAAGGGCCTGCCAGGACTGGAACGCCAGTCGGAAACTGGGGAACGACGAAGCGAAGATCATTCTGAACAACAACCGCTGTAAATGAGACCGAAGCGACTCCTTGTGCTCATCGCGCTGATCAACATCGCCTATTTCGCGGATGCCCAAGGGCAGAACTACACCGAATGCTTGGTCAAGACATCCAGCAAATGGGGTGCCCCTTGTGACAAATGCGAGAACTACAAGGATGGCTACAAGCGCGATTTCAGTGGTACCTATCAGGTGGAATTGAAGAATAGCTGCAGTGAGCTGATCGAAGTGAAAGTGGCCATGCAGGAGAAGAATGGGCAATGGCGGACCTTTCCGCTCAAAGCGATCGCTCCGAACGAACACTTGAACGCATTCGCTTGCACGGGTACCGGCAAGTACATGTATTGGGTCCGCCGCGTGAACGACACTGAGATCGTCATCCCGACCGACCAGGAGATCATCACCGAGTACCGGAATCGCTGAGTTGGATCCACTCGCGACCGGATCGCCTCGCTTATCCACGCCTGCTTGTTCACCATCTACGGGATGGATGCTCGGCCCGAACTGCCGATGGACCCAACTTTGGGCCGTGTGTCCCTTGTCGATGCACGTTCCGCATGTCCACCAAACGTTTTCACATCGACCGTACCGACACCTCGCCCCAGATCGACCTGGACCTGGAACTCGGTTCGATCGAGTTCGTGGGCCGTTCACTACCCAACAACTCGGAGCAGTTCTATGCCCGTGTGTATCGATGGCTGGATGAGTACCTTCAGGAACCGAAGGATGAGACCACGGTGAACCTCAGGTTGGATTATCTGGACACGAGTTCCAGCAAGCACTTGTACAATATCTTCCAGCGTCTCAATTCGGTCAGCGAACGAGGGCGTTCCGTGCAGGTGAATTGGCACTACGAGCAGGGCGATGACGAGATGGCGGAGACCGGCAAGGACTACCAGAGCTTCTTCCGGCTCGATTTCAACTTCATCGAGGTGAACGAGCTCTTCTAGGAACAGGACCCGACGAAGTGCTTTAGTTTAGGCGGGCATACACAACGGTGTCGCATACCACCATGGGCCCACCTGCATTCTTCACCCTACACCAGCTCAGTAGCGCGCTGAAGAAGCGCATCGATGAGGCCACGGGGGGAAGAGCCTTCTGGGTGAAGGCGGAGGTCGCGAGCATTTCCGCCAAACGACACCTCTACCTTGAACTGGTGCAGCACCAGGATGGAGCACGCATAGCGGTGATGCGGGGCATCATCTGGCAAGAGCACATGCGCACCATTCGAGAGGCCCTTGGCGATGAACTGCCCAATATCCTGAAGGATGGCGCCGAGATCCTCGTCCTTGCCAAGGTGAACTTCAGTCCGCTCTATGGCGCGAGCCTGCATATCGAACAGGTGGACCTGTCGTACAGCTTGGGCGAATTGGAGCGGCGCAAGCGAGAGACCATTGCCACCCTACGTGACGAAGGCCTGTTCGATAGGAACCGCCTTGTTCCTGAGCCGATGGTGATCCAACGGATCGCACTGATCACCTCTGCTGGATCGGCCGCTTACAATGATCTGATGCAACACCTGGAGGCCAATGAGTATGGGTACCGGTTCCATGTGCACCTCATCGACAGCACCGTGCAAGGCGATGGAGCAGCCTTCCAGTTGCGCAAGGCGATGGTACGCGCCTCAACACTGACCGTGGATGCTGTGGTGATCATCCGCGGTGGTGGCTCCAAACTCGACCTCGAGGCATTCAACGACTTGGAGCTATGCCGGGTCGCGGCACGCATGGACCTGCCTGTGATCACCGGTATCGGTCATGATGTCGACATTTCCGTGCTTGACATGATCGCACGCAGTCCGCACAAGACCCCTACCGCTGTAGCCGACCACCTCATCAACAAATGCCTCTATTTCGAGACCGGGTTGAGCGGCTTCCTGGTGAACATCCAACGGACCATGAGCGAACGCTTCACGGTGCGTAAGGAACAGTTGAGCGCTCACTCGGAAGTACTCCGCTTGCGACCGACCATGCAGTGTCAGCGAGCACGCGCATACCTGAACGAACGTGCCGCTGGCCTGGCAAGGGAGGTCACCGTTGTGTTGCATTCCTACGACCGGCAGATCCAGGTCAAGTCCTCCTCATTGGCAACCTTGCCGATCCAACGCCTTCGACATGTGGAACAGGTGCGGATCCGAGAAGCCAAGGCCAGACTGGACGAATTCGCCACCCGGGGTCTGAGCACCCTACAAGAGCGCGTTCAAGCCATGCAGGATGCCATCCGACTGATGGCGCCGGAACGCCTGATGGCTCGGGGCTTCAGTATCACGCGCAAGCAGGGCACAGCCTTGACCGATGTGTCCGGCCTGAGCATCGGGGATGAGATCCATACCACCTACAGCCACGGCCGCACGCGAGCCATCATCCAAGCCATCGAACACCATGAGCGAACCACGGACGACCTATGAGAAGGCCTATGAGGAACTGGAGGCCATCATGCAGGAATTGCAGGAGGACAAGGTTTCCGTGGACCAACTGACCACCAAGGTGAAGCGCGCTGCGGAACTGATCACCTTCTGCAACGACATGCTGCGCAGCACCGAAGCCGAGGTGAACAAGATCGTGAAGAAGCTGGGACTATAGATCTAGAGCAGTTCGTTCGCCAAGTTGGCCAATGGGCTGCGCTCCCCTTTCTCCAGCGTGATGTGCGCGAACAGCGGATCGCCTTTGGCCTTGTCGATCAAGTAGCTCAGACCATTGCTCTCCGTATCCAGGAATGGCGTGTCGATCTGGTGAACATCACCCGTGAAGACGATCTTGGTCCCTTCCCCAGCCCTACTGATCACGGTCTTTATCTCAAGTGGCGTGAGGTTCTGTGCTTCGTCCACGATAAAGAAGATGTTGCTCAGGCTGCGTCCTCGGATGTAAGCCAGTGGCGCGATGGCGATCTTCTCGTTCTCCAGCATCTCGTCGATACGCTTCGGCGTACTGTCATGCTTCTCGAACTGTCCCTTGATGAGCTTCAGGTTATCCCACAACGGTTGCATGTAGGGATCGAGCTTGCTCTGGATATCACCTGGCAGATATCCGATGTCCTTGTTGCTGAGCGGTACCACCGGTCGAGTGACATAGATCTGTCTGTATTCGCGGCGCTGCTCCAAGGCACAGGCCAATGCAAGCAGGGTCTTTCCCGTACCCGCTGCGCCTTGCAAGGTCACCAACTTGATCTCTGGATCAAGTAGTGCGCTCATGGCCAAGGCCTGCTCCGCGTTCCGTGGACCGATCCCGAACACGCTCTGCTTCTCAACCCGGTCCACATTCCCGGTACGTGGATCGTACTTGGCCAGAATGCTTTTCTTCTTGTGCTTGAGAATGAAGAAGTGATTTCCCTTGGGTTTGTCCATACCCAGTTCGGCGATGGGGATACTGCCCTCGGTGAAGAGCTTGTCGATGCTCTCCTCCGGATGGTCATCAACGACCGTTCTGCCGGTGTATAGCTTTTCGCGCACATCACGAACCTTGCCCGTAAGGAAGTCCTCGGAAAGGATGTTCAGGCTCTTGGCCTTCAACCGCAGAGCGATATCCTTGGTGACAAGAATGACCTTCTTGTCCTTGTTCTGCCGCTGGAGCGTGAGCGTTGCGTTGAGGATCTGGTGGTCGTTCTTGGCATCGGCAAAGACCTTGGTGGCATCCACGCCGTTCAGATCATGCTTGGCCACCACCATGAACCGTCCCAAGGAAGGACCGTCCAGCGGTTGCCAATCGCTGAGCACATCGCGCTTGGCGATCTGGTCGAGGTGGCGGATGAATTCGCGCGCCTCATAGTTGATGGTATCGTTGCCTTTCTTGAACGTATCCAGTTCTTCAAGTACCTGTATCGGGATGGCCACATCGTGCTCTTCAAAGCTCTCAATGGCTGAGTGGTCGTAGAGGATGACTGAGGTATCCAGTACGAAGATCTTCCGGTCTTTCTTCTTCATTCGATCAAGGAACGGTGTGCATCAAAACTATCCGGCCCGAGCGGCCAGTACGGCTTCAACGCGAACGCACTTTTCCACGATCGATCGTGTTCATCACCTGAAGGTGAAGTCGATGTGAACATCCGTTCGTATGTGAACGCGAAGCGGGGACCACCTAAGGCGATCCCCGCTCCCATCCGATGGGGTCGTAACCCCTTCGTATGCCGTTCGTTCCTTCCACCCCCCATCGCCCCTAGCAAGGGACGATCCTGGTCCATAGGCTTGTCCGGTGCACGTCTGGCATGCATTCGAACCCACCTGGATGCAAGGCCTCTTACCAGGCTTGGCGCGGTCCAAGGACCGCACCGGCATCGATGTGTTCGTCTCTCCGACCCATGGCCGAGCGTTGAAGCCCGGATGAAAGAACGTTCAGTGGTGTGAAATTACCCCGAGGAGTGCACCCAAGGGCGAAAAATGGCACCTCGCCTTTTCCACAAGTTGTGAACGATCCTACAGAACGTGCATGATCCGTAGGCTCGAACGCCCTTCCTCTCCGAAGATCGTCACCACATATACACCCGGACGCTGATCGCCCATGGGCAGTTCGAAGCGCGTTGTTCCATCAGGCTTCGACCAGGTGCCGGTCACCCTGCCAAGGGCGTCGGTAAGTAGCACTGTGGCAGCGCCGGATCGAAGGCCGATCACCTGATCCGTTCCGGACCGGCCCAACCACTCCGCATCAAAAGGAGCATGCTCGTCCACCCCCAAACAGGGGTCGACGATAACTGCCACGAAGGCTTCATCCGCATCACATGGTGCATCGCCTTCCACCGTGTAGGTGTATAGGCCCGATCCGTTCACTGCGGGATCCAGGATACCGGAGAACGACGCACCTTGAGGATCCGTCCAAGTGCCACCGGTCATCGCGCCGGTCAGGCTTGCGAGCAGGTCCACCGGGCCATTCGTGGTGCAGATGGTGAGCGTGGTGCTGAGCCCCGCGTTGGCAGCTTCATTCACCGTCAGTTCCATCACCGCTGTATCATTCACACAGGGCGCGGTACCATACACCACGTACACGACCTCATAGGTTCCCGGTGCCGTATAATCCGGCATCGGAAAGGTCATTCCGTTGTAGAAGAAAAGGCCCGTGAGTTGACCACCGGACACAAAGGGCAACAACGACGTTGGAGGATCATTGGAACACAAGGGTACAGTGACCGCGACACCTGCATTGGCAGGATCCTGGAGCGCAATGGTGAGTTGGGCCTGATCCGCAGGACAGATGAGCGAACAGTCCGTGGTGTAGGTATAGGTACCGGCCGGGTTGGAGCCTGAATCGAACTGACCACTGTAGGGGTCACCAGTCGGTGAGGTCCAACTGCCGCAGGGATCGGCACCATCAAGTTGGTCGATCAATGGATATACTCCTGTGTTCTTGCAGAGGACCACGAAGGCGTCCGATCCGGCAGCGGCCTGTTGTTCGATACTGAGATCGGCCGAGTTGATGGTACCCTCGAAGACCGGGGAAGAGGACACCACACGGATCCGATACCCACTACCACTCGGGGTACCAAAAGGGATGGTCGCACTGATGCTACCCGAAGTAGTGGATGCGAGCGTGCCGATGGTGACAGGTTGCGCAAAGGAACCGGAGGCATTCGAAAGTTGTGCCGTGAAGATGTTGCCCACGGACCATGTGCCCGCTACCGCGAATGGAACGGTGATGCTACTCCCTTCACAGTAGGTGGTGCTCGTGGGATCCTGGGTGATCAATCCCAGCTCCACCGGCTCCGGAATACTGATGCTCACATCATCGACCCCGAACCCGGGATCTTGCGCGCTGGTGGTCGTGCCGTTCACGAATCGGAATCCGAAGCGCAAGGTGGAATGGCCTGCCAACTCCGGTGATGTGATGGTCTGTTGGATCCAAGTGGTCTGATCCCTGTATTGTGCGACCGGAGCGACCAGCTGCACCCAGGTCGATCCCGCATCCGTGCTGTAATACACCTCGCCATAGTTGGCCGTTCCACCGCCGCACAGCCACCAGAAGGTGATCGTTGCTGCTGAGGCGCCCAACGTGCTCACGTCGGTGGTCATCCGAGCGAAATGGTTACCAGGTTGGGTGCATAGCCCATCGGCTGCCACGAAATTGCAATTGAGGATGCCACTATTGGTACCCGCCGTGCTCGCGATGTGGAGGTAGCGACCATTGGGCTGCGTGATACCCGCTGGTTGCGAAGCCGTGGAGGGGATGGTGAAGCTGAATGGGAAACCGAGGCAATCAAGCGTGCCACTGCCGCCTGAGTAGGCATCGTTGATCAACCAGCTGTTCGCCCCACCCGAGGAGGAGCCTACATCATTGGTGTTCAATCCGAAGAGTGGCTGCAGGCTTTCCATATCTTCTTGGAAAAGCACCTGCTGACCGGCCGTTGGCACAATTGAAGCGAGAAGGGCGGTCAGTGTGAGCGGATATTTCATGGGCTGAGTTGGGGACGCGTAATTTAGGGAACACCTTTTGATCGGCCTACCTCCTCGCGGTACAGTCCTTAACCCACAGTTCACAGGGGATGCCGTCCTTTGCTCCATCGAAAACCTAACGACCTAGAACATGAGAACGCGAACACGCTTAGAACGAGCGTTGCGCCTGGCATGCCCGACGCTAGCCTCCCTGCTATTCACCCTCAGCGCTGGTGCGCAGATCGCTGCGTGGGACTTCTTCGGCGAAAGTTCCCCCGCGACCTCCACGGCTGATATCTACGTCGCAGGTCTGGATGCATCCAACGTGCTGACGCGTGGTGCAGGTGCGAGCGCGAGTACAGCGACCAATTCATTTCGAACGCAAGGTTTCCAGAACAACGGCATCAGCACGGCCAATACCGACTTCTTCCAGTTCACCCTTTCAGCCGCTCCGGGATCCTCTCTGAGCCTTTCCACGATCGACGCGATCATGGCCGGGACCGGGACCTTTTCCGCAAGCCCAGGCACCACCAACCAGTTCGCCTACAGCCTGGACGGGACCAACTTCACACTGATCGGTAGCCCGATCGTTCGGATCGGTAATGGTGCCCTGACCCAGACGGACCTCACCGGCATCCCTGCCTTGCAGAACCTGCCCGATGGGGTGAACGTGACCTTCCGTTTCTATGCTAGCGGTCAGACAGCGACCGGGGGGTGGGGATTCAACTCTCCAGCGTCTGGCCAGTACGGTCTTTCCGTTGGTGGAACCATCACTGCAAGCAGTACTTCGGTGTCGTTGGCGGCCACTTCCAATGTGGTGAGCGAAACTGCCGGAAGCACTTCGATCACGGTGAATATCAGCAACCCCGATGCAGTGAACGCGACCACTGTTGACCTCGTACTCCTCAGCGGTGATGCGACCCGTGCGGGTAACTACACCACACAGACCGTCTCGTTCGCTGCGGGAAGCAGCACACCCGAGAACGTGGTCGTGACCATCACCGACAATGGAGTGTCCGACGGAGATGCCACACTGGTCTTCCAATTGCAGAACGTTGCCGGAGGGACGCCAGTTGCCCAGATCAACAGCCCATCCACCTTCACGCTGACCATCGAGGATGATGAGGCCTTGCCAACGGTGAGCATCAACAGTGTCACCCTCACGGAAGGGAACAGCGGAACGAGCAATGCCGTGGTCAGTGTGACCATGAACGCCCAACCAGCCTCGACCGTGGATGTGAGTGTGACCGACGCACTCACGGGTTCGGCCAGCAGCATCACGGATTACGCGTTCACGCCCGCCTCGCTCCAGTTCCTGACCAGCGAGACCTATCCGAATACCAAGACCTTGACCATCTCCGTCCTCGGTGATACAGACCTGGAACCCAATGAGACAGTGAACTACGCTGTGTCCATCACCTCGGGTCCTGCATCGTTGGGCCTCAGCACCGGCACCCTCACCATCGTGAATGATGATGTGCCGGTCCTCTTCATCAATGAGGTGGACGGTGATCAGACAGGCGCGGACACCCAGGAGTTCATCGAGCTATTCGGCGCTCCGAACACCTCGCTCCTTGGTACCACTTTGGTGCTCTTCAACGGATCGAACGACCTTTCCTATGCCTCCTATGACCTGGATGCCTATTCCTTGGACGGGAACGGGTTCTTCGTGATCGGGAACGCTGCCACACCGGGAGTCGACCTCGTGTTCGCTGACAATTTCCTCCAGAACGGGGCGGACGCCGTTGCTCTTTACTACGCGGACGCCATCAGCTTCCCCAACAACACGGCCGTCACCACGGTCAACCTCATCGACGCACTCGTCTATGATACCGATGATGCCGATGACGCCGGTCTATTGCCCTTGATCAATGGCGGCCAGGCCCAGGTGAATGAGAATGCCAATGCGGCCTCCGCGACGCAGAGCATGAGCCGTGTTCCCGATGGAGGCGTGCTGCGCGATACGGACACCTATGCCATGCAGCTGCCCACCCCGGGAGCCACGAACGTGAACCCTTGTTCCTTGGTGCTCGGCACCACCAGTACCTCCTGCAACACCGTGACCACCGGCCCAGGCGATACATATACCTTGAGCATCCCTTACACCGGGGTGCAAGCCGGAGTGACGGTGATCAACAACGGCGCCTCCGGTACCGTGGGCGGTGATGATCCGGCGACGGTTCCCAATGGTACCATTACCGTCAGTGGTATCAGCGAAGCGGACGGCTACAACGTGAGCTTCTCGGCTCCGTGCGGCACGCTTTCCGTCAGTGGCAGCGCTCCCTCGTGCGAGCCACCTCCCCCTCCCCCTACCCTGGTCATCAACGAGGTTGACTATGACCAAAGCTCGACGGATGCGGCCGAGTTCATCGAACTGAAGAACACCGGGACCGAAGCAGTGGACCTCACAGGCCTGCGCATTGAACTGATCAACGGTTCCAACGGACTACTCTACAGCACGATCAACCTATCCTCGGTGTCCCTCGCCGCAGGTGACTACTACGTGATCGGCCACGCGATCGTGCCCAATGTGGATCAAGTTGCCTTCACCACCGCAGGAAGCATCCAGAACGGGGCTCCTGACGGAATGCGCCTGATGACCGCCACCAACGTGATCGTGGACCAACTGAGCTATGAAGGGACCATGTCCACCACGGAGGGGACGGGTGCCGGCGCGGATACCAATGATGACGTGCTCAGCCTCGCCCGGTTCCCGGACGGCATCGACACGCAGGACAATAGCGTGGACTTCGCGGTGCTCTGCATCACCCCGGGTGCTGCCAACAGCTTCAGTGATATCGATACCGATGGTACGCTGGACTGCCTTGATGTGTGTGCGAACGGACCCGAACCAGGTTCACCCTGTGACGATGGGAACGCTTCCACCGGCAACGATGTGATCCAAGCGAATTGCACCTGTGCAGGTGAAACAACCGACTGCTTGGGTGTGGTGGGAGGCACTGCCCTACCAGGCACTTCGTGCGATGACGGCGACCCCGACACCGTGAATGATGTGTATCTC
>ENA-UOWO01002451-UOWO01002451.1-activated-sludge-metagenome-genome-assembly--contig:-NODE-2451-length-22922-cov-13.942144_pt1 | contig 22922 bp, 22 predicted proteins | sample MGYA00238148_ERZ761564 | MGnify/ENA primary metagenome ERZ761564 (study PRJEB28885, sample SAMN05720194) | activated sludge metagenome | isolation source: Anaerobic digester | place: USA... | reverse complement strand
AGTTCTTGTAGATGATGTCCGTGCCATCGATCTCGGCGTTCACCGACGGGATCTCTTTCAGCGCAGCGACGACAGCGCGCACGAAGAAGCCCATGAAGCCGAGCTTCACGCCGTGCTTCTTCTCGAATGCGTCCTTGTGGCGCTTACGCAGCTCCATCACTTCCGACATGTCAACGTCGTTGAACGTCGTCAGCATGGCGGCGGTGTTCTGCGCTTCCTTCAGGCGGCGCGCGATGGTCTGGCGCAGACGGGTCATCTTCACGCGCTCTTCGCGCGGTCCGAGTTCGCGCGGCGTGTGGGGCACGTCAGCGGCTGGCGCGCGGGCGGCGGCAGGCGCCGGCGTCGAGGCGACATAGTTGAGCGCGTCGCCCTTGGTGGCGCGACCGCCCTTGCCGGAGCCAGGAATGTCGGCGGGGTTCACATTGGCTTCGGCGGCGATGCGACCGACCGAGGGAGCGACCTTGTCGGTCGCCTTGGCAACGGGTGCAGCCGGCGCAGCGGAGGCAGAGGGCTTGGCGGCGGGGGCGGCAGCGGCCGGCTTCGCGGCGGGAGCAGCCGAGGCGGTTCCGCCTTCCTGCAGCTTGGCGATGATCTTGCCGATCTGGACGGTCTCGCCTTCCTTGACGAGGTGCTCGGTGATGACGCCCGAGGCGGGGGCCGGGACTTCGATCGCGACCTTGTCTGTCTCGATCTCGGCGATCGGATCGTCCTGTTTCACGGCCTGGCCGGGTTTCACGAGCCAGTTGGCGAGCGTTCCTTCAGTGACGCTCTCGCCCATCGCGGGCACCTTGATATCCATGACGTCTCCAGACCGGTTTGAGTCGCCTTCCGGGCGACCGCGCGCGAGAGGGGTTTAGCCCCGCTTGGGCCGCTTGGGGAGGGTAAAATCACGGGTTTCGGGGGCCCGATTGCCGCGTTTTGCAGGAGGTGGGGTTAGAGGGGCGTTACTGCGAGTCCGTAGGCGTATTTTCGAGGTGATTGAGCGGTCGAACACATGCTGGTGAGGAGAGCCGTCTGCCTCACCGCTGAGCGGCGATCCACCTCCCCCGGCCCGGGGCCGAAGGAGGCAAGACAGCGACTTACTTCTCGAACGCGGCTTCCAGGAAGGCGGCCAGTTCCTTGTTGTGGAGCGTCATTGTGCCGGCTGCCGTGGAGGCCGAAGCAGGGCGGCCGACATAGCGGGCGCGCTTGTGCTTCACATCAAGCTTTTCGAGCGTCTTCTCGATGTTCCAGTCAACGAAGCTCCATGCGCCCATGTTGCGCGGCTCTTCCTGGCACCAGACCATGTCGGCCTGCGGGAAGCGGGCCAGTTCCTTCATGAGCGAAGCGACCGGGAACGGATAGAGCTGCTCGACGCGGAGCAGATAGACGTCGTCGATCTTGCGTTTCTCACGCTCTTCGAAGAGGTCGAAATACACCTTGCCCGAGCACATCACGACACGGCGGATATCCTTGTCGGCCTTCAGCGTGACGTCGGCCTTGCACTCCGGCACCTCGGCTCCGTCAGCCAGGATGCGGTGGAACGACGTGTTCGGCCCCATGTCCTTGAAGTAGGACACGGCGCGCTTGTGGCGCAGCAGGGATTTCGGCGTCATCACGATCAGCGGCTTGCGGAAATCGCGGTGAACCTGACGGCGCAGGGCGTGGAAATAGTTCGCCGGCGTCGTGCAGTTGACGACCTGCATGTTGTCCTGCGCGCACATCTGCAGGAAGCGCTCGAGACGGGCGGAGGAGTGCTCCGGCCCCTGCCCCTCATAGCCATGCGGCAGAAGGCAGACGAGCCCGCACATGCGCAGCCACTTGCGCTCGCCCGAGGAGATGAACTGGTCGAACAGAACCTGTGCGCCGTTGGCGAAGTCGCCGAACTGCGCTTCCCACAGGGTGAGCGTATTCGGCGCGGTGAGCGCATAACCATACTCGTAACCGAGGACCGCTTCTTCCGAGAGCAGCGAGTCGATGACTTCGTAATTCGCCTGGTTGTCGGAGACGTGGTTGAGCGGCGTGTAGCGCTCCTCCGTCACCTGATCGACGAAGTGGGAGTGGCGCTGGGTGAACGTGCCGCGGCAGGAATCCTGACCCGACAGGCGCACCGGGAAGCCTTCATCGAGCAGCGTCGCGAAGGCCATGTGTTCGGCCATGCCCCAGTCGAGATTTTCGCCCGACGTCGCCATCTTGCGGCGCGCATCGACCGTGCGGGCCACCGTCTTGTGGATGTTGAAGCCATCGGGAACGGTGGTGATCTTCTTGCCGATGTCCTTCAGCTTGGCTGCGGCGACGCCGGTCTTGCCGCGGCCTTCATCGTCCTTCGGCAGGCCGAGGCCGGCCCATTTGCCATCGAGCCAGTCGGCGGCGCCGGGCTTGAACGTCTTGGCTTTCTCGAACTCAGCGTCGAGATGCGCTTCCATCTCGCCGACCATGTTGTTCACGGCCTCGTCCGAGATGACGCCTTCCTCGACAAGACGGCGCGAATAGAGTTCGCGCGTCGACAGCTGATCGCGGATTTTCGCGTACATCAGCGGCTGCGTCATCGTCGGATCATCGCCCTCGTTGTGACCGAAGCGGCGATAGCAGAACATGTCGATGACAACGTCCTTGCCAAATGTCTGACGGTATTCGGTAGCGACCTTGGCGGCATAGACGACCGATTCTGGGTCATCGCCGTTGACGTGGAAGACTGGCGCATCGACCATCTTCGCCATGTCCGAGGGATAGGGCGATGAGCGCGAGAAAGACGGCGCCGTCGTGAAGCCGATCTGGTTGTTGACGATGAAGTGCATCGCCCCGCCCGTGCGATAGCCGGCGAGACCCGACAGCGCGAAGCATTCGGCGACAACGCCCTGGCCCGCGAACGCCGCATCGCCGTGCAGTAGCAGCGGCATGACCTTGGTGCGGCGCTTGTTGCGCTCGACCGGCTCGACCGCGCGCGTGGCGCCTGCCTCGACCTCGTCGAAGAACTGCTTCGCGCGGGCCTTTCCGAGCACGACCGGGTTCACGATCTCGAGGTGGGACGGGTTCGCCGTGAGCGAGAGGTGGACGCTGTGGCCATCGAACTCGCGATCGGACGAAGCGCCGAGGTGGTATTTGACGTCGCCTGAGCCGTAGTCGTCGCCGCCCTGCGTGTTGCCGCCCTGAAACTCGAAGAAGATCTTGTGGTAGGGCTTGCCCATCACGGCGGCGAGCACGTTGAGACGGCCACGGTGCGGCATGCCGACGATGATCTCGTCGACGCCGAGCGCGCCGCCGCGCTTGATGATCTGCTCAAGCGCAGGAACAGCGGCTTCGCCGCCATCAAGACCGAAACGCTTGGTGCCGGGATAGCGCTTGTGCAGGAAGCGTTCGAAGGCCTCGGCTTCGACCAGCTTCTTGAGGATGGCGCGCTTGCCCTGCGGCGTGAACGCGATCTCCTTGTCCTTGCCTTCGATGCGCTGCTGGATCCACGATTTCTCGTCCGGATCCGAGATGTGCATGAACTCGACGGCGAACGTGCCGCAATAGGTGCGCTTCAGGATGTCGAGCATCTGGCGCGGGGTCGCGTAATCGAGACCCATGACGTTATCGATGTAGATCTTGCGGTCCATGTCCTTGGGACCGAAGCCGTAGGTCTTGGGGTCGAGTTCCGGCTGATCTTCCTGCCTGGCGATGTTCAGCGGATCGAGATGGGCGGCGAGGTGACCGCGAATGCGATAGGCGCGGATCATCATCAGCGCGCGGATCGAGTCCTGGACCTGCTGGGCGAGATCAGCCGGGGCGATGGTGGGGCCAACCTGCGGAGCCTTCTTCGGCTCTTTCTTGACCTCAGGACCCCAGTTGCCGTCGAGGGCGGAGACAAGCTCGCCATTCTGGGGACGCAAGGGCTCTTTCCATTCCGGGCCGCGGGCGGCCTTGGTGGCGCTCTCGGCCGAGTCGGCCACGCCCTTGAAGAAGCGCTGCCAGGTTTCCTCCACCGATGTGGGGTCTTCGGCGTACTGCGCGTAAAGCTGCTCGATGTAGGCGGCGTTGGGACCGTAGAGGAACGCCGTGTCCAGCATGGCTTCGTTGTCCATTCCGCGGACTTCGCCAGGCTTCGCCTCAATGTTCATTTGTCGTGTCCTGTTGCGCCGAGTCGGGGCCCCTGCCCCGCGCGCCGATGGGTGGCACTCAGATGCTGCTTTTTGTGTCCAGACTCAACCAGTAAGGGTGAGACAAACTGCACATAAGACCGTGAGCCGTTAGCGCTTCGTTTCACCCGCCCAACAAGACAGGAAACCCTAGCGTTTCAGCACTTCCGCCAGCGTGACGCCCAGGCGCGCCGGGCTCGGCGAAACGACGATTCCGGCCGATTGCATGGCTTCGATCTTCGATTCGGCATCGCCCTTGCCGCCTGAAACGATGGCGCCTGCGTGGCCCATCGTCCGGCCCTTGGGCGCCGTGCGGCCCGCGATGAAGCCAACCATCGGCTTCTTGCGGCCACGCTTGGCCTCGTCTTTCAGGAATTGCGCTGCGTCTTCCTCGCCCGAACCGCCGATTTCGCCGATCATGATGATCGACTTGGTGGCGTCGTCGGCCAGGAACATTTCGAGGACGTCGATGAAGTCCGTGCCTTTGACCGGGTCGCCGCCGATGCCGACGGCCGTGGTCTGGCCGAGGCCCTCGTTCGTGGTCTGGAACACCGCTTCATAGGTGAGCGTGCCCGAGCGCGAGAGAACGCCGACAGTGCCCTTGGAGAAGATGTTGCCCGGCATGATGCCGATCTTGCACTCGCCCGGCGTCAGCACGCCCGGGCAGTTCGGCCCGATCAGGCGCGATTTCGACTTCGACAGGCGGTCTTTCACCTTCACCATGTCCAGCACCGGCACGCCTTCCGTGATCGTGACGATCAGGGGGATTTCAGCGTCTATGGCTTCAAGGATGGCGGCGGCGCAGCCTGACGGCGGCACGTAGATAACCGTGGCGTTGGCGCCCGTGGCGTCGCGCGCTTCGGCGACGGTGTTGAACAGCGGGCGCTCGACCGTGGAGCCATCCGGCAGCTTGCCGACCCATTTTTGGCCGCCCTTGCCCGGCGTGATGCCGCCGACGAACTGCGTGCCGTAGGCGATGCCTTGCTCGGTGTGGAAGGTGCCGGTCTTGCCGGTCATGCCCTGGGTGAGGACCTTGGTGTTCTTGTCGATCAGGATGGACATCGCTGAGCCTTGTTCGGTCGAAGTCTGAAAACGAAAAAGGGCGAGCCTGCGCTCGCCCGCTGATTATTTGCCCTTGATGGCGGCGACGATCTTCTGCGCCGCGTCGTCGAGGTCATTGGCCGAGATCACGGCAAGGCCGCTCTCGTTGATGATCTTCTTGCCGAGTTCGACGTTGGTGCCCTCGAGACGGACGACCAGGGGCACGGAGAGGTTCGTCTCTTTCACGGCGGCGAGCACGCCTTCCGCGATGACGTCGCACTTCATGATGCCGCCGAAGATGTTCACGAGGATGCCCTTCACCTTGGGGTCCTGCATGATGATCTTGAAGGCAGCCGCGACTTTCTCTTTACCCGCGCCGCCGCCGACGTCGCAGAAGTTCGCCGGCTCTTCGCCGTAGAGCTTGATGATGTCCATCGTCGCCATGGCAAGGCCCGCGCCGTTGACCATGCAGCCGATCGTGCCGTCGAGCGGGATGTAGGCGAGGTCCCACTCTTTCGCGGCGATCTCTTTCTCGTCTTCTTCCGTTGTGTCGCGCAGGGCGATGATGTCGTCGTGGCGGCCCTTGATGGCCAGCGCGTTGTCATCGAACGAAACCTTGGCGTCGAGCACGCGCAGGTGGCCGTCCTTCATGACGATCAGCGGGTTCACTTCGAGCATGCTCATGTCTTTCGACGTGAATGCCTTGAAGAGGATCGGCGCGAGCGTGAGCATGTCGGCCTTCGCGGCGCCTTCGAGATGCAGCGCGGCGGCCAGCTTCAGCGAGTCAGCTTCGGTGACGCCCGTGGCCGGATCGATCGAGATGGTGAGGATTTTCTCGGGCGTGTCGTGGGCGACGGCTTCGATGTCCATGCCGCCTTCGGTCGAGACGACGAACGCGACGCGGCCGGTTTCACGGTCGACCAGCATGGAGAGGTAGAGTTCTTTCTCGATGTCGGCGCCGTCTTCGATGTAGATGCGGTTGACCTGCTTGCCGGCGCCATTGGTCTGGGCGGTGACGAGGTGTTTGCCGAGCATGGCCTTCACGTGCTCGAGCGCCTGCTCTTTCGAGAAGCCGAGGCGGACGCCGCCTTTTTCACCGGCTTCCTTTTCGATGAACTTGCCCTTGCCGCGTCCACCCGCGTGGATCTGCGATTTCACGACCCAGAGTGGACCCGGCAGCGCGTCGATGGCGGCCTGCGCTTGATCCACTGAGGTGATCGCAACGCCTTTGGCGACAGGTGCGCCGAAAGACTTCAGGACTTCCTTCGCCTGATGCTCGTGGATGTTCATGAGAAATCGCCCCTCAAGGGAGAGCCGCGGCCGGCTCGGTGTGGGGTGGCGATTAGCGCATGGGGCGCCCTTAGGCAACGTGGGCGTTTTGTCGTTTTGCCTGCCCGTTTACTGGGCCGTTTTCGGATGCCCGGAATGCGAGCTTAATCGGCCCTCGCTGCCCGCTCGGCATCGTCGGCGACCTTGCCTTGCACAACGCTTGTCGAGCTGACAGCCTGAAAGGGCTGCCGATGTGCGGCGGTTGGGCGATCCTTGATGAAAAGCCGCCAGAGATTGGCGGTCATGAGGGCAAAATAGCCCACAGCGACAGCTGCGAACACGCCGGGCTGCCCTGCCTTGGTGTCGGCGACCACGCCGGTCAGCAGGGGGCCAAGCACGGAACCACCCGCCCAGATAAAGAGCATGCCCGACATCACCTGCGTGATCTGGCCCGCTTCCGTCCGGTCCGTCGCATGCGCAGCGGACACCGAATAGAAGGACAGCGCGCCCGCGCCCCACAGGGCCGACAGCAGAACAGTGATAGAGAACGAGACCTTCCCCGCCGTGAGATAAAGCGCGATGCACGCGCCCAGCGCTATGGCGGCAAGACCAGCCACGACAAAGCGGCGGTCGATCCTGTCTGAGATCAGCCCGGCAGGCCATTGCGTGAGCGTGCCGCCCATCATCGCCGCAATATAGAGCGTGGCGGCGGATGCCCCGGCAGCGCCCGGCTGAAGGTCTTTGGCGTAAAGCGGCAACTGGCTGGTGACGCCGGTGTTGCAGACGCCCGCAACGATCGAACCGACGAGAGCGGCAGGCGGTATCTTGAAGATGCCGGCCAGCGTAAGCGCTTCACGATCCGGCAGGACAGGCTGCGCGCGGCGCGTGGCGCAGAGCGGGATCACCGCCAGCGTCATCAGCAGGCCAGCCCAGATGAAGGGGCGGATATCATCAGCCGCGTGCTCCACGATCAGAAGCGGGCCGCACGACATCGCGATCTTGAGCATGAGCTGATAGAGGCCCATCACGCCGCCGCGCTTCGAGCGGGGCGTCGAATCCGCGATCCAGCTTTCCGCCGACGTGAACATGATCGCCGAAGCCGCGCCCTGGAACAGCCGGAAAATGCCCCACGCGACCGGATCGAACGCCAGGCCCATCGACAGGATGCCGACGGCATAGATCGCCGCCGCCGCCGAATAGGCCCGGATATGGCCGATCTGCCGGACGATATCGGGCGCGAACCACGCCCCCAACATGAAGCCGGCGGAGAACACCGCAGCTACCATGCCAACGCCCAGCGCCGACGCGCCCATATAGTTGAGCGCCAGCGGCGTCGACACGCTGAGAATGCCGGAGGCCGCCTGCAGCAGCATGACTGCGGCGATAAGGGACGCGACGTTGCGATAGACGGTCATTGCTAGGGCGAGGCGGCGTTTCTGGTGTTCTTGTTTGCCCCAGTGCTTACGCCGCTTCGCGCAAGAGCGCGTCTAAAATCTTGTTACGGACAGCACGAAAGCTCAAAATTCACGGCTGTCCACTGAGCTGGATTTGTCGATCGGACCATGCCGCTGTAACGTGATTTGCTGCATTTGCCCGGGGGACGCATGAGCTGGAAGCCAAACCACTTGATCGCGCCAATAGCTTCGCTCTTGTATGTTTTGTCGTTGTGTATCGACCCAGCCTACGCCGAACCACGCGGAGTCCGCATCGGCAGTGAATTGATTGTTGAGCCGGTCGAACAAGTCACGACAGAGGAGCTTTGGCACCTGCGCGCAGCGAAGTATTATTTGCCTGTGCGAGATGCTGGCGGTGCTGCCGTCCTTGCTGTCTGGGACTATGACTCTGAGAGCGGCATTCGAGACGAAGCTTGGCTGGCGATCTGTCTGGCGATTGTTGGAACTGGAGACGTCGGCGAAACACCGGTCGCATTGCGCATATGGGCAAAGGCGCGAGACGTGATTGACTACAAGATTCAGGGCGTGGAACCAGGCACCGGCAAGATTTCGGAGTACGAGGTCAGCATCGGACCGCAAAAGATTTCGATCGCAAACACCCAACTCGGTACGGTGTTCATCAACGGCGATAAGTTCGGTCAGATCCATTAGGAAAGCGGAGGCCATCGGCCTCCGCTTTCAGAAATCAGCCCGCCCACGTCCCGTGAAACCCGAGCGGCCAGGCGTAGTTAGCCTGCCATACCGCGACCGGGCCATCCGTGACCCGCGCAGCGTCAAAGACGTGGACTTCGCTGCGGCCCAGCTTCGTGTTGATCGCAGTGCCGATCAGCCAGCAATCGGTTTCCGCCGCGCCCGAGCCTTTCGGCACGAACAGGTTTTCCTCGACCATGTAGTCTGCGCCGAAATCGAAGACCTGCACCTTGCCGGACGACCAGTCCTGCACCGCCAGCGCGCTGCCGCCGGGCTGGCCCTCGACCGAGCCCGTCACCATCGATGTCAGCTTGCGTGACAGGCCGTGGCGGCGCGGATCGACCTGCGGAAAATCGCCCGCGATGCTGGTCTCGATCATCTTCGCGTCGCCCGACTTTCCGCCCTGTGCGGGCGCGATCACCACCATGGTCAGCTTGGAGGTGACGGTGTCGCCGGCATACTTGCCCCTGATCTCGTCAGCCCCGCCGCCGGAACCGAGAATGGGCTCGGGATAGAACGCCGCGTCTAGCCGGATCGTGCCGTCGCTTTCCTCCCACGCCGCGCCGGTATGATAGAAAGCGCGCGCGGGGCCCTGCGCCCAGCGGGTCTTCGTCAGGTCGTCCTTGTCGATGATCAGGAACTTCATCCCCTCTTCCGGCTTCCACACGAAGCTGTCGATGAAGGGCGGGATGTTCTTCGTCTGGATCCAGGGCTGGCAGAGGATGACCAGCTTGCGCTCCGTCATCGTCCAGTCGTGGATGTAGTGAGCGGCCCCGATATCGACCATGCCGAAGTCCCTGGTCGAGCCATCCGGGTTGATGTTGTAGATGCCGACGCGGCGGCCGTTCATCGCAAGGCTCCACACGCGGCCATCGGGCTCGCGCTTGGGATGGGCGAGGAAGGGCATGCCCTTCAAGTCATTGCGCCAGACCTTCAGACCCTTGGTTTCAAGCGTGACCGGATCAATGCGGTAGGGCGAGCCCGCCTCCCACAGCGCCAGCAACTCGCCGCCCGACATCATGACGGAGATGTTGCCGGGGTTCACATCGTCGGCGGAGCCAACCGGATATGACGGATCGCCCTTCGTGCCGAAGCCCGGCGCGAGGAACTTGTTCGCCTTCATTTCGAGACGACGTTTCTGCGTGTCGATGAACTTGCCGGAATGAACCGCCTTGCCATCACCGATGGCGATGCGCTGGACCATGCCGTCGCCATCGAACCAGTGAGTGGCGTAAGCGTCGCCGTGTTTGAAATGCGCGGGACCGTTCCGGTAGAGCGTGCCGGTGAGCCCCGCCGGGATCTTGCCACGGACGAGCTTCATGGCCCCGGGCGCGAAGCCTTCGGCCGGGGCGTTGGCGTAGCCCACATGCCAGCCGGGAAGGACTGGTTCGGCAAACACTTTCGGGGAAACGGCCAGCGCGGCGCCTGTCATCAGGCCCGTGTGGAGAAACATGCGGCGGGAGAGGTTCATGCGGAAGCTCCTGTCAGCCTAGCTATTGCAGCTTGATCGTCTGGGTCGCGCCCGTGGCGGAGACCTCAAACTTTGCGGCATCCCATTTGGCCGGGCCAAACTGGGCCGGAGCGTTGTTCGAGAAGGCGAACGGTTCGATCGGCATGCCGAACGGGTTCATGCCCATCTTCCCGTCGCCATCGATGTCATGGAACATCTTGATCCCGTACTGCCCAGGGGGGAGTTCGAACGTGGTCGTGGCGGTGTCGGCCGTGACCGGCAGCGTGCTGGCGGCAACCACCTTGTCGGCGTCGTACCCGGCCTGGTCATAGACGGCGATCATCAGCGCGCCGGCGTGCTCCTTGATGTCGGTCACGGTCAGGGTGAGCTGGGCCTTGGCCGGGTCGGCGGCGGCAGTTCCCGGGAACAGGACGGCGGCGGCGACCAGCAGGGCCGGAACCGGGGCGAGCAGGCCGAGGGCGGTTTCGAGGAGGGGGAGGCGTTTCATTGCGGGGCGTCCTTTTTTGTTTTTTGCTTCGCATCAGAACCGGCTTTCCCGGCCGGCAAACGCAAGATCAGGCGCCTTGAGCAGCCGAACCACGCCAAATGCGCGAACCGGCTGTTTTGCTTCGCGAACTGCCGGGTTACACCGTTCACGAAGCGCGAAATGCATTCGCGAAACGCCAGTAAACGGGGCTTGTAACGGTCAATGACGGGGTCGCTGCCGGCCTGGGCTGTGAATATCGCCAAGTGGACGGCCATCTCTGTCGTCCTCGGGGTGATCTTCGCCTGGTTCGGCGTGTATCAGACTGGCCTGATCCCCTTCCCCGAACGGGTCGGCTACTGGAGCGTGCTGATCGCTATCGGGGCCGGCTTCAGCCTGCTCATCACCCCCTTTATCTTCGAGAAGTGGCTGGTGAAGTTCCATCCTGCCGTTCCGATCGCGGTCGCCTCGGTTGCCATCTCGGTCCCGGTGACGGCGGGGATCGTCACCCTTGAAGCGATGAGCGACGGCACGCTGACCCCGCCCGCATGGTGGGCCCAGCAATACTGTTATGTGCTGGTGGTATCGGTCGTCCTGACGACAGGCGCATGGGCCAGCGACCGGCTTTCCAATCAGAGGAAGACGGCGGCGGATGCGCCTGCTCCGGCGACGATACCTGCGGGTTCAGCTTTCGCTGACCGCCTGCCGGTCAAGTTCCGCGCCGGACAGGTCTATGCCGTGTCGGCCGAAGACCACTACCTCCGGGTCCACACCAGCCTCGGCGAGACCATGATCCTGATGCGGCTGGCCGACGCCGTCCGCGAACTGGCGGCGCTTGAGGGCCAGCAGACGCATCGCTCGTGGTGGGTGGCCAGACAGGGCCTCGCCGACGTGACGCGCGGCGACGGCAAGGTGACGCTGAAACTGAAGTCCGGCGCCGAGGCCCCGGTGAGCCGGACCTATCAGAAAGCGATCAAGGACGCGGGCTGGCTCTAGTCTTCGTAATCGCTCTCGAACGTGATGTCCGGCAGCGCGGCGCGAAGTTTCGGCAGCAGCGCCCTCACCCGATCCTTGAACGGCGGATTGTCTTCATACCCGAACATGATGCGGTCAGGCGCGACGGCTTCGCCGCTGGCCGGATCGTCCCATGGAAAGGTGTCGTCATAATCCGTGATGAGCTGTTCGATCTCGTCGCGCAGCTCCTGCGGAATAGCGAGCGCTTCGGATTCGACGGGATAGCCGAAGCGCGCCTTCGCTTCGTCGTCATACGCCCAGAGCAGCACGCCCGAGCCAGCATCGAAGAACAAGCGCAGCAGCATGTCAGATCCGCGCGTGGCGTTCCTGCGCCGCCAGCTTGTCGAGCAATTCGGCGACAAAGCGGATGTGGGCGCGTAGGCGATAAAGATCGTCGGTGTAACTCACGGGCACTTCGACATTGCCGGTTTCCGCCTGCAGGTCCGCCAGCTTGGCGCGAACCTCGGTGCGATCCTCCGGCGTCTGCGCCGCACGGCCCGCTGCTTCCAGCTCGCGCAGGTCGTTATACCAGACATAGATCTTGCGCCGGATGCGCCAGCGATAAAGCGGCGGCGCCGCACGTATCAGCGGGATCAGCAGCGTAATGAGCGGGATCGCCAGCACCCACGCGCGCTCGAAGAAATTGGCCACGCTGTAGGGGAAGATGCGCCGCATGAAGCTGGGGCCGTTCTTGTAATAGCGCGCAGCCTCATCCGAGATCGCAATGTCCGAAAGCTCCGACGTCGGGAACCGCCCCGGATCAGCCAGCAGCGAGCCGCCGCCATGCTCGCGGAACGCCGCCTCGATCAGCAGCGACTGGATCGCCGGATGCAGATCCTCGCGCACCGCGATCTGCGCGGCCGGCGCAATCAGCGTCACATCTTCACGCGGCAGGATGGCGGCAAGATCGATCACGCCCCGATAGAGTGTGACTTCATCGAGATACGCATGGCGCCGCGCTAGGGCGTGAGCTTCGCGCATCGACAACAACGCAACATCACGATCGGCGATCAGGTCTGCAATCCAGCCGGTCGTTGGGCCGGATACGACGAGCGCAACATCAACCTCGCCCGCCTTGAGAGCGGCAGCCGCTGCCTGCCCCGCAAGCGGGCTTGCAGTGTACTTGTCCGGCGTCATCCCCGCCTCAGTCAGCAGCAGCGTCGCGAGCGCCCGCACGCCCGAACCTTCAGGCCCGATCGCCACGCGGCGGCCCGCAATATCCTGCAACTCGTTGATCGGCGCCGACGCGCGATGAAACACCCAGAGCGGCTCGTAGAATACAGCGCCAAGCGAGTTCACGCCCGCCGAGCCGAAATCAGCCGCAAGGCCGGTCTGCACAATGCCGATATCGGCTTCCTTCGCCTTGATCTTCGCGAGGTTGTCGACCGAACCCGCGGTCGAAAGCACCTCGACCTCAACGCCCTGCGCGCGCAGCGCCTTGGCATAACTCTCAGCCGTCGCCGCATAGGCGCCACCCGCCGCACCGCCAGCAATGACAACCTTCTTGGGCGGCGCAGGCGCCATGAACAGGAACGCGACCAGCAGTCCCAGCAGCACGATGACGATCGGCGCGCCGTAGAAGCGGAGAAATTGTTTCATGGCGGCTGACACGTCCCCGACTCTCTCGGGGCGCACCCTAGGCATGGTCGCGCGCGCCGTGAAGGGCGCGCGGCAGGCGCGAGCCTTATTCTGCCGCCTTCAGCGGCTCGAACGGCTTTTCGGGGTCGTTGGGCAGTATGTTCTCGACATAGGCGCGCACATGGTCGGTCACCGCCTGCGGATCGCCCCCGAGATGTTCCCACGGGATCTTCTTGCCGAAGGTGAGATGGAACTTGTCGCCCTGCTTGTTGAGCAGTTCGTGGAACAGCGTGATGTCGCGCAGCTCGCGGTTGATGTTGCAGAACCGGTAATAGAGCGCCGAGTTGCGCCCGTTGATATGAAGCGGCGTAAGCGGCGCCTTGTTCTTGCGCGCGAGCGTCACGGCGGTCGGCAGCCACGGCTCGTCCGTCAGCTTGCCATCCCGCATCTGCGCCAGCGCGCCGGAGGGAAAGATCATCAGCAGGCGCTCGGCGGCGAAGGCAGCGGAAGCGCGGCGCAGCGTCTCCTTCGTCTTTGCAATCGTCCGCTTGTCCTGCACCCACTCCACCGGAATGATGACGTCGGCGAACTTCGCATTGATGCGGCACGCATCGGCATTCGCCATGATCTCGATATCGGTGCGGATCGGCTTCAGGGCGGCCAGCGCAATCGAACCATCGGCAAGGCCCGTCGGATGATTGGACACGATGACCGTGCGGCCCGCGCGCGGCACGCGCTCAAGCCCCGTGGCTGTCACGCGAAGGTCGAGCGCCTTGTCGAGATAGGCAAAGCACGCATCGCCCGATGGCAGTTTCTTGATCTCGTCTGCCCAGCGCAGCGCCTTGCGATAGCCGAGCATGGAATACAGCACCGGGCGCACGACCGGCCATGACCAGTGCTGTACCCAGCTTGGGCACCGCTCCTCGATCATGATGTCGACAATGTGCCCGGGCCTTGTTTCCGCGTCGATAAACGCTGCAAGACCGCGGTCAGCGATTTCTGCTTGTTCAGGCATTCCAATCCCTACGCGCCACTCAACTTATCAAACTGCCTTGACTTGTTAACCATTCGTAACAGATAGCGGGTGAATATCAGTTGAAGAGTCTTTCGGGATTGCGAAACCTATCGCAGGGGAATTTCAATCTGCTGCCAGGCGCCTTTGGTCGGGAGGTCAGGCTGCGAAAAGAACATTGCGGGGGAAGTGCATGAAAGTCTTGTGGGTGGAGGATCACGCCCGCGCCGGTGAACTTCTCGCCGCCGCTGCCGCCGCCGCATCGCGCAAGCGCTATGGCATCGACCTCGTCATTGCGACCTCACTTCTGGATGCCGAGCGGAAGCTGCGGCTTGAGCGTTTCGAACTCGTCGTGATCGACCTGATGCTTCCCGATTCCACGGATGAAGACGCAACCGTCACGCGTATCGCCAGCATGGGCAAATTCCGCGTCGCCGTGGTGTCCGGCAGCGACAAGCGCGACGACGTTGTGAAAAGCCTCGTGCGCGCGGGCGTCGATTGCTCGCCGAAAGCTGTCGGCAAGGAAGACCTGCCGCTGGCCGACTTCGTGCGCCGACCCGAACTGTTCCGCGACTTCGTGCATTCGCTGATGCCCGACACGGGCGCGCCGCTGAAAGCCGCAACGCGCTAGCAGTCTCTCCCAACTTCCGCCGCGATCCCATGGCACGCCTTTCACCGGATGAAGGGGGCTTCCATGCGCTTGATCGCCTTGGCCTTGCTGGCGCTTGCCGCCGCCACACCCGCAATGGCGCAGACGCCGGAAGACGAGGCAAAGATCCTCGCTGTCATTGCCGAATGGTATGAGCGGGTCGGCCATAACGAGGCGCGCCAGCCCTACGTGCTGATGGCGCCGGGCGGCATCAATGCCGGGCCGGGCTACGCCGAAATCCCCTACCGACCGCCGAATGAGCGCAGCGCCGCCGCCTACCCTGGACCGTTCATCAACAACGAGCTGGCCTCGAAAGCGATGCGCTTCACCTACGACATCGACCGGCTGATCCTGAACAAAGACCTCGCGCGCGTGGACGTGTGGGAGCGCGGGTATTTCTACGCCTCCGCCGCCCAGAAAACCTACGAGCTGGCGGCCGACGCCATGTTCGTCATGCAGAAGCTGGACACCGGCGCGTGGAAAATCCTCGCCCACGAAGCCACCGCGCAAGGCATCCCGCCCAACAAGATCACCAGCCCGATGCCGGACCTGCGCGACGAATACTACGCCAAATGCGGCCCGGCCTGCGATCCTGCAGCCGACGCGAAGAAGGCTCGTGAGTTCTAGGAAATCCGGCCCGCGACGCGAAACCGCTTTCCCGCAAGGCCGAAATCCCGCTATCGCGGTCGGGCATGACCAAGGTCAAACAGCTTTACGCGGTGCGCCTCGCAGCCGGCCAGCTTCAGCCTGATCCGGCGCAGGCGGAAGCCGCCTCACGGCTGGACGGGCTGGCGAAGCAATTGACCGCCTCGCGCGGCTGGTTCGGCGGCGGCGCCAAGGTTCGCGGCCTTTATATCTGGGGCGCAGTCGGCCGCGGCAAATCCATGCTGATGGATCTGTTCTTCGAAGCTGCCGCTCTGAAGGAAAAGCGCCGCGTCCACTTCCACGATTTCATGCTCGAAACCCACGCCTTCATCTTCGAATGGCGCAAGCTGTCGTCCGCCGAAAAGCGCAAGCATCCCGCCCATGTTCGCGACGCGGGCGACGATCCGATCGCCCCAGCCGCCAAGCACATCGCCGATCAGGCGCGGCTGCTATGCTTCGACGAATTCCACGTCACGCAGATCGCCGACGCCATGATCCTCGGCCGCCTGTTCGAGCAGCTGTTTGACCGCGGCGTCACCATCGTCGCGACCTCGAACCGCAAGCCATCAGACCTCTACACCAACGGCATCAACCGCCAGCTCTTCCTGCCCTTCATCAAACGGCTGGAAGACGAGCTTAATGTGATCGAGCTGAAGTCAGCCCGCGACTACCGTCTCGACCGCCTGGCCGCAGCGCCCGTCTATTATTCCCCCCTCGGCAAAGAAGCCGACGCTGCGATGGACGCCGCCTTCGCGCGCCTCACCGGCGGCGCCGCGCCCGCGCCCGAAACGCTCGACGTGCATGGCCGCAAGATCCATGTCGCGAAGCAAGCCATGGGCGTCGCCCGTTTCGAATTCGACGAACTCTGCAAGAAGCCCCTCGGCGCCGCTGATTACCTCACGCTGGCGCGTCACTATCCCACCATCCTCGTCGACCACGTCCCGAAGATGGGCCTCGACGAACGCAACTGGGCCGCGCGTTTCGTGACGCTGGTGGATGCGCTCTACGAGTCGAAAACCAAGCTCGTCATGTCGGCCGACGCGAAGCCCGACGACATCTACGTTTCAGGCGACGGCGCTTTCGAATTCCAGCGCACGGCCAGCCGCCTGCACGAGATGGGCTCCGCCGATTATCTCGCGGCGGAGCGCGAACAGGCGCAGGAACCCTCCAAATGAGCGATCCCGTACTGGACCGGATTTCCGAAGCGCTCGACCTGTTCAACGCAGGCCGCAGGGCCGAAGCGCGCGCAGCCTTCACCGCAATCTGGGCGGAGATCGAAGCCGACGGCGATCCCTTCCACCAGTGCGTGCTCAGCCACTACACAGCCAACGCACAGGATGATGCCGAAGCCGAACTGATGTGGAACCGCCGCGCGCTGGCCGCCGCCGACCGCATCGTCAACGAGCGCCCGGATACGGCAAGCCTCAGCGTGCTCAGCCTCTATCCATCGCTGCATCTCAATCTCGCGGATGCATTGTTCCGCGCCGGCAATATTCCCGACGCCAGCCGCCACGTCTTCCTGGCCCGGCAAGCCGCCGACGCACTCGCGGACGACGCACAAGGCCGCATGGTCCGCGGCGCGATTGAAAGCCTCGCCGCGCGCCTCCCCGTTGCCTGAAGCCGCCGCCTGATCTGCAGCAAGCAGATCGTTCCCGCACTTGCTGCAATTCGTCATCCGGCGTTGCCGGATCGCCGCAACCGCGCCGTCACACGCGCGTTAGCTTGCCATGCCGCACAACATCCCAGCCTTCTTTGATTCTTACGCCAACCTCTACAACCGCGCGCTTGCCGGCGAAGATGTGTTCGGCGAGATCGCGTCGCGCTTCTCTCCCCGCTTCATCGCGGCGGGGCCAGATGGTGTGTCCACGGGCAAGCATGGCGCAGCCTTCAGGCGCATGCTGGCCAGAGGCTATGCCTTCTATCGCCTGATCGGCACGCGCAGGATGATCGCCAAGCGGGTCGAAACCACGCGCATCGACGCCAACCACATGATGGCGAAAGTTTTCTACTGCGCCGAATACCGAAAGCCCGATGGCTCGGACCTCAGGCTGGAATTTGACGTCACCTATTTCCTCGATGTGTCGACCACCAAGCCGAAGATTTTCGGCGTCGTCTCCGGCGACGAAATGGGGCTGTACCGGCAGCACGGCCTTATCCCCGCGAAGGAGGCGACGCGGCCACGCCCGCGCGTTGAACCCGAACGTGAACGCCCGCGCCTTCACTGACCCACACGCCACATCGCGGGCGCAGAATGACGCGACGCGTCGGCTCCACCGCTCAGCGATAGACGCCGCAAAGGCGCATTCTTGCCGCGCGCCGGCGATTTGCCCGCGATCGCGTGCGTGAAAGCGCCCCTAAACGGCCTGTTTCAAAGCCGCATTGCCCCTTTGCCCTGCTTGCGCTAACCGTCCCCGCGTTCGATTTCCGGGGCGAGAATGTTCGGCTGGTTCAAGGGCAACAAGAAGAAGAGCGCGGCCAAGCCGCCTGCTTCCGTGGCGCCCGCCGCCAGCCGGCCTGCATCGCCTCCGCCAGCACCCGTGCAACAACCCACACCGCAACCTGCGCCTGCCGCGCAACCTACAGGAGACCTCCCCATGGCCCGCAAGAAGATCGCCCTCGTAGGCGCCGGCATGATCGGCGGCACGCTCGCCCATATCTGCTCGCGTGAAGAACTGGGCGACGTCGTCCTCGTCGACATGAAAGGCGGCATTGCCAAGGGCAAGGCGCTCGACATCGCCGAAGCCGCCGCCGTGTACGGCAAGGACGGCAAGCTCTCGGGCGGCTCGCTCGACGAATACTCCGTCATCGCCGGATCGGACGTGGTGATCGTCACCGCCGGCGTGCCGCGCAAGCCGGGCATGAGCCGCGACGATCTCATCGGCATCAACCTCGGCGTCATGAAATCGGTCGGCGCCGCGATCGCCCAGCATTGCCCGAAAGCCTTCGTGATCTGCATCACCAACCCGCTCGATGCGATGGTGTGGGCGCTGCAGAAATTCTCTGGCCTCCCGGCTTCGCACGTTGTCGGCATGGCCGGCGTGCTCGATAGCGCCCGCTTCGCCTACTTCCTCTCCGAGAAAACCGGCATCTCCGTCGAAGACGTGAAAGCCTGGACGCTCGGCGGCCACGGCGACGACATGGTGCCGATGGTGCGCCACTCCTCGATCGGCGGCGTCCCGCTGCCCGAGTGCATCAAGCAGGGCTTCTTCACGCAGGAAGAACTCGACGCGATGGTGAAACGTACGCGCGGCGGCGGCGGCGAGATCGTCGCCCTGCTCGAAACCGGCTCGGCCTTCTACGCGCCGGCTGAATCGGCTGTCGCGATGGCCAAGTCCTACCTGAAAGACAAGAAGCGCGTCCTGCCGGTCGCCGCCCAACTCACCGGCCAGTACGGCGTCTCCGACCTCTATGTCGGCGTGCCCTGCGTCATCGGCGCCAACGGCGTCGAGAAGATCGTCGAGTTCGAACTCAACGGCGACGAGAAAGCCATGTTCGAGAAATCCGTCGGCGCAGTCCGCGGCCTCCTCGACGCCTGCAAGAAGCTCGAGCCTTCGCTGGGCTAAGTCGGCCCACAACCCGAATAGCGAAACGCCTCCCTCACGGGAGGCGTTTTTGTTTTGGGGTTACGGCTTCACGCTGACCAGTTCGACCTCGAACACCAGATCGGCGGCGCGCGGGATCGGCGGCTTCCCGCTGGCACCATAGGCGAGCTGATACGGCAGATAGCCGATCCAGCGGTCGCCCGGCTTCATCAGCCGCAGCATTTCGGAAAAGCCATCGACGACAGCATTGACCGGAAAGGTCGCGCTCTCATTGCGCTCGAAAGCGCTGTCGAAGGCGGAACCGCCAGCGTCGAGCCGCCCTTCGTAGAAGACTTCCGCCTGCTCGCTTGCTTTCGGCGAAACGCCATCAGCCGGGCCCGATGCCAGCACGATGTATTCGAGCCCCGACCCCGTCTTCACGACCTCAGGAAGATCGCTGTTCCACGGAACATATTTCGCCCACGCGGCTGCGTCGGCAGCTTTGGCGCCAGCAGCGGAGGTCGGCGTCGTTCCTGCTGGGCCACAGGCGGCGAGAACAGCAGCCAGTCCGGCTGCAAGAAACAATCGCATGACTGATCCTACTCGACGCCGACCATCAGGATCTCGAACAGAAGATCCGCATTCGGCGGGATCGCGCCCGGAGCGCCGCGTGCGCCGTAACCGAGCTTCGAGGGAATGAAGACCAGCCAATGATCGCCGGGCTTCATCAGCGTCAGCGCTTCGGAGAAGCCGGGCACCACAGCCGCAACCGGGAAGGTCTCGGTGTCGCCCCGCTCGAACGCGCTATCGAACGCATCGCCGCCAGAATTGAGCCGGCCTTCGTAGAACACTTCCGCGTCCTGGCTCTTCGTCGGGGGAACGCCGCCCGCCGGGCCCTCGGCGATCACCACATACTCGACGCCCGACCCGGTCTTCTTCACGTCGGGGCTGCTGCTGTTCCACGGTGCATGCTTCGACCAGGCGGCGGCGTTCGATTGGGGAGGCGTCATGGTTTTTTTCATCTCGATTTCGAAGACAAGATCGGAGTTGGGCGGAATGTCCTCGCCCTGCGCCTCTTCGCCATAACCCAGCTTCGCGGGAATGAACACCAGCCAGGAATCGCCCGGCCGCATCTTGTTCAGCGCCTCGGCAAATCCGGGGATCACCAACGAGATCGGAAACTCCGCGGTCTCGTTGCGCGCGAAGGATGAATCGAACGCCTTCACGCCGCGTCCGTTGAGCCGCCCCTCATAATGGATTTCCGCCTTGGCCTTCGGACCGGGAAGCGGGCCATCCGCCGGGCCACGGGCCAGCACGATGTATTCCATCCCCGTGCCGGTCTTCACCACATTCTTCGCCGCGCTGTTCCACGGCACATAACGCGCCCACGCCGACGTATCGACTGCATCGGCCACAGGCTCAGGCTCGGGCGCGAACCAGCCGACCACGCCATCCCAGACCACGCACCCCGACAGCGACATCAGGGCGGCGGCGACAAGCACGGGTCTCAGCATTGCGGTTTCCTGTTCTGCGCCGGCAGCCATAAAGGCGTTTTCCACCCGCGTCGATGACACTTGGCCGCGCAAACGCACCATGCGAAACCGGGCCGCATGATCCCGCTGCGCGTGGCCTGTATCGGACGGCATGGACAGACCGCGCAGGCAATCGCGGCCGCCGTCGCCGGCTATCCCTCGATCGAACTGCTCCAGGCCGGCCGCGACGGCGCGGACCTCACAGACCCAACCGCGCTCGAAGCCTTCCTCCATCAGTCCCGCGCACACGTGGTCATCAACGCCGGCGCCTACAATTTCGTCGACAAGGCCGAGAGCGATGAAGCGACAGCCTTCGCCGTGAATGCCGATGGCCCGCGCACGCTCGCGCGCCTCTGCAGACGCCACGGCCTCCAGCTGATCCACATGTCCACCGACTGCGTCTTCGATGGCGCAGGCCGCGAACCCCACACCGAAGACAACCAGCCACGCCCCCTGTCCGCCTACGGACGCTCCAAGCTGGCGGGCGAACTCGCCGTGGCGGAAGAATATCCCGAAGCGTCAACCGCCCGCGTCTGCTGGGTATTCTCCGAATACGCCGACAATTTCGTCTCCAAAGTCATCGAATGGGCCCGCGCCCGGCCCGTGCTGCAGATCGTGTCCGACCAGATCGGCCCGCCCACCTACGCACCGGATATCGCAATCGCTCTGCTCCGCCTCGCGCGTACCAAAGTCGAAGGCGTCCACGACATACGCGGCCCGCTTCACCTCGCCTCGCCCGATGCGATGAGCCGATCCGACATGGCGCAAGCCATCGTGTCGGAATCACAACGCCAGGGCGGCCCCTTCGCGCGCATTGAGCCGGTGACGACTGCGTCGTTCAACGCCCCGGCAAAACGGCCATTGAACGCGCGCCTCTCGAATGCGAAAGCAACCAGACGTCTGGGATTGGACTGGACGCCGTTCAACGACGCGCTGCAACGCTCGGTCGCCGGCGTGCTGAGGAGGACTGCATCATGACATCGCGCCTCGAGACGGTGATCGAAACGCCGCGCCTGATCCTGAAAGTGCCGAGCCTCAAGGAGTTCGAGCCCTGGTGCGCTTTCATGGCCGACGAAGAAGCCGCGCAATACATCGGAAAGGCGCAGCCCGCATCGGTGGTCTGGCGCAACATCTGCTCGATGGCCGGCTCATGGCAGCTGCAGGGGTTCGCGATGTTCTCGGTGTTCGAGAAAAGCACCGGCCGCTGGGTTGGACGCGTAGGCCCCTGGCGCCCGCATCAGTGGCCAGGCAATGAGGTCGGCTGGGGCGTGATCCGCCAAGTGTGGGGCAAGGGCTACGCTTTCGAGGCGGCGCTGGCGTCCATGGACTTCGCGGTCGACGTGCTCCGCTGGGACGACATCATCCACTCGATCCATCCGAACAATGTCGCCTCGCAGAAGCTGGCGAAGCGCCTGGGCTCAATCAATCGCGGGCCGGGAAAAATGCCGCCGCCCTACGAGAACGATCCGGTCGACCTGTGGGGCCAGACGCGCGACGAGTGGCGGGCGCGGCGCGACGATATCTGGGCGTCATTGCTCGCGCGCTGACGCCTCAGCCGCTGAGACCGGCCGCGCCATTGAGACGGTAGGGATGGATGAAGCCCTGCGCTTCATACGTGCGCCCGCCCCAATAGCCGCCGGGCACATGCCAGACGCGCACCTGCGACCAGTCATTCGCCGCCGATACATCGACCACGGGCACGTTGATGCTCACTTCTCCGCCGCGCAGCCAGTTGGCATGATCGACGCGGATCATGCGCTCGGACAGGATCACCTTCACGACCGCGACATGCCCGCGCGTGTCATCCTTCCACCCGCGCAGCACCAGCACCGAGCCTTCGGCCGGGCGCCCTGAGCGGACATACTTGTTCTCGGCCTGCCGCCACCACGTCACGGCATCGCCCCAGATCTGCACGCCGGAAAGATTGCGCGCGTAAGGCACGCATTCCGAAGGCGGCTGGTCCGTCAGCACAAGCGGGGTCGAATAATCGTCGAACGGCCGCGTCGTGAGATCAAGCGCCGGAGCCTTGAGCGGCGCAGGCGCCGCTGTAGCCGCCGCGGCGAGCGGCGGGCGCGCCGCCCCATAGCTGATCGGTGCAGGCCGCGCATTGCTGGCGCACGCGGACGCGAGGATGGCGACCAGTCCGAAGACGGCCGCCCTTGTCGCTGAAATCCGTCCGCCGCGTGTCATGGGTAGGGAGAATGAGCACGATTCCATGAGTGTCAGATGAATGGATTGTTGGAGAGGTTAGCGAGAGGTTGATGAGCGCCGGTGCTTGGCCCCCCCATCGCCCACCGCTTGTCATCCCGGAAGCGCGAAGCGCTATCCGGGACCCATTGCACCAGCACGACAGCCTCTCAATGGATCCCGGCTCTCCGCTCCGCTACGGCCGGGATGACAAGCTGTGGTGATGTCGAGAATGGGGGATGGCGCGATATCGAAACTGCGGGATAGCCAAAATTCTTCCCACGCACTCTCAACGCTCT
>ENA-UOWO01002445-UOWO01002445.1-activated-sludge-metagenome-genome-assembly--contig:-NODE-2445-length-22959-cov-5.992927_pt1 | contig 22959 bp, 20 predicted proteins | sample MGYA00238148_ERZ761564 | MGnify/ENA primary metagenome ERZ761564 (study PRJEB28885, sample SAMN05720194) | activated sludge metagenome | isolation source: Anaerobic digester | place: USA... | reverse complement strand
GAGAGCACAAGACTTACGGAGCAAGCAGCGAACATAAGTCTTCCGTGCGAATTAATGAGCACAAGACTTACGGAGCAAGCGACGAACGTAAGTCTTCCGCGCGAATTAACCCCGGAGCTTTTTACCGGGGTTGAGTTTGCGTGAAACGCCAACGATATTCAAGAGAGCACAAGACTTACGGAGCAAGCAGCGAACATAAGTCTTCCGTGCGAATTAACCCCGGAGCTTTTTACCGGGGTTGAGTTTGCGTGAAACGCAAACGATATTCAAGAGAGCACAAGACTTACGGAGCAAGCGACGAACGTAAGTCTTCCGCGCGAATTAACCCCGGAGCTTTTTACCGGGGTTGAGTTTGCGTGAAACGCCAACGATATTCAAGAGAGCACAAGACTTACGGAGCAAGCAGCGAACATAAGTCTTCCGTGCGAATTAATGAACGCATGGCTTACGGGGCAGAATCTTAAATGGATTGAAAAATAGTATTATAATAGGAAGAAATATATTCCATATAATGCATAACCACTTTCCCCAGAATCCAGCTTATGGCAATGATCACCAGGGAAACCGCGATCTTGATGTTCCGGCTGTATTGCGGATGGATCCAGACGAGCGGAAGGATGAGCGGGCCGACACAACAAAACCCAAGCACCAAAAAAGTCTTACTGAAAAACCACGCGGCCTTTTGCTTGCTGGCCGATCCCTGCAGGAACTCATTACAATACCGGCATTTGATGGCCTCATCCTGGATTTCTTCCGCGCAAAACGGGCATTTTTTCATGTCGCCTTTCCCCCTCACGCCTGCTTAGAATCCAGCCAGGATTCAAGTTTGCGGTACTCTTCATCCGTTATAATAAAACGGTGCTGGTCACCCGGGAACGCTCCGCTTTGAACGTCCTCCTGAAAAGCCCTCACCGCCTGCTGGACAATCGTATCCAGCTGAACATAGGTTTTGACAAACTTGGGGCGAAACCGGTCAAAGAGCCCCAAGACATCGTGCAGCACGAGGACCTGGCCGTCGCACTGAACGCCAGCGCCTATACCGATTGTTGGAATGGTCAAGCGCCGTGTGATAAGCCCGGCCAGCCGGTCCGGGATACATTCCAAGACAACAGCGAAACACCCGGCGTCCTCAAACAGCGCGGCCTGTTCTAAAATCGCCCTGGCGCTCTCCGCCCCCTTGCCCTGCACTTTATATCCACCCAGTTCTTCCGCTGTCTGGGGCGTCAGCCCCACATGCCCCATCACCGGAACACCGGCACGGATCAAAGCCTGCACAACAGGCAAACAATCTTTAAACCATTCGATTTTGACGGCCCCGCATCCGGCGTCTTCTAAAAAACGACGGGCATCCGCCAGCACCCCCTCCGCCGATTTTTGACAGGTCGCGTAAGGCAGGTCCCCGACGACCAGCGCCCGGGACACGCCACGGCAGACAGCCCGGGCGTGGTGCAGCATCACCTCAATGTCCACCTGACGCGTCGATTCCATCCCCAGGACCACATTGGCGACCGAATCTCCCACGAGAATAATATCCATCCCGCACCCGTCTATAAGCCGGGCGAACGGGGTATCGTAAGCGGTGAGCATGGAGATCTTACTCCCTTGCTGCTTCTTTTCAACGACATGGCGTGGCGTTATGGTACTCATGGTTCTAAGAATTCTTTCTCAACAGCCGCCGCGGCTTCCCGTGCCGAGGCGATGGCCCCGACCACATCAAGCTGCCCGGAGAGTGCGTCCCCGGCGGCGTACACATGGGCGAGAGGCGTTTTCATCGTTAATTCTTCCACCCAAAGGTACCCTTTCTTCGTAGAGGTCAATCCCGGCACCAGATCAAAGACCGCCATGTTCGGTTTATGCCCCATGGCAAGGATGACAGCATCCGCCTCAAACACGAACGCCGAATCCGGCACGGCCATAAGCTGCCACTGGCCGTCGCCTTTCGGGTCAGCGTAATCCATCCGGTCACAGAGAACCCCGCAGACATCCTGGTCCGCCGTCCCTTGCAGCTTGAGCGGCCGGGTCAGAGGGACGATCGTCACCCCTTCCTCCTGTGCGTTTTTAAAGTCCGAGGGATGGACGGCGATCTCGTCCTCCGCCTGGGGAAAAATCAGGGACGCGGCCTTCCCCAGCCTGAGGCAGAGCCGCGCGCAATCCAACGCCTTGTTCCCCGCCCCCAAAATCGCCACCCTCTTGCATCGCCGGAACAACGCGTCGTTGATCAACGCGGGGTCCGGTTCCGAGACGTTGACCTTCATAAGAAACTCTTCGGAGAAAAAAACACCGCCCAAAAAATGCCCGGGAATCTGTTTCAAATCCGCGCCCCCGGTCCCCACCGCCAGGATAACGGCGCGGAACCCCCTGGCCCACAGGTCATCAATCGTCAAAGACTGGCCAACACGGCTTAAGGTCTCAAACCGCACCCCTTCTTCCTCAATATCAGCGACCGCCATATCAATCGTTTTATCCGGCAGCCGGATCTCCGGGATGCCGTAACGCAGGACTCCCCCGAGAAACGGGAACGACTCAAATACCGTGACCTGGAAATCACGCCGGGCCAAATAATAAGCCGCGGCTAACCCGGCCGCCCCGGATCCGATGACCGCGACAGGAGGGCCGGAAGATACGCGCTTCTTTTTTAATATCGATAACGCCTGACCATGGTCGGACACGTAGCGCTCGAGGGCCCTGATGGCGATCGGATCGCCTTCTTTCTTGAGGATACAGGCCCGTTCACACGGGGCCCCGCAAACCCGGCCGCAAATATCCGGCAGGGCATTGCCTTCTTTGATTTTCTGCAAGGCCGCCGGGAAATCTGATTCCCTCAAAAGGCGGATGAATCCCGGGATATCAATATTCAGCGGACAAGCGCGCACGCACACCGGGTCGCTGCACTGCGGGCAGCGCCGGGCCTCCCCCAAAGCGTTCGCCCGGGAAAACCCCTGGCACACTTCTTGAAAATTCTTAACGCGCTTTTCTTTTGACTGAATTTTTTGAGGCGGCTGCAGCATACAAAGAATCCTCGCCATAAAACGGGGCAGGGATTACTCCCCCCACAGACCCGATAAAAATTTTTTCATGACTCCGGCCGGATGGCTCTCATCCTGAAGCCCGCCGGCCGCATGATCATGCGCGTGCAACCGGACCTTCAGCTTCTCGAAATCAACCTCATGGCCATTAAATTCCGGGCCGTCCACGCAGGACAACACCGGTTTCGCCCCGGCATCAAGGCGGCACGAGCCACAGATCCCTGACCCGCAATGCATGATCGTGTTCGCCTGGATAAAAGTTTCTATCTTCTTCGCTCTGGTCATGCGGCAGGACTCTTCCATCATGGCCGCCGGGCCGATCACATACACCAGCTTGACCCGCTCCTGGTCAAGAATTTCTTTCAACAACTCAACGACGGTCCCTTTGCGTTCATACGTTCCATCTTCCGTCGTGATCATAAGCTTATGGCAGGCCAGCCGCATTTGGGTCTCAAGGAGCACGGAATTCTTATTGTCCGCCCCGATCAGGCCGATCACCTTGTTTTCACAACGTTTCAGCGCCCGGCAAACCGGCAAGAGGGAAGCAATGCTCACACCCGACGCCGCACACACAACCGTCCCCGCCGTCTTAATGGTGGCCGGCTTCCCGAGGGGCCCCATGACCGCGTAGACCGATTCCTGGATCGATAACCCTCCCAACCGGCGAGTCACCGGCCCCCGCTCCTGGAACACCAGGGAAATCGTGCCCCGGAGAGGATCGTTCTCGACAATCGTCAACGGCAGCCAACCGGCATTCTTTTCCGGCATCACGATCACGAACTGCCCGGGCAACGCCTTGGCGGCAACGGTTTCTGCCACGATATCCAACCGTTTGATATCCTTGGATAAAAGCTGTCGATTAATAATTGTAAACATGGCGTTTGTATTATACGGGAAGACCCCGGATATGTGCAACCGTGGATTCCAGTATTTAACACAGGCTCCTATCTCTGTAAAACTTTGAGCAATTCCTTTAAAGGCAGGGTATTCAGGACCTGTTCTTTTGTCAACCATCCCCGCCGGGCCACGCCGATGCCGTACGGCATATGCCCCAAATGGACCGTGGCGTGGGAATCCGTGTCGATCACGAAAGACACCCCCCGCTGCCGGGCATAATAAACGTTCTCAGAATTCAGGTCAAGCCGGACCGGGAAGGCGTTGATTTCCAGAAACGTACGCGTTTCCGCCGCCGCATCGCAGACCGCTTTAAGATCAACCTCATAAGCGTCCCGCTTCCCCTTATGCACGCCCGTGGGATGAGCGATCGCGTGGACATATTTGTTACGACAGGCTTTCACCAGCCGGCGCGTCAGCTGCTTCCGGCTCTGCTCCAAGCCCGTGTGAATCGCTGCGATAACAAAATCAAAATCTTTTAACACCCCGCTGTCATAATCGATATTTCCATCCGCGTCGATTTCCACCTCGGTCCCGAAAAGGATCCGGCAAGCGGGGAACTCTTTCTGAACCCGCTCGATTTCAACCCGTTTCCGCTTCAAGTCTTCCGGAGATAACCCTCCGGCCACGGTCAAGCTGGCCGAATGATCACTGATGCCGACGTATTCATACCCTCTGGCCGCCGCCCCGGCCACCATGTCACGAATCGAGCTCTTGCCGTCGGAAAAGTCCGAATGCACATGCAGGTCCCCTCTGATATCTTCCAGCCGGATCAACTCCGGGATAAGGAGGTCCTCCCGGGGGTCCGCCCCTTTAAAAATCCGGTCCATGCCCATTTCTTCCCGCAGCTCCGGATGGATGAACGGCAGGCCGAGGGCCCGGAAGCAGGTTTCTTCCGTTTCTCCAGCCAGACGGATTTCTTCCGGCCCGGCGGTCGAAAAAATTCCGTATTCACTGACCTTTTTCCGCTGTCGGAGCGCCACCTGCCTCAACCGGATATTAAAATTCTTCGATCCGGTAAAATAAAGCCATGCCGCCCCGAAACAGGCCGGGTCTACAACCCGCAAATCAACCTGAACGCTATCAGCCATGAGGACAGACGATTTTGTGGGCCCCTGAGCCTGAACCGCTTTCACCCGGGGGAGAGACACAAAAGTGTCCATCACCGGGCCGGCATCGGAAGCCGCGGCCAGGATGTCAATATCACGAATCTCTTCTTTACGGCGCCGGACACTGCCCGCCGCTTCAACCTGTTTGATCCCCGGCAGCTTCGTCAACTCCTCAATAATATAGGCAGCCACGCGGTCGGCTTCGTCCGGCATCATAAAGGACTGCGCCTGGCGGACGATCCGGATCCCCTCCAGGATATTCTCGACCGCCTTCGTTTTGATCCCCGGCAACTCTGCCAGGGCTCCGGACCGGGCGGCGCTCTCCAGCCCGTCAATATCCCGGATATTCAAATGCTCAAAAAACAGTTGGGCCCTCCGGGGGCCGACGCTGGGAACCCGCACGATATCCAAGAGGCTTTCCGGGACCGTTTCGACCAGTTTATCGTAAGCCGACACCCGGCCGGAATCCAGGTACTCGACGATCTTATCTTTCAAAGCCGTTCCCACGCCGGGGATACCGGAAAGGCGGTCCTGATCCCTCAGGACACGGACATCTTCCGCCAGTTGGGACAGCCGGTCCGCCGCCTGATGATAGGCGCGGATTTTGAAAGCATTTTCCCCCCGGATTTCAAGGAGCGTGCCCATTCGGTTGAATAAATCGGCCAATATTTGGTTATTCATTTCTCAAAAACTTCCTTCAATTTCTCGGCGTAATACCGGACAAAAATGGCCTCATCCTCTTCCACCGGGCCGGTAATCTTAAAACCGATTTTATATTCTTTAAAACCGCCCATGACCTCCATTCCGATCATCTCTTCCACCCGGATCACGTTCACATGAATAACCGGCTTCTCCCCCGTTGGGAGCTCCACCTGGATAGCGAGGTCCTGCCCGATTTCCAACGGCTCTTTGGTCACAAGACAAATGCCTGTCGCGCTGATATCCATCGTAGCCGCCAAGACTATTTCCTCTTTATTCCCCGGAGAAGGGAAACTCACAGGCAACTCCACCATTAAACGGTGACATCGTCTTTTATCGCTCATTCTTTCCTCCTCTTCAGGTTTCCTGATAAGGATTAACCCAACCCGTATATCCGGGCGACCATGATTAAAATAACCTGCAGGACAACAAAAACCGGCAGCAGGAGAGACTCCAATATCCCGGAAAAAGCCAGGGCTGCGACAATGGCCAGGCCGAAGGAACTTAACCACGCAAAAAGCTTATCGAGCCAGCGGAAAGGCAGCAGAGCCCTGAAAACGTGCGACCCGTCCAACGGGGGGATCGGAAGCAAATTCAGCCCGGCCAACAGCAGATTGATCACGAATCCGTATTTGCAGACATTCACGCCATATGTCAACAACAGCTCCCTGCCGTGCCCGCCGGCGACAATTGTGTTCGCCCCGAGCGCACTGAACCCGTAAGACACATACCCCTGGCTCTTGAAATAGTGCCCAAAGGCCACCAGGGCCCCTGCGAATATCAGGCCGATCACGATATTAACCCCGGGGCCGGCCAGGGACACCAGGGCATCATCCCACCGGGGATGCTTGTAATTCCCCGGGTTAACCGGAACCGGCTTGGCCCATCCGATCAAAAACGGGGATTTGCTCATCAGCAAAACCATGGGAAGCAACACAGAGCCAAACCAGTCAATATGCACCAACGGGTTAAGGGACAGCCGGCCCAGGGCATGCGCGGTGTGGTCCCCCCGTTTAAAGGCCATCCAGCCATGCATATATTCATGCAGAATCACGGAAAAAATCAAGATCAAAAAAGCGGCGGCATGATGGACCCAGGGTTTGACACGGTTCTGGATCTTGGTGATCTTGAGGAACGTTTCAATCGACCGGTCATGCCCGCCCAGCCGGTCCAACGCGGTCAGGCTCTTTTTAGCAATAACGAAATGCTGATGAGCCTCTTCAAAATTTTCTTCCTGCAGGTAAAGCGAAGCCAAAATCATGTGGAGCAGGCTGTCTAACGGCGCCAGCGCGATCGCCTGGGTCAGCAGGCCCTTGGTTTGCTCCAGGTCCCCGGCCATAAGCGCGCCGGAAGAAAGGAAATAATACGGAGTGATCGAATAAGGCCGCCGGGCTTGCGCCTCCCGGGCCGCCCGCACAGCCAGGTTCAATTTTGAAACCATCCCTTCCCGCGCAGGCTCCCTTTCAGCTAAAGACAAATAATACATGGCCTGACCGGCATAGTTCAGATAAGAATTCGGGGAAATCCGGTCGAGCCCTTCCAGATAACGGGGGATGGCGGGATCATCCGGATAATATTTGAGCTTGAGATTCAATAACACCAGATAAATTTCCGCCGGCTCCGGGGCCGCCGTTAACGCCGCCTCATAATATGGCACGGCCGCGGCCGGATCCTTTTTTAAATCCGACAGGACGCCGAGGCTGAACAAAACGATGGCATCCCGAGGGTTCTCGACGAGTTCCGTCTTCAGCGCGGCCTCCAATCTCGCAACCGGCTCTCCGAGGTTGATCTGGCATAACAATAATCCACTGCGGGCTTCAAGGTTAGAGGGGTCTTCCTCCAGGACGACCCGGTAAAAATCATAAGCCGATTCAAAATTCTGATGATTAAACGCTTCGACCGCTTGCTGAAAAAACGTCCGGGTGCCGGACGCTTCCGCCGCCGGCCCCAGCACGGCCAACAGGGACAGGGCAAGACCAGCCATAACCCCTTTCCATGGATATGCGACTCTCATGCAGTTCTAACTCCTTCATTAAAATAAACCGGAAACGCGGACAAAAGGCCGGGCCCCGGCTTACAATTTTTCCCCTCTTAACACGGCGGGAATCGGTTGGGTGTCAATCCTGATCCCGCCGTCATGCTCGATTTTCAGGGTGTAAAGAACCCCCGGCACGAATTTAGTTCCCGGGGCCTCAATCTGCGCGTTCTTGATCCCTTTGGAAATCGCCTTCTTGGAATCCAGGGCAAGCGACCAGAACTCCCGCCAGAGTTTTTGTTCAAAATCATGGTCTCCTCCGGGGACCTTATACCCTTCAGGAATGCTGTGGACTGGAGTCACAATATATTCTTCTGTATTTCTCCCGTCCAGCACAAATACTTTCCAGAAAAGGTAAGCGCTTTTCCCTTTTAACGGGTCGCCCTGTTTAACATAAACATCATCAAAACGGACGACCAAAGACTGGAACTGGATGATATTGCCGCTGAACGTGAAATACTTAGGTGGCATCGGCTCCTGCAGGGCATCATATTCCAGGAACTTAATGGTCGTCATATGTTTCTGGGTCATGGGGTTGAAAACAACATCCGTCACCAGGACCTCGGCGATGCGGGAATCCGCTTCCAGCCGGCTGATCATCAAATTCAGTATTTTATTTTTCTGGATATACTCGTTATAAATCTGTCGCCCCCCCCATGCCGCCGCCACAATAATCCCGCACACAAAAACCAGAACTACAACGCGTCCAGGGTTAACTTTTGAGGACATACAGGACCTCCTTATTAAAGATTATGACAATCTTGTTCCCGGCCATGCTTGCACCGGCAGGTTCTGGAAGCGTGCTGATCAGCCGTGATGATGTGGATACAATTTTAAGGAAAGACAATGACAGCCATGCCCAAAACCGGGAAAGGACAAACTTGCCAAGCCAACAGCGTGACCAAGGGGTTCCCCCGACGTTCATGATTAAGCCGTACGGGAGACGGCTCCGCCGCTTATAACCCGGGCGCCTTATCCGAAAAAGCGGCCCTGGCCGTGAAAAGAGCGTTCAGGGCTTTAGGAAAACCCGCATAAACCGCCATCTGCAAAATCGCCTCCACAATTTCCCCCCGGGAACACCCCACCTTTAACGCGTTGTGGATATGGTTCTCCAATTGCGGGGAAGCCGCGCCCTGCGTGGTTAACGAAGCGATGGTTAAAAGCTCCCGGGTTTTCAAATCCAGGCCCGGCCGGGAATAGACTTCTCCGAACGGGAATTCAATGATCCAGCGGGCCATGTCCGGAGCGATATCCTCCAGCATTTTCATGATCCGATCCCCGGATAACGGATCAATCTCCCTAAGGGTTTCCAGCCCTTTTTGAAATGAATCCATACGCCCCCCTATTTAATTTTCAGAAAACTTTCCATCTCTATAATTTTTGGGCCAAGATTCACCTTGGCCGAAAATGTGGAAATTTGGCCTACGGCTTGAATTAACGGTTTAACCAATCCCTGAATCACGTCTTCCCGCTGGGCCGGTGTTAATGTCTTCCGGGAATCTATCTCCATGAGCATGGCTTCCAGCTCAGCCTGCGTGTCTATCCCGGCGCTAATACCACCCTTCAACCGTTCAATCTCCTCGGTCTTGTCCGCGATGGCCTGTTCTATTTTGGCTTTCTTCCGGTCCACAGAAGTCAGGTCTTCCCTCTGATTCAGGAAAGCCTGTTTTTCCTCATTGAGGGAATCTTTCTTTGTTTGTTTCTTTTTAATGCTATCCTGGAGAAATTTCAAACGCGCCAGCCCTTCCGGAGGCAAAAGAAAATTCTCATCATCCTGAACAGACTTAAGCTGGCGTTCTTCTTCACGGTCCGGTTCAAGGCTTTTCTCCAGGTTTTCCAAAAATTTATCGATCCTTTCAATCTCCCGGTCGACTTTCAGCACTTCTTCCGGCTGCTCCACAATCGCATCTTTCTGCTCTTTCAGGCTCTCTATCTCGGCTTCCAGGCTGCTCACCTGATCCTTATTAGAAACAATATCATCGATCACATCCTGCATCCTTCTCTCCGTCCCGTCTCGAAACGCTTTCTGTTTGGCAATCTGCTGATCCGCCCATCCAGCGCCCCATTCCAGAATAGAATCGGCTTTCTGGGCAATGCCCTGAACGTTTAAGAAAACCACCGCGTTATTTTTCGCAGACAAGCCCAAATTCGGCTCCTGGAAATCCGCCTGTTTCAGAATGGACGGCTTGTCCCCCGCCTTCGCGGCCTTCGCCTGCCTGATCAAATCCCGGCTGGTCGCTATAATCAAATATCCATCCAAGAAAGAATAGGTCGGCTCTAAATTCTCAATCATGGGAATTTTAAAGAAATAAATATCCTCACCATCAACCGTTTCGGTTTCCGCCCGGACAAAAGACTGTTTCGCAATCAAGTCACGTATCAGGGTTTTAACCTTCTCTTGATCCGCGGTTTTGATATAGAACGCCAGTTGCGGAACAGGGACAAGCTGATCGAGAGAAACGTCCGTCCAAAACCAGCCCATCTCGCGGCCGAGGGCCGGGATAAGGTCATTTTTAACATTAATCCCTAAAGCCTGTTCCAACCCGGCGATAAACTCCTCCGGATCGGCCTCGACCCCTTTTGCCAGCAAAGCATCCCCCATTTTTTCAGGCGCCTGCTGCCAATAATATTCAAAATCATAACAGGGGCTCCACTGATAGCCCAGCACGTCCCGCGGGATAAACTGAAGGGAGGCATTCTCCTGGGGGGCGCACTCATAAAGCGGCCTGACGTCCGGCTCAAGCGCATCCCTGTCATAATGAATGTCTAATTTCAAACGTGTTTGCGGGCCTGGAAGCGCGGAAAGGCTCATCATCTGGAACCCTTTGGCCTGCCTGAAACTGTCCTCCACCTGCTTAAGAAACAACGCGCTGTCTTCTCCGTTGGCAGCAAGCCAGCCCACGATTTGCGCCTTAAGGTCCTCAATAAGCTTGACAAAATTCATGTACCCTAAAAAATCCGCGTCCTGGTGCGCATGAGACCGCACCCGCAAGTAATCCGCATCCGCTCTCAGGGACGCGCTATCCTTTTTCTTATAAATATCGATGCACCGGCGGGCCGCCTGGTCATTGATCCCCACCACCAGCAGATTCTTAATCCGCGTATACCCGATCTTGAAAGGCGCCCCTTTGACCGAAATCAGATAAATTTTATTCTTTTCATAATTCACTTCTTCCACGCTAATATTCGGGTCTATCTTTCCCATCAGGCCAGAAAATTTTTCCGCAAACTTCAGCTCCGGCTTAAGCCGGGTGACCAAAAACGTCTGGGACGCGACCTCCATCATATTCTGGGAATCAAGGCTGTTTTCCTTTCCAGGATATACCGCCAGGACAACTTCTTTCCCCAAAAAAGTTTTGACAAAAATCTTCATCTCTTCAGAAAACAATTGCTTCATCATTGTGTTATAGCGCTCCAAGGCCTCTTCGTTCCCGCCGGATTCTTTTATATATTTAATATAGTCAATCCCTTTGAGAATCTGCCAGAACCGGGTTTGAGAAAACTCATCAAGGTTCTTCTCGATATCTTTCATGTGGACAAAAATAAGCGGCTGTGGAGGCAGGATCGCCTCTACGGCCAGGGGAGGGCGCGTGCTTTGCCAATACAGAAATATTCCCCCGGCAACTAAGCCAATCACCGCGATCATAAGCACGATTAAAAAGACCTTTTTCATAATTTTTTAACTCCCTTCCTTGAACAATATTCTCTCAACCGTATCACCAAAACCTTAGATAATTATACATAAAAAATTTATAAATAAAAGACTGGATTATTTTAAGGCAAAACACCGGCAGGCGTTTTGATCTAAACTTTCAGCCGCCGCTTGTTGAGGCAGCTCTTTGAGCCGGCAAACACATTCCAGGGTGATCCGGACGTCTTTGGGGGAAGCGGCAAACCCGCCTCCGCCATCACTGTTACGATAAAACACGGGGGTGTCGGTTTCAATGAGCAGCCGGTCTAAAGGCGTGGCCCGGACAACGGCTTGTGACGGCTTGCTATAAGAAAGGCTCGGAGAACAGGACACATAATACCCCTGGGCCAGGATCGCCTCCAACACGTCCAAAGGCCCGCTGTACCAGTGAAAAACCGCTTTCCGAGTTCCGGTTTCCCGGGCGATATCCAGGCTCTCCTGCCAGGCGCCCCGGGAATGGATGATCGCCGGGAGGCCCCACTCTTTCGCCGCCTCTAACATCCTGCGGAAAACCGCTTTTTGTTTTTCCTGCAGCGCGGGGTCTATTTTGACCCACGGGTACCAGAAATCCAGTCCGATTTCCCCGATCGCCACCGCCTCCTTGGCATGCGCCTTGATAAACTCCAGACACGGCTCCAGATCCTGGCGGTGCGCCCGGTCCGGGTGAAAACCAAACCCGAGGTAAACCCGGGGGCGCGGGGCTGACTGGCAGATCTTAAGATTCTTCTGGTTGGACTCGAGGTCTTCTCCCACGGCGATAATGGCCGAAACCCCGGCTTGTGCGGCGGCAGCCAGGACATCCGGAAGGTGTTCGACATGATCCAAATGCGCGTGTGTATCAATCATCTTTAACGGCCGGCCTCCTCAACCCTTCCGGGAGCCTCTCGGCTATCAAGGATAAATGTGACCGGCCCGTCGTTGAGCAGGATGACATCCATCATGGCCCTAAACCGGCCGCATTCAACCTTAAAACCCTGCGCGCGCAAGTGTTCCACAAACCGGTTATAAAAAACTTCTCCCAGGGCCGGATCCGCCGCCTTGTCAAAAGAAGGCCGGCGCCCCTTCCCGCAGTTCCCCAGCAACGTGAACTGGGACACCACCAGAAACTCCCCGGCAACGTCCCCGGCAGCCAAATTCATCTTCCCGTCCGCGTCCTCAAACATCCTTAAGTGTGACACTTTTCGGACCAGATACTGGATGTCTTCCGGTGTGTCATCCCTGGCCACACCGAGAAATATCAGGGCCCCTTTCCCGATCGCCCCCACGCACCGGGACTCGACCTCCACCCTGGCATACTTTACTCTTTGAATGACGATTTTCATAATATTAATATAAAACAATTTTATTGATTATAATAACCCACGCCGTGCGGGTCAACTGAATAATGCGGCGTGAGGGCGATGGACAGAATCAATTTTCTTCTCTATTTACTAACAAAAAAAATTATGACAGAATAAAGCATTCCAAAATACCGGGCCTGAACGGGCCAAAACCATTTTTGATCATGACCATAGAAGAAATCCTGTCTCAATACAAATTCCCGGAAGAGCTAAAGGCTATTTTACTCCGGTCTGGGATCAGCACGCTGTATCCGCCGCAGGCCGAGGCCATCGAAGCCGGAGCCTTGGAAGGACGGAATATCCTGCTCTCCGTCCCAACGGCCGCCGGAAAAACCCTGGTGGCGGAACTCTGCATGCTGCGCGCGCTTCTGTCTGCCCCCGGCCGCTGCCTTTATATCGTGCCGTTGAAAGCCCTGGCCAGCGAAAAATATGAAGACCTTAAAAAAAAATATTCTTCCGTTGGAATCAAAGTCGGTTTGGCGACCGGAGACACCGATACGGCGCATGATATCTTAAACGGATACCACATCCTTGTCGCCACGGCGGAAAAAGTCGACGCCCTCCTGCGAGCCCGCACTCAATGGCTCATCAACCGGCTTCATGTCGTGGTGCTGGACGAAATCCATTTTCTGAACGACCGGGAACGCGGCCCGACCTTGGAAATCCTGGCGGCCCGCATAAAACAGCTGAATCCCAAAGTGCAGTTCCTCGCCCTGAGCGCGACCGTCAGCAACGCCTCGGATATCGCGTCATGGCTGGATGCCCGGCTCGTCGAAAGTCGCTGGCGGCCGATCCCCTTAAGGGAAGGCATTTATTTAAACGCGGAAATCCGCTTCAATAACGGGCCCAACCGCCTCATCCAGGGGACGGGCCCCGACCTGAACAAGCTGGCCGACGACACGCTGCGAGGCAAAGGCCAAATGCTTGTCTTCACGAGTTCCCGCCGTTCGTCCGAAGCCGCCAGCCGGCTGTTGTGCGGGACGGCCGGCACGTTCCTTCCGGACGATCAGCGCAGGGTGTTGGCTCAACTGGCCAGAACCCTCCGGGGCTCCGAAAACAGCGCCACGCGGATCTGCCGCAGGCTCGGCGACGCCGTAGAGCATGGCGTGGCGTTCCATCATGCCGGGCTGAAGCCCGAACAACGCAAATTGATCGAAGAAAATTTCAAAAACGGCCTCCTCAAAATCGTCTGCTCCACCCCGACCCTCGCCGCGGGGGTCAACCTCCCGGCCCGCCGGGCGGTGATCCGCGACGTCAAACGGTTTGAAGGAGGGCTGGGCGCGAGCTTTATCCCGGTCTCCGAGTACAAGCAATGCGCGGGCCGGGCCGGCCGGCCGCAGTATGATGACTGCGGGGAAGCGGTCCTCATCGCCAAAACCCCGGGGGAAGCCAAAGCGCTGGCGGAACGCTACATCAACGCCGATCCCGAACCCGTCACCAGCCGGCTCGGGTCGGACAGCGCATTGCGGACGCACATCCTCGCGTCCATCGCCGGGGATTACGTCCATGACATCAACGACACCTTTAATTTCATTTCCCACACATTCCTGGCCCATCAAAAGCGGACCCTCAACCTGATTGAAATGATCGGCAACGTCTTCGATTTCCTCCAGGAGGAGGACTTCATCGAGAAACAGGGCTTCCGTTTTTTCGCGACACCGTTCGGCCAGTACACCAACCGGCTGTACATCGACCCGGCCTCGAGCATCATCATCCGGGACGGCCTGCATAAAATCGCCAAAGGCAAATCTTTTTCGTATCTGGGGTTACTCCACCTCACCTGCTGCTGCCCCGACAGCCCGTTATTAAAAAACTGGAAAAGCCAATGGGAAGAAATCGAAGCCTTTGCCTACAACTGCCAGGACGAAATCATCCTCCAGGAAGAAGATTTCCCCATGCTCACCGACTTGGGTCTCAATATGTCCATCATGAAAACAACGATGATGCTATGCCGCTGGATCGACGAAGAAAAGGAAGAGAAAATCTGCGATGATTTCAATATCGGGCCGGGAGACATCTACCGGCACATCGAGGCTGTCCAATGGCTGCTTTACGCGGCGATCACATTCGCGGAACTCTTCCAGTACAAAAAACTCACGCTCCTGTTATCCAGTTTAAGGAGCCGCGTCAAGTATGGAATTAGAGAAGAGCTGATCTCCCTGGCCCACCTGAAAGGAATCGGACGGATCCGGGCCCGGCACCTTTACGAAAACGGTTATAAACACGCGACAGATTTGAAGTCCGCTTCCGCGAAAGATCTGGCGGGGATTGACAAAATCAGCCTGTCCCTGGCCCAGGATATCATTCAACAAGTGAGGCGCCCCTGACCCCTGGACGAAACATGCGGTTCAAAACCTTGGCCCACAATATCCGGATATTTAACCCCGCAGCGGCGTTTTTAATGACCTTCTGCCCGACCTGCTATCTGTTCCTGATCGCATCCCGGCTGTCCAGGGTGTTCGGGGAAGACCTGTTTGTTTATCCGGTCGTGGCCGCCGTATTTATCCTTTTTATAGGCCTGGGCAGCGCGCGCCGGAGCGCGCCAGCCCCGGAGCCCGAGCACAGGACCCCGAAAAAACTCATATGGCTCCAGATGGGTTTGACGTTCGCCGGTTTTTTCAGCATCCTCGGCATCGACATCATCCTCTTTGACTCCCTGGCTGTTATCAACCTGGAAGCCGGGGTGTTCGGGCTGGCTCTCGCCGCAGCTATTGGATTTTTAAGCGGGCGGGCCTGGAGGGAATTTTATCCCCCGCGGCTTTCTTCAACAGATGGCGCCCGGGACCGGGCCTCAGTTAAAATCTTTAGTTCCCTCGCCTGCGCGATCGCCTCGCTGCTTTACACGTCGGTATTTTTCCCCGCCATGGGTTTTTTCAAAACATCCCTCATGATCTCCTTTATAAACTTTCTGTTCGTTCTATTCCTGTTTCTCTCCCGGAATGAAGCCCAGCCGGTTGACCGCCTCTGGCGCTGGGGAATCGCCGCCCTGGTGGGATTTTTTCTCGCCGTCTCCCTGTGGAGTGACAAAATAGAAAACACGGTTCTTCAAAGGGCCTATCTGGGACACAGGCCGGCCACACTCATTGCCAAAGATCAGACACCGTCTCAACAAATTCTGCTGTATATCACCCGGAAAGACGGGTGGCCGGTTTTAGAGACAGAGAAAGAAATCCTCGCCAGACCCAGCAAGTATTTCATTTTGGGGCTGACAAACGGCGCGTTACAATTTTTCCTTCCGTTAGAATCCCGGGGGGACCCCGGGCACGCCTTTCTGTTTGACCCCTACATGACTCTGCGGCCCTACATCAAGGACCTCCTTATTCTCGGCGGCGGGGACGGGCTGGCGGCCCGGCAAGCGGTCCAGTACAAATCCGCGAAGGAGATCACGGTCGTGGAACCCGATCAAGCGTGGGTCACAATAACCCGGGAAAATCCTTACCTGCGGGAATTGACCCGCCGCGCCTTCGATGACCCGCGCGTTAAACTGCATTTCATGAATCCCTTCGAATGGGTTTTGCGCGACAACAAGCATTACGACCTCATTATTGTCGATGCCCCGCCGGGGGGGACAAGAAATTTAATAAAAACAAAAACCTTAAGCCTTCAATTCCTGCGGGACCTTAAACGCCTCCTCTCAAAACACGGGGTGATCGTTATCACATCCAACACCTTGTCGTCCCCGTTAAAGATGTCTGTCCAAGCGCGGACCGCGTTGGACGCCGGGCTGTTTCCCCTTGCAGGATCCTACCGGGGGAAAGAGGAATCTTTGGGAGAGACGGAACAACTCGTCCTTTTTCATTCGGAAAAATCCCGCGCTTCTTTTCTGGAAGATTACAAAGAAAAATACCGGCCCCGTCTCGAATACGGATGGAAGGACCTGGCCAAATTCGGGATCATCAGCTACTCTCTGCCCAACACGGCAGACCACTCCCTGAGCGGGTATGACACGTTGATTTCAAAATTCCCGATTAAAACACGGCTTAAAATGATAACGGAAGACTATGCCTCCCCATAAACACCTTACATTTCTGAATTCATGCGCTGCTGGCCACGGGGCCCTGACATATATCGCGCTCGCGACCGCTTTCAGCTATATTTTCAGCGACCCTGTTTTCGTCTTCCCATTCTTCACCGGCCTCTATCTAGCGGCTTGGGGCCTGGGGACATTGCGGGCCGAAAAACCTGCCGGAGGCCCTGAAGGGACGGTCACCCTGATTTTGTTCAACAGCTTCGCCGGCATCCTCCTGGCAACCCCAGGCATCTGGGCGGCACTCCTGGCCAACGAAACGCTCCGCTACCTTCTAAGAACCCGGCATCAAGACCTGTTATTTTTAATATTACCCGCGGGGATTATCCTGACCGTCTGCCTCGGAGGGGTGTTCGGGGCCAGGCAGGCGGCTTTTTCCAGATTAACGAACAGCAAAAAAAATCCGGAAGCCAGCCTTCACGCCACATTCTGGGAAAGCGATCATTTCGGCGCGTCCGCCGGCATCATGATCTTCGCGTTTATTTTCAATCCGTTGTGGGGGCTTATCCGCGGCATCCTGTTATCGCAGGCGATCGCCCTGGGAGTCACGGACATTGCCTTCTTGCGGTCCTTCCCCAAGAAGCAGCCCTTTGTCCTCAAAATCCTGTTCCTCCTGGCCAACCTATGCGTACTGGCTTCTCTGGGAGCGCAAAATTTTATGATCACCGGCCTAGACGCGATGTCTGGATTCTGAAAATGCGCGTCTTTTAGCCTAGGCGACCTCGCAGGAAAATAAAATACGCCAAAAGCAGAACCGCAAGCACAGCCATGAGCCAGCTCATATCCCGGCCCCGGCCGCTCAACATCTTAATAACCGGATAACTGATAAATCCCAGCGCCAGGCCGTCCGCGATGGAATAACAAAACGGGATCCCGATCATAGTTAAAAATGCCGGGATGCTTTCCGAGGCGTCGTCCCAATCAATTTTTTTGACGCTTTCAATCATCATAACGCCGACGATCACCAGCGCCGGAGCCGTGATGGGGGGGTAATTCCCGATCATGCCGATAAGCGGCCCGAAAAACAGCGCGGCAAGAAACAACGCGCCCACGGTCACGCTCGTTAACCCCGTCCTGCCGCCGAACGCGACCCCCGCCGCGCTTTCAATATAACTCGTGACGGTGCTCGTGCCCAGGCAGGCGCCACCCAGAGTCCCGACCGCGTCCACGATTAAAACCCGGTCCGCGCGTGGCAGCCGGTTGCCGTCCATAAACCCTGCGGCTTCCGCGACCCCCACCAGGGTCCCGACCGTGTCAAACATATCCATAAATAAAAACACCATGATAAACGGCAGGTAAGCCACGCGAAACGCCTCTGCAATATTCATTTTGAAAATAAGCGGCTGCCGGATGTCGGGGAGCCCGAATATCCCCCGATATTCAATCTTGCCCAGGCACAGCGCCACGAGGGCGCCGGCCAGGATTCCCCACAGGATAGCGCCGCGGACTTTCCGCACCTTCAGGACGCTGGTGACGATCAGCCCGGCAAAAAAAACCAGGATATCCGGGGCCGCGAAATGGGTATTCAACCCCACCAGGGTTCCCGGCTTATCAATAATCAGGCGACCGTGCTGCAGGCCGATAAACGTGATAAACAGGCCGATCCCGACGGCAATCCCGTTTCTCATGCTGGGGCTGATCGCGTCAATGATGGCCTCCCGGACCCGCAGGGCCGAAAGGAGAAGAAAAAGGACCCCGGAAATAAAAATGATCCCCAGCGCGGTTTGCCAGGCGTCGGCGACGCCCATGGTGGTCAGGGTCATGATCACAGAAACGAAGAAAAAATTTTCTCCCATGCCGGGCGCCAAAGCAATGGGGTATTGCGCGTAAAGTCCCATAAAAATGGAAGCGCCGGCGGAGCTAAGGCAGGTCGCCAGAAGGACCGCGCCGAAGTCCAGGCCCGTCGGGTTCCCGCTGAAATCCCTGGACAGCACGGCCGGCTGCAAGAAAATGATATACGACATCGTTAGAAAAGTCGTAAGCCCTGCAAGGACTTCTTTCCGGACGGAGGACCCTCGTTTCTTTAGATGAAACACTTTTTCCAGGAAATCGGCCATGGCGGGGCCCCCTACTGGCTTTTGCGGATCGTGTTAAAAAACATCATCGCGTCTTCCCTCATCGCTTCGGTGAGGGACTGCCCGGTCTCGGGGTATATTTTAAAAGTCACGTCATACCCGGTCACTTTAAGCAGATTATAAAACTTCTGCGACTTGGAAACCCGGTTGTCTTTAACAAAATTGTCTTTCTCCCCGACGCCCACGAAAAATTTGACCTGCCGGTTCCTCATCAGAGTCGGCGGGATGTCATACTCCGCAGCCGCGAACACGCACACCGCCTGAACAATATTCGACCTTTTGAAAGCCATGCGGTGGACACATTCCCCACCGCCGGAAAACCCGACCAAATACACCTTATCCTGATCATAAGGAAAATCCGACCGCAACTCCAGCAGGACGTGCATCAGCCAGAGGTCCTCTTTATTCTGAAGCGTTTCAAAGCCCAAAGAGAACGACGGGCATATCAAAATATAATTTTCCCGATCCGCAAGCGGGCCCCATTGGTCCACGGCATCCCGGGACGTTTCCTTCTCTGAATGAACTGCAATCAGAAGCGGGTATTTTTGATCCGGGTTGTACCCTTGGGGCGTCTGCACAAAATACGTCTGCGTGATGTTTTTCTGCAGCCGGCGCTCAAAAAGCCGTGGCTGGGCGGCCTGCCCGTTCGGGGCCAGGCCCCACAAGACACTCACAACAAGAAATAAAATCCTGATCTTCTTCATACCTCTGCGATTCCTTCCTTAGTTTTATAGCATCAAAATCCGCTTGAATAATCCGGGTTCCCCCGGCCCCTTTATCAATTATTATATTGTGTCCGGGCTCAAAAATCCAACGCCTTATGAAAAACAGTGTCCAGCCGTCCCTGCGCCCCCAGACACAACGTCCCATATCCGCGTCAACGCATCAACCGCGCCGGAAACGATCCGGACGTCAACGATGGAAGACAGTCCTGTCTCTTCCGGGTTAATCTCGACCGTAAAACCGCCGCGCCTCTGGACGTCTTCCAGCGGCTGACAGATATAGGGGAACACGCTCATTGTCCCGATGCTGAAACACAGGTCAAACCCCTGCTCCATTTGCTCTACTAGAGTCGTAAGCGCCTCAACGGGCAGCGTTTCGCCGAACAGGACCACGTCCGGCCGCATCAAATGCCCGCACCGCGGACAAAGAGGCGGGATCTCAATCTCAGAAAAATCCCGGATATTCATCCGGAACGCGCACGCGGCGCACAGGACGCGGTGAATATTACCGTGGATCTCAATAACGTTCTTGGAACCGGCATCCCCGTGAAATCCGTCGATATTCTGCGTCAGCACCCAGACCCGCGGCCAGAGACGCTCAATATCAGCGACAACCCGATGTGCCTGGTTAAAGGCCGCTCCCCGGAACCGTTCTTCCAGTTGCGCGAGGTACTTCCAGGTCACGTCCGGGGAGCGGCGCAAAGTCGCTCCGGCAAGCGCGGTTTCAATCGGGACACCGTCTTCGGTCAGGCGGTCATTATACATCCCGCCCAGCCCCCGGTACGTCGGAAGCCCGGACTCGGCAGAAATTCCCGCGCCGGTGATAAACAAAACGCTCTTCGCCGTTTTTAAGAACCCGGCCGTCTGGTCAAACGCGCGCTGCTGCGTCAAATGGCCCCTCATAAATTCTATGCCCTCTTCCCTGGGCGGCCCCCGGCCGGTTTACAAATGTTCCACGGCCAGCGACGCGAGACTGGACCGTTCGCTCTGGGTTAACAGGATATGCCCGAACAAATTAAATTTTTTAAGGCGCTCCACCACATACGCCAAACCGTTGGAATTGGCGTCCAGATATGGATTGTCAATCTGCGCCGGGTCCCCGGTCAGGACGATCTTTGTCCCTTCCCCCGCGCGGGAAATGATCGTCTTAATTTCATGAGGGGTCAAATTCTGCGCCTCGTCCACGATAAAAAACTGGTTGGGAATGCTCCGCCCCCGGATATAGGTGACCGCGTCTATTTCAATCAGCTCCGACCTGTGCAGGTTATCCAGCGTCAGATCGCTGGTCGACCAGTCCTTGTTCGGCGCGTTGATGGATTGCTTAAGTAAAAATACCAGATTATCAAAAATCGGCTGCATCCAGTAATTGAGTTTCTTTTCCTTGGTCCCCGGGAGATACCCCAGGTCTTTTCCTAACGGGACAATGGGCCGGACGACAAGCAATTTTTCATAGACCGGGTGCCGCGCGAGGATCTTTTCAAGGGCGGAGGCCAGCGCCAGCAAAGTCTTCCCGGTCCCCGCCTGCCCCACAAGGGTGACCAATTTGATCCGGTCGTCCAGAAGCAGGTCCAACGCCACCCTTTGCTCGATATTCAGCGGGACGATGCCCATCACGTTGCACGCTCCCGGGAGCGCCCGCAGGGCATCTTCCCCATCATCGTACTTGCACAGCACTTGCTCGCCCGGATCTTTGGGGGCGGACACCACGGCGTATTCATTGCAGTTAAAATGGACGCCCTTCAATTTCACCAGCTGCCCCTGCCGCAATTTCTGAATGTCCCGTTTGGGCAGGGCGGCCTGTTTCCACCCCTTATACAGGGTCTCATACTCGACTTTTTCCTTCTCATAATCCGCCGACCGTATCCCCAGGGCTTCCGCTTTAATACGGGCGTTCACGTCTTTCGAAATAAAAAAGACCGTTTCCCCCCGCTGCTGCAGATCCCACGCGACGCTTAAAATCTTGTTATCATTAATATTGGCGTCCAGCAGGGGGAATTCTTCCGGCGGAGCACCCAGGGACACCACCATCACTCCGTGGTTCGGCATCTTGGACCCCTGCTTTAAGGCGCCGTGCTTGATATGAATATCAATCTCCCGCAAGACCTGGCGGGCGTGCATCCCTTTCTTGTCCACGCTGTTTTTCAGGTTGTCCAGCTCCTCGATAACCGTAATGGGGATAACCACCTTATTATCCGCGAACGAGTACAAAGCCATCGGATTATGTATCAGCACGTTGGTGTCCAGCACAAAAACTTTTTTCATCGCTTCTCCTCTGTTTATGTTTAGAAATCCCTTCCTGATTAAACGTTTCTCAAAACGCGCCACGGCGTTCAGCCCCGGTCCTTAATGTGTACATTTTAGGATGAAGCCGTGCCGGGTCGGCGTGATCCAGAAAAATGTCAACGATCCGGCGGATATCTTTGGTGATCTTAGAGGACCGCCAATGCTTTTCTTCCGGCCGCACATACAGCCGCCGGTAGCTCAAATGCACGACTTCCTTGTTGCGTTTCCGGGTGAACCCTCCGAACTTCTGTTCAAACGGCGGCAGCGCCTTATGAAACGCGCGCGGGTCGCGCACGTAATGGACCGCGCGGGCATCATCGGGCTTGACTGCCGGCTTGTAAAAAAAATCCAAGATAACGCTCGCGTGCAGGACAAACGCTTCCAGTAGGGCGTTATAAAGATAATAATCGTCGACCCCTTGAAGAAGGAGCTCCATGACCCCATAGAGCATGTGGATCTCGTACCAAAGATGCTCGCCGGAAAAAACCCGCAGTTTTTGCGCAGGGATTCCTGTGTCCGGGTTCACGGCCTGGCTCTTTCCGTTCATGGGACAAAGGCCTCCACCCGGATCGCCCGCTCAGGGCTGACCGGGCATTTATTCTGGCAGATCCCGCAGCCGATGCACAACGCCCGGTCCACCACAGGACGGGAAACATCCCGGCCGTGAACCCGGACAATATCCAGCTTAATAGCCTTGTCCGCGACCGGGCAATGCTCTTCACACACAATGCACGGCTCGTTATGGGCCCAGGCCAGGCAGAGGGAACGGTCCACGCGCGCCAGCCCCATCCGAACCTGTTTTTTCGCTTCCCGGGAAAGCCGCGGGATCGCACCCGTCGGGCAAACCTGTCCGCAAAGGGTGCAGTTATACTCGCAGTACCCGATCTCCGGGACCAGCCGGGGCGTCCAGAGCCCCTGCCAACCGGATTCCAGCATCACCGGCTGAAGCCCGTTGGTGACGCATACCTTCATGCAGTTCCCGCAGCGCACGCAGGTATTTAAAAATCCGGCCTCTTCCACGGCGCCGGGCGGCCGGATAACACGCCGCCGGGCCGCGG
>ENA-UOWO01002440-UOWO01002440.1-activated-sludge-metagenome-genome-assembly--contig:-NODE-2440-length-22972-cov-10.163329_pt1 | contig 22972 bp, 23 predicted proteins | sample MGYA00238148_ERZ761564 | MGnify/ENA primary metagenome ERZ761564 (study PRJEB28885, sample SAMN05720194) | activated sludge metagenome | isolation source: Anaerobic digester | place: USA... | reverse complement strand
TACTTCGCTTCTGTAGAAGGTATGGTTGGTTTTGGAAATGGTAATAGTTCGCGCGAAGCTATAGGTAATTTAGTCACGACTAGTCCGGAAATCTTTAGTGTAGCAATTTGAAAATAAAACCTTCACAACTTCACCAACATTCTCGAGCGGTTCTATAAAATACAAAAGACTTCCGAAGGGGAGTTTTTTGTATCAATAAAAAAACAGCCCATCAGGGCTGTGGTTCGGTGCGGAGTGTATTATACATTTATACGTTTCAAGTGGTCCGATTATCATTCCAATGAACAATCCAAAGCTGGTCTTTGTTTTCTGGTGGGCTCAGAATTTCGGCGCCGAGAGATTTGTACCAGTTGATTAGTCTCTGGTCTGAAACTACTCCCCAGACCGATCCGTGTTTGTGTCGTATGGCTCGAAGGGCTCGTTCCATTATCACTCTGCCGTTTCCTGTACCACGTTTCACATCTCGCACCTGCAAACAACTGATGAAGGACGCACCTTCGTCGGCAAGTCGTTCGGCGGTTTCGAGGTTGTGGGGGTCTGTCAGAGTTTCGGGTGATTTCGGGAAATAAATAATTCCTCCGAGGTAGGTGTGAGCATCGTCTGAATCTGTGAGTTGATAGGGTACAATCGGGGCACCATTCTGTTTGGTTTTGCGCATGAGCTCATCGTGGAAATATTCGCCGTCTGTGGCGTATTTTAATTCGTTCAATCCACGGAGCCATGGAATAGTGTCTCCGAACTCACGCATGATTTCAAAGAACTGTATCGGGAATCTTCGACCTCGGGGTTTTACTGGTTCCAATTTCATGGGGTTTCCTCCGTCTGGGTTTTGATATAGAAGATATATCAAAAAATGAGTTGATTGTCAACGTTGTGTAACATCGAATAGTGTGTTATTGTAACATTTACCCATCTTCGTGTATTATCCTTTTGTAAGGCAATAATCAAACGACTTATGCTTCTAGACGAAGAATTAGCTCTCGTCGCTCGTGCCAAGAATGGTGATCGGGTGGCTTTGGGTATGCTCTGGGACGATATTACGCCGAAATTGTATGGGTATCTCGTGAATACGGTGCGTAATCGGCAGACGGCGGAGGATATTTTGCAGGATACGTGGCTGAAAGCAATTACGGCGCTCGAGAAATTTGAGGCGCGCGGGGTCAGGTTCAGTGCTTGGTTGTTTGCAATTGCGCGCAATGAGTGTCGGCAGTATTGGCGTAAATCAGGGCGAGAAGAATTGGTGGGTGAGGAAGGGTTTGAGAATGTTCCGAAGGTGGCGATTGTGCGGGAAAATATTTTAGAAAAAATATATATTGATGAAATTTTACAAAAACTTTCCGAAGATTATCAGGAAGTTTTGCGTTTGCGATATATTGCGGGTTTTTCTTTCAAAGAAATTGCTAAAATTTTGGGAATCTCGACCGTGGTCGCGCGGGTGCGGGTGCATCGGGCAATTGGTCGGTTGCGGGCGAATTTAGAATAAATTATGCATATGAAAAAATATAATAATAAAAAAATTGCGGATGTTCTCATGGGGTGGGGAAAAGAGAATCGTGGTGTGTCAGAGAATAACAATATTGTGAAAGAAAAAGTTTTGGATAGTTTGCATTCGGTCGCCAGTCCGAAAGTTCGACCGTCTCGTTTTCTGTTTCTAAAAATTGCGCTCGCCGGGTGTGCTGGTGTGGCGGTGGTTGTTATATTTATTAATTCTCGCCCAATCATGACGGGTGAATCGACAATGTCTAGTCCAGCGATGGATTATGCGGAAGATGGTGCGATAAATTTTGGTCTCGATAATGTCGGGGCGAGTACGGGTCTCGCGGCACAGCGTGAGGGTGGAATGTTGAATAAGGTGGTGAATAGTATTGGGATTGGGAGGTATTCGGTAGGTGAAGCGGATATTACGGACACACGCGAATTTCTGAAAACAAATTATCGTGCAGAAATGCGGACACGTGGTGTCGAAAAAATGAGTCGGCAAATTCAGACGATGGTGCGTGGTTATGAAGGTCGAGTAGATAGAATGGATACAAATAATAAGTATGCTAACATTTCCTTTGTCATTCCGAAATCATCGCTTGAGACATTTCAGAATGAGCTCCGCGGAATGGTGGGGGTGAGGTTTTTCAATGAGAGCATGTCGTCAAATAATTTACTTCCCCAAAAACAGAATATTGAAAAAAATACGGAGAATAATTTGACGGGATTAAGTGATTTGCAAACACAAAAGAAAAATTTAACTGAAAATCATGATCGGGTGGTGGCGGAATGGCAGAAAGAGATTGTGGGTGTTTTGAGAAATATTAGTGAGTTGCGTCAAGAAGTGACGACGAGTACGGCGCGACAAAAAATAATTGCAGAGCAGATTAGTGGTCTCACAGCGCGGAAAGATTATTTGGTCCAAAGAACTAATAAAGAAAAGGTGGAGTTTCAAAACCAACTCAGTTTGATTGATAGTGGAATTTCGATTACAAACCAAACTTTGGATAATTTGGAAAATCAGGATCAGAAATTATTGGCGGATGTGGAGACGGTCCAGTGTTCAGTGTCGGTGCGATGGATTAGTGTTTGGGAGATTGTGAATTTGTATGTGCCAGTGGTCAGGGTTTTGGTAATTGTGTTTGGGCTTGTTATTGTGGGGTATTTCGTGTTTGGGAGGAGGCAGAGGGAGTTTGATTTGCCTTAAAAGGCTGACATAGAAAATCTCACCAGTTTGGTGAGATTTTTGTAATATGTTTATGAAGTCGCTTCACTTAATTTCATCCACTCAGTTTCTTTTTCTTCAATCAATTCCACAATTTCCCCAAGCCGAGCATACCCACCCTGTCCAAATTTAGCAGGATTTTTGGCTTGTTTTTTTAGGAGAATTTCTTTTTCTTTTTCTAGTTCGGCGATTTCTTCTTCGATTTTTTTCATTTCGCGTCTTTGTTTTCGGGAATCGTTTTTTTGAGCGGGGGTGGTTTCTGTGGTCGCTTCGGTTGAGATTTCTTTTTCAGATCCGTCTTCGGTTTGAATAATGTTTTGCAAGTGGTAAATGTAGTCTTCGTAATTACCGTGATAGCGATTCACTTTTCCGTCTTTCACTTCGACGATCATGGTCGCGATGGAATTCACGAAAGTGCGATTGTGGCTGATGAAAATTACGGTGCCGACAAAATTTTTGAGAGCGCGACCGAGGGCTTCGACGGTCTCGAAATCGAGGTGGTTGGTCGGTTCGTCGAGGAGGAGGACATTGCTTTTGGTCAGTAGTAATCCGGCGAGGCAGAGTCGGGCGCGTTCACCACCGCTCAACATGGAAATATTTTTTTCCAATTCATTTTTGTCGAACAAAAAATTTCCCGCCATGCGTTTCACTTCTTCGTCGAGAATATCGTGACTGGCTGAACGGCGCATATATCGCCAAACTTGTTCATTGTCATTCAGTTCAGCGGGTACATGTTGAGCGTAGTAGGCGATTTTGGTGTCTTGGGTCCAGCGATATAGTCCGCCGAGAGGGGCGAGCACGGATGCGAAAGTTTTGAGCAGTGTGGTTTTGCCTTGACCATTGTCGCCGATGATGGCGACTTTTTCTTTGCGATCGAAATCGAGGTAAATATTAGTCGCGACGGTTTTGTCAGGATAGCCGATGGATAGATCAGCCGCGCGGAAAATTTGCCCTTTGCGATTTTCCACCCCGGGAATGGTGATATGTACTGTTGCGAGTGGGTCATTGATATCGATTTTTTCGAGGCGGTCAATTGCTTTCAGACGGCTTTGAGCCTGTTTCGCTTTCGAGGCTTTGTAACGGAAGCGATCGACGAAATCTTGCAAGTGTTTTTGTTCACGGTCGATTTTCTTATTGTAATTTTGGATTGTTTCGAGTCGCGCTTTTTTGTATTCCAAATATTCATCAATCGGTCGGGGATAGAAAATGGTGTCGCCTTGTTCGATTTCCAAAGTTTGCTCGCAAGTGCGTTTCAGAAATTCGCGATCATGAGAGACGATGATGAAAGCGCCGTTGTAGTTTTGGAGAAATTTCTCGAGGAGGATTTGGGTGTGGACATCGAGGTAGTTGGTCGGTTCATCGAGGAGAAATAAATTCGGATCTTTCAGTAACATCGAGGCGAGACGCAGACGCATGCGAAATCCGCCCGAAAGAGATGAAATTGGTTGGGATAGGTGGTCAGGGGTAATTTCAAATTTACCCGCGATTTTGGCGCATTGCCAGCTTGGTTGCCCGGTTTGGGTTTCGAGGTAATTTTGGGCTGTTTGTGCGAGGTTGATTTTCTCATGTTGTTCGATGTTTCCGAGGCGGGTGATGTCGTGCTTGATGATTTTTCCGCTGTCAGGCATTTCTTGTCCGATAATCATCCGAAGTAGGGTGGATTTTCCAGCGCCATTGCGACCGATTAGGCCGATTTTTTGTCTTTCATCGACCGCAAAAGTGACATCTTTGAAAATTATACGCTGGTGGTAGGCTTTGGATAATTTTTCGATATTCAGTAGTGTCGCCATAGTGAGTACAGAATAGCAAAAAATTGGGGGATTGTAAATAAAAAGAGGTGTAGGGTGGAAGTATGGGCAGGATTGTGTTAAAATGGTTAAGTTAGCATTATTGTTTTTTTGTATGATATTAGATAGTTTATTTGCATCGAACACAATCGTGAATTTGGATAAAAGTGTCAATTCATTTTTTTTACAAATTCGTGATGAGGGGGTGATTAAGTTGCTTTCGGTGATTACGGAGATTGGAGAGGTGAAAATTGTTTTAGGGCTTGCTCTCTTGTTGTCTGTTTTTTTCTGGTGGAAGCAAAAAAAATGGTCACTCATCGGTATGTGGTCGGCATTGGTCGGAAGCATGGTTGTGACCTATTTGGCCAAAATTTATTTTGACCGGCCGCGTCCGCTCAATGCGGCAATTCTCGAAACTTCTGGATCATTTCCGAGTGGTCATGCGACGGTGGCAATCGCTTTTTATGGGTATCTGGCGTACCTGCTTTTCAAAAATACAAAAAATATTTTATATCGCTTCTTAATTGTATTTTCTGCAATTATTGTTGCGTTAGTGATCGGGTTCAGTCGTCTGTATCTCGGTGTCCACTATTTGAGTGATGTTGGGGTAGGGTATTTGGTGGGTTTTGCCGGTCTCGCCGTATCTATTTTTATTGTGGGGCGTAGTTCGAAAATAAAGTTGTGGTTTATCCACAGGTTTTTTGACCGAGAATAATTGGTGTGGGATAATATTTGAGTTAATTTAGTAATAATAAATTATGAGGAGGAGCATAATTTTGACGTTGGCCGGGATAACTTTGGTGGTTGTCGCCGGATTTTTTTTATACATGAATTGGTTCAATGCGCGACAGGCGCGAGTGTTGACCGGGGCAGCGAGTGCGGATTGGCCGTATCGTGATTTCACGGTCGCGGAATTAGAGAAGAATGCGCCACAGTATTTGAATGTAGATGTGGCGACGACGCAAACACCGGAGCAGACACATGCGAAATTCATGGAGGCTTTGAAAAAAGAAGATTTTCGCGGGGCGGCGGAATGCTGTTTCGCGCGGGGGAAGTGGGATGAGATGGAACAGAATTTCAAAATGGTGAAGGAAAAAGGGATGCTTAGTTTGATGGTGGGGGATTTGGGGGTGATTAAACCAAATTTGGTTTTGGATACGATGGCTTCATATAATTATACGGGAACAAAAGAAGATGGAAGTAAGGCGGCAGGTTTTATCGAATTTGAAAAAGATTCGCACGGTGTTTGGTTAATAAAATCTTTATAAAATAACCAAACATTTATGAGGAGGGTAATTTTTGGTATTATTTTTTGTATTATATTTTCTAGCTTGGTTTCGCTGTGGACGGATCAAGCTTTTTGTTTTGATACAAATGTGGCACATCCAGGTATCGCGAACGAGGCGGTGAATATTTACAATAAAAATTTCGATCCAGATATTTCTGGGGCGAATAAAGAAAAAATAGTGAGCGGAGCGCGGGACGAAGATACTCCATGGCGTTGGATGAATCATTTCTATGATCCAATAAACAATGTCGGTCTCGGTGGCAAGTATTTGAGTGCGAAAGACTGGTCGGAGGATTCGAATAGGCAGAGAGATTTTGCTCTCGGAGATAGAAGTTGGCAGAGAGCCGTCGATGATTGGAAAAAGGGTCATAAAGATTTGGCACTGACTGAGCTCGGACACACACTTCATCTCGTCGCCGATATGGCGGTGCCCGCACATACTCGGCTCGATATTCATCCGACAGGGGATAGTCTCGAACAATTTGTGAAGAGTAATTGGAATTCTCTCGAGACAATAGTGAAAAAAGATGTATCAGTAAAAAATATTTCAAAATTGTCGGAGGGTTTTGATGGTTTGGCAAAATTTTCTAATGCGAATTTTTATAGCGATGATACTTTAGATTCAAATAGGTATAACGAAATATTTATTTCTAAATCAAGTATTATCCAACAAGGAAAAAGCGGGGATGTTTTGTTGAAAGAAAATAGAATAAATAATGATTTGAACAAATTGTATTTAGAGAAAGAAACATTCTCGTGGTCTGGAACTGGTTCGAAAAAAATAATAAATGATCCGGTAATCCTCACCTCCTACTCATCCCACCTAATCCCCGAATCCATTTCATACTCCGCCGGAGTAATCAAACTATTTTTCAATGAGGTCGGAAAAACTGATCCGAAAGTAAAACCACTCGCAACCTCTCGCCAAAGTTTGACAGGTGTTTTGAATGGCGCGTCGGGGCAGATCGTGCAGGGTGCAGAAAATATTTATGATCAGGTGAAAAAAGCGACAAAAATTGTGCTTGGTGAAAAAATTTCGAATGAAGAAACGATGCGAAATCCAAATACTTACCAAATTCCAATTACAAATTCGCCGCCTCCGCCAAATCCATCTCCAGTGCTTCAGACAAATTCATTACCAGTTTCAAACGGTGGTTCTTCGTCATTGGGTGGAAATTCAACCCCACCAACTTTACTGCCACTTTCAACAACTTCAACCTCGCCGATTGTGACCCCTACATCAACACCAGATCCAACCCCCACGTCCACACCGACCGCCACTCCAGAAATAGTCACCCCGACATCGACTGATTCGACCCCAACTTCCACTCCTGAAACTTCCACCACTACGCCAGACATCGCACCGACAAGCACTCCTTTGACTCCGACATCGACCCCTGCGGTCGATACCACACCACCGCTCCCACCAACCCCAGATCCGATTTTTCTTCCGATATATTTCACGACGAGTAGTGAGGTAAATGTTTTCGGTACCGCGACGACAGACACCGTGCGTCTCAGTATCGACATTCCGATCGATATTATTTATACCACCTCCACCAATCAGTGGAATTTCACATATGAGTTCGCGACATCCTCCGAAAAAAAATCATTGCAAATTTTCGTCTACGATGAAGTCGGTAATACTTCTACTCCTGCCAGTGTGACACTCGTGCGCGATCTCACTACACCCACTATACCGACGCTCATTGCCGATGATATTTCCTCACCTACTTCGACGCGCATTCGAGTATCTGTCACATCGACCGATGAATTTGCACGCGAAATATTTTTCGATATTGATTATGCGACTTCGAGTACAAAACCGGTTTGGCAAAATTGGATTTCTGGTTCAGTGAGCACGACTTATGATTTCACGGCGACCCCTGGTTCGACTTATGTATTTCGCGCTCGCGCATCAGATCAGTTCGCGAATACTAGTGCTTGGTCAGCGCTCGTCTCGACTACTCTCGATTGGGATAAACGCGTGGTGATAAATGAAATTGCGTGGATGGGCACGTCGGCACAGCCAAACAATATTAATGATGAGTGGGTTGAGCTTTACAATAACACAAACGAAGCGATTAATTTGAGTGGTTGGGGATTATATTTGAATGGAGTGAAATTGGATTGGAATTTGCGTAATACTCAAATTCTCGCGCATGACTATTTTCTAATTGAGCGTACTGATGATGACGCGATTATTGAACTACCGGCCGATGCTTTCATTACTATTCCTTCCGGTATTGTGAACACTGGTGCCAAATTGGAACTGAAAGATTCTTCGAGTACGATCGTTGATACGGTAAATTGCCAGACGGGCGGTTGGTATGCGGGTGCGACGGCTGATTCTAAATATCGAACCATGAATCGAATCAATTCTCTGGTAAAAGGTAGTCTGAAATCAAATTGGCGGACATCGGATTTCGGAGCGGCGATCGGACGGACTTATGGTGGAGGTTACATTTATGGTACACCACGCGCCCCCAATATCGGGTACGGTCTCATCCCAAATGATTTCTGGCTCGTCTATACTCATCTCGCGACCAGTTCGGAATTTACTTTGCGCAAAGATTTGTCACCGTATGTTTTGTATTCGGACGCGGTGATTGCGGTCGGGAAAAAACTAATCATTGAACCTGGGGTGGAGATATATGGGCAGACGAAAAACGCGAGTTTGATCGTGAAAGGTACGGTGGAATTCAATGGTACAGAAAATGATCACATATTGGTATCGTCTCGGTATGATCGAGCGCCTGGTGCGTGGCGTTGGTCTGGGGTGTCGGCGACCGCGACGCCAGCGGCGGGTGATTGGTCACGGATCGCGATTGATCCAGGTGGTAAAGTGAAAATGACTTATACAGATCTACGTTATGGTGGAGCTCTCTTCGTCCTGCAGAGTGGTTGGGTATATGGCTGGAAAAATTTATCACAACCGATTCGAAATATTGGCGGGGAATTGACAATGCAAAACTCTTCGGTGAGTGACAGTTTCGTGCCAGCGAGTAATGTGGATGAGAGGGAATTTTCGGCTTTCGTGTGGACGGAGAATAAAACGACATATTCGGCATCGACGACTATCGATCAATCACAATTTGCGCGGGGGTATATTGCGACGAAGAATTATTATAACGGCGGGTATTCGTCTGGGGTGACGACACGAATTTCGAATTCGGTTTTCGATTCCTTCACGCATTCGGACGGTCCTCTGCAGTCTCTGCGTTCGGATTTAGTCATGTCGAATAATCAGTTTTTGAATAATGCATTTTCGGGCGCGTATTTCGACATGTTCACGGTGACGACGGATACGATTTGGCATGCGGGTGACTATCATATCAATGGAATTGTGTCTGTGCCCGCAGGGAAAAAATTAACGATTGAAGCAGGGGCGAATTTGCAAATGAAAGCATATGCAGGGTTTAATGTGTCGGGTATTTTGAATGTTTGGGGTGAATCAGATAATCGGGTGAGTATTGATTGTCTGAATGGTTCATGTTATTGGAGCATAATTGATCTAGCGAGTGGTGGCACGGGTAATCTGTGTCATGCTGATTTGGTACATGGCAATTTCACCGGTTCCTCGGGGGACAAAAGCGGAGTGGTGAAGGCGGTCGGTGCGCAAGTTGAATTGAAAGATATTAACATTCTGAATGCATATCGGCCATACAATGCGATTTATCTGAAAGACGCGAATGCGGTGGTGAAAAATTCACGAATTGTTTGGAATACCGATTACACGACGGACGCGAAGACGATTTCTGGAATTGCGATTGATGCGGGAAATTTACTTCTGGAAAATACGGAATTTGATCGAATGGATTATGGTCTCATGATGGTAAATTCACCCTCGGTCACGCTCACAAATCAGCCTGATTCACTTTTCCAAAATATGAAAATGGGGAAATGGTTTCCACCAGCGTTTGTTTTCACCTTGCCGGTTTTGGGTGCGCCGATGAGTGATTCGAGTGAAGAATCAGGCCTCGACACCCCTACGAGCACTATGGAGATGATCGGTGAAGAAGCGATGGCGACGAGCACGGATTCTGGGTCCGACACTACTTCCACCCCCGAACTTGCACCAACCATAGAAATAGAATAAAATAGAAGTGTAATTTATTAACCTCACTATATGCGTTTAATTTTGCGTTGGCTTTTTAATGCGGCGACTTTGGTCGTGTTGGCTTATTATTTACCTGGTATAGCGGTCTCTGGCTGGTACGCGGCGATTATCGCGGCACTCGTACTCGGTCTCGTGAACGCTCTCATCCGTCCGATTTTGATTTTGCTCACTTTACCTGTGAATATTTTGACGCTCGGCCTCTTCACGCTCGTCATCAATGCGCTCATGTTTTGGTTTGTGGGTACGGTTGTGAAAGGTTTTGTGGTCGCTGGTTTTTGGCCAGCATTCTGGGGTGCCCTCATTATGTCGCTCGTCAGTTGGGTTTTGAGCGGATTATTTCGTAAGTAGATTTGGTCTGTGAAGAATTATTCATCGAAACGTGCCCAAAATGGCAAAACTTCTTATCGAACCCCGAGCCGGTGGATCAAAAACCAACCGGAGATTTTCAAGAAGCGGCCGAACACAAAACTGATGAAAAATAATTATTTTTTGTCTAAAAATAAATCGGTATGAAAGTAATAAAATGGCTCGTATTGACTCTTGTTGTTTCTTGGGTTTTGGCTATTTTGTCTATTGTTTTTATAAGGGATTCGGAGATGCTTATGGCTTTTCGGGTTGTGCCAGCACTAGTTATTTTTAGCATCATCGTGTTTATTTTTGCGGTCGTTCATTTTTTTAAGCTTTTGATCGATAGGTTGAGAAATAAAAATATGGTCGAATTAGATGCAGACGATTCGCCCAAAAATAGTAATTTAATATTTTTATTTGTTTGTATTGTGGTTTTTTTGTTGATTGTGGGCTATGTTGCTGATCAATATATAAATCATTTTTCTTTTTAAATTATGTACAAAATAATCTCAGTCGGCGGGTCGATTGTTATTCCGAAAACGGGTTTTGATATTGAGTTTTTGAAGAAATTTCGGGAAATGATTTTGCGACGAGTGAAAAAGGGTGATAAATTCGTGCTCGTGGTCGGGGGTGGAGCGACTTGTCGGGCGTATCAAGGGGCGGCTCGTGCGGTGGTCGATCCGACCGGTTTGGAATTGGATTGGCTCGGGATCAGCGCGACCAGGTTCAATGCCGAATTTGTGAAATTGCTTTTTCGTGGTGTGGTGTATGACAAAGTCTTGGTCAATGCTTCGCGAAAAATAAAAACTAATGCGTCTGTAATTATCGCTTCGGGCTGGAAGCCGGGCTGTTCGACGGATACAGACACTGTGATTCTCGCGCGTACTTATGGTGCGAAAGAGGTCGTGAATGCTTCGAATATCGACTATATTTATACATCCGATCCGAAAAAAGACGTGAATGCAAAACCGTTCAAACAAATGACTTGGGCGGAACTTCGAAAAATTGTCGGAAACAAATGGGTAGCGGGGACGAATACACCTTTTGACCCCACAGCGGCGAAAAAGGCGCAAAAAATGGGGTTGAAAGCATATTTCGTGAAAGGAACTGATTTGGTGGAATTTGAAAAAATATTATCAGGACAAACACACCGAGGGACGGTGGTGATTTAGTCCTCGTTTGGTTAGTTAATTTTCAGGTTTGACGGAGGGGATTTTTTGCTGTAATATACAATTATTATGCGGAATTCTGATTATCAAATATATACCAATTCACAAAGCTCTTGGGATGCAATGTATCAGGCAATTTTGGATTCTCAGAAGAGTATTTTTTGGGAATTATATATTTTTCTCGATGATATAGAGGGGAAGAGATTTTTTGATCTACTTGAACAAAAATCTCGAGCCGGTCTCGATGTGAAATTGGTAGTGGACGCTTTCGGTAGCTTTTGGCTATCACATCGACGTGTGGAATCTTTGCGCGCGGCCGGTGTTGATATTCTATTTTTCTTTGAACGAAAGAAAAAATACCGTGGTTGGTGGAAACAATTAATTTCGCGGACACATCGCAAGATTTTGATTGTTGATGAAGAGATTGGGTTCATCGGTGGGGTGAACGTGGATCATCGGATGAAAGATTGGCTCGATATTCAGGTGCGGGTCGAAGGAAAAATTGTGCATTCACTCCTGCGTTCATTCGCGAAATCATATATTATTTGTGGAGGTGATAAGAAACGGGTGAAAAAGTTTTTGAAGTTTAAGTTTCGTTTGCGAAATGACGAATCAGATTTGATTTTGGACGAGCCTCACAATGAGCGTTCGGTTGTTCGGAAAAAATATATGACGGCACTGCTCCGGGCACGGGAACGGGTAATTTTGTTTTCTCCATACTATTTTCCCGATCAGAAATTTCTCTATGCTCTCTGGCGCGCGAAAAAACGCGGCGTCCGTATTGATTTGTTACTACCACTTCGTACCGATGTGCGTCTCGTCACGTATGCGGCGTATGCGTGGTTCAAATTACTCCAAAAAATTGGTGTAAATATCCATCTGACACCGAATATGATGCATGGCAAAGGTGTGATCGTGGATGATGATTGGGCGATGATTGGTTCGAGCAATCTCGATCAGGTGAGTTTTTATGATAATTACGAAGCGAATTTGGAAATAAAAAAATCCTCAGTGGTGAAAAATTTGAAAAATATCGTTGGAGAGTGGGTGGAGAATGCGAAACATTTGACCCATGATGATTTAGAAAAGATGGGATTTTTGGAGGTTTTAAAAACAAAGATTGCGTTTGGTTTGTATAAGTTGTGGAGTAGGAAATAAGTCGAGATAGTATGATTGTGGAAAGAAATAGTGTCCCATTGGCCGATCGCATGCGCCCGCGTAATTTCGCGGAATTTTTCGGACAGGAGGAGATTGTGGGGAAGGGGAAGTTGTTGCGGAAATTGATTGAAAACGATGAGTTATCTTCGCTTGTTTTTTGGGGCCCGCCAGGGGTAGGGAAGACGACATTGGCGCAGATTGTGGCGGAGCAAACACGGTCGCATTTCGAGGTGCTCTCTGGGGTGGATAGTGGGAAGGATGATTTGCGGCGGGTGGTACGGGCGGCAGAAGAGAGAGTGGTGACGACTGGACAGCAGACGATTTTGTTTATTGATGAAATTCATCGTTGGAGTAAGGCTCAGCAGGACGCTCTTTTGCCGTACGTGGAAAAGGGAAAAATAATTTTGATTGGGGCAACGACGGAGAATCCTTCTTTTGAAATTATTGGCGCTTTGTTGTCACGGTCGCGGGTGTTTGTGTTGAAGAAATTGGAGGAAGGGGATATTGTGAAAATTATTAGACAGGCTTTGGAGGATGAGGAGAGGGGGTTTGGAAAAATTAGGGTTGAGATTGATGATGATATTGTGGAGATGCTTGCGGGGTTGAGTGGGGGTGATGCAAGGGTGGCGTTGAATGGGCTCGATTTGGCGGTGAAGGGGTGTTGCCGCGTAAAATCCCTTCGGGATCGCGCGGTTGACGGCGTGGAGAAAATCGTTGTGGGTAAAATGGATGTTAAGGAGGCTTTGCAGAGGACGCATTTGGTGTTTGATAAAAAGGGTGAGGAGTTTTATAATTTGATTTCGGCTTTACATAAGTCGATGCGTGGGAGTGATGCGAATGCGGCTTTGTATTGGCTTGCGCGCATGCTCGAGGGCGGCTGTGATCCGTTGTATGTGGCGCGGCGGATTTTACGTTTCGCATCTGAAGATATTGGTATGGCGAATAGTGAGGCGATGATCCAGGCGAATACGGCGTATGATGCGTGTCACAAAATTGGTATGCCAGAATGTACTGTGCACCTCGCTCAGGCGGTGGTGTATTGTGCGAAATCGAAAAAATCAAATTTGCTGTATACCGCGTATGGTAAGGCGGCTCGGGACGCTCGCGAAACTTCACATCTCGGTGTGCCGATTCATTTGCGTAATGCTGAGACGAAGTTGATGAAGGATATTGGGTATGGGAAGGATTACAAGTATAATCCAGATTTCACGGGAAATGTTGAGCAAGATTATTTGCCAAGAGAATTAAAAAGTCGGGATTATTTTAAAAATTAGCGAATAAAAATCATATGAGTGAAATGCAGGAAGTAGGTCTTAGGGAAATGCTTTTGTCGAATGAAGCTTTCTTGCGTCTGGTAAGAGGGTTTGAAATATATCAGAAAGTTTATAATGATACAGACGATGAAGAAGAAAAGATTGTAATAAAAGAGCGAATGCGTAGTCAATATGGTCAAAAATCTTCGCTTGTTGAAGATCCAGAACATAGGCAACGTTTTGAAAGGGCTGTAAATGCCAGGGATGTTGTTTTCAAATTGTGCGAAGATGGGGTTTTTAAAAAGGAAGACTTAGTAGATATGTTACTGAATTTTGGTTCTGCGGAAAATTTTTTGAAAAATATTAACCACAGAGAAGGCGATGTGGAAGCGGGCACTGGACATATTCTTGTTAATTCAATTATTGCTTATGGTTTAGAGAAAAACGATGAAGTTTCTTTGCATATCAAACCAGCAAATGTTTCTAATTTTGAGCAATTAATTGGTTTGGTATTGGAAGGTTTTAATTTGATTGCTAATGAAATGAAAGGTGGAAAATTGAATAACATTAAAAATGTTCAAATGGAATCATGGTTACTTGGCTCTGCGTTTGGTGACAAAATAAAAAAGATACTAGGGAATGATGTGATAACCACAAAAGCCGATAATTCAGAATCAATGGAAGAGGTACAATCTTTAGCTTTAAAATATAATAGTCGTTCTTTGGAAAAATTTTTAAGAACGGGTGAAAAACCAGAAGTTCGTCAGTTAATTATGACTAAAGAGGAATTTATAAATAAATTTGCAACAAAATAATTATAGTATGTTAAGACAACTCGCCGCTCGAATTACTGGAATATTACCTTTCGTCACCGCAGAAACGCGTTTATCTGAAGTGTTTAGTTATTTTATTTATGATGTCATAAAAATTCTTTTTCTGTTAGCGATAATTATATTTATCGTCTCGGTCTTAAGGACTTTTTTACCAAAAGAAAAAATTAAAGCCATTTTGGCCAAGCGTCATCCGTTCTGGGGTCATTTGTTTGCCGGACTATTTGGGATTGTCACACCGTTTTGTTCATGTAGTGCTGTGCCAATGTTTTTGGGGTTTATCGAAGCCGGAATACCACTGGGAGTGACCTTTACATTTTTAATCGCCTCACCGATGATAAACGAAGTAGCCTTGGCATTATTGTTTAGTTTGTTTGGTTTAAGAGTGGCTATTATTTATATTTTTAGTGGACTATTGATTGCTATGCTCGCTGGATGGGTTATTGGTAAATTTAGGACAGATGGATTTTTACTCGAATTAGATGAACAAAATGGGTGTGGTTGTAAAAAAGAGAATACCGAGATAAAATGGTCAAAGCGTTTAAATTATGGATTAAATTACACCAAAAAAATCGTGAAAAAGGTGTTGCCTTATGTGGTGATTGGAGTTGGGTTGGGCGCATTTATTCATGGTTACGTGCCGGCTGATTGGCTTGCAAAGTACGCCGGAGCAGACAAATGGTATGCTGTGCCCCTGGCTACTTTGATTGGTATTCCACTATATTCAAATGCAGCTGGAGTGATCCCACTTATTTCGGCCCTAACAGAAAAAGGAGTGGCAATAGGGACGGCTTTGTCGTTGATGATGGCGGTTACCGCACTATCTTTACCGGAATTTATGATTTTGAAACGAGTGATGAAAACAAGGTTAATTATAATTTTTGCCACGGTGGTTGGTTTGGGGATTATTTTTACGGGGTATTTGTTTAATTGGATTATTTAGCGTATGAAAAAAATTTTACTTCATACTTGTTGTGCGCCGTGTAGTATTGCGGTGATTGATGAACTGAAAAAACAATATGATTTGACGGTGTTTTTTTATAATCCGAATATTTTTCCAGAAGAAGAATATCTGAAACGCAAGGCTGAGGTGGTGCGAGTGTGTGCCGAGTGGAAAGTGCCGATGATTGATATGGATTATGAATGGGAAAAGTGGGGTGAAAATGTGGTAGGTCTCGAAGGTGAGCCAGAAGGTGGTAAGAGGTGTATTGAGTGTTTCAAGATGCGTTTACGTCGAACGGCGGAATATGCGCGAGATAACGGATTCGAGATGTTTTGTACGACTTTAACTAGTGGGCGAAATAAAAAGGCTGAGGTGATTAATCCGATTGGTTTGGAATTAGGCAAAGAGTTTGGGGTGGAATTTTTTGTGGAGGATTGGAAGACGGGCGGAAGTACCGCCTCCGCCCTGTCGGGGCTACGGCGGTCGAGGCAAGAACGGGCGAGCCAATTGATTAAAGAAAAAGGGATTTATAGGCAAAATTATTGTGGGTGTGTTTACTCCGCGAAGAAATCGAAAGACCCAGCCTTCGCTTCTCGGGAGCTATGACGGGCAAGTTGAAAGAGTGTAACTATGTTAGTTGGTAAAATAAAAAAAGAAATACGCAAAAAAGCTAAGCCGGAAAAGCTGGCTATTTTGTCGAATTTTTTTAAAACTGGAAAAGGGCAATATGCGGAGGGGGATAAAATGCTTTGTGTTTCGGTGCCGGATCAGAGAGAGATTGCGAAAAAGTATTTTGTGGACACGAAATTGGCAGATGTGGAAGAATTGTTGAAAAGTAAATATCACGAAGATCGTTTGACTGGTTTGATTATTCTCACATTCAAAATGCGCAAGGCGGATGAAAAAGAACAGAAGAAAATTGTGAAATTTTATTTGGCGCATTTGGATCGGGTGAATAATTGGGATTTAGTGGATTTGTCGGCCGGAAAAATTCTCGGGCGGTATTTACTCGATAGGCCAAGAGGGGTTTTGTATAAACTCGCGAAAAGTGGTCATTTGTGGAGTGAACGGGTGGCGATCGTCGCAACTTTTGAGTTTATTCGCATGGGTCAATTCGAGGACACTGTGAAGTTGGCAGCGATGTATCTCGGACATTCGCACGATTTGATTCATAAGGCGACGGGTTGGATGCTTCGGGAGGTTGGAAAAAGGGATGAGGGGGTGTTGCGGGGGTTTTTGGCTAGATATCACACTAGGATGCCGCGGGTGATGTATCGGTATGCGACGGAGAGAATAATAATTTAATTGGGCAGGTTAAAAAATTCGGCTTGCGCCGAATTTTTTGTTGTCAGGTTTTTATTGTCCTGCTATCACCATCGTGTTCAATCACAATCTTTTTAGTCTTATAATCTTTTAATAATCCACTCACTTTTTCCGGCCACTCGATGATACAAATTGTTTCGGGATCACCGAGATAGTCTGTCGCGCCGATCTCGATGAGTTGGGCTTCGTTTTTCAAGCGGTAGGTGTCGATATGGACGAGTCTTCTTATTTTTGATTTAGTAATTTTTATATTGTAAATATTCATCAGAGTGAAGGTGGGGGAGGCGACATTTTTTTTGATTCCTAGACCTTGGGCAATGCCTTTTGTGAGGGTGGATTTGCCAGCACCCATTTCTCCGTATAATAATACGACATCACCGCCGTGGAGTTTTGAGGACAGATCTTTGCCTAAATTTACCATTTCTGTTGTGGTTTTTGTGTGCACTATTGACTTTTTCTGTGATTTCATATATTGTGGATATACAACTTGGTGGAGGTTATTATGACTGAGAAGTTCTTGTTTGTCCCTGTTGCTGGTATGATCCTCGTCGTCGGGGTCGCGTTCGCGGTGTATTATGGTGTGGTATGCGCACCAGGCCTGCTCGCCGGCAAGTATTCGTTTCTTTAGTGCCGTTCTGTTCCTTTACCCTCACGTGTGCCTTCTGCATGCGTGGGGGTCCTTTTATTTTAGTTCAGGGTATAGTGGAAATTTCTTTGTCATTTCGACTACACGGGTTCGAATTTCTTTCAATCGGTTTTCATCTTGCCAATTTTCAATCGCTTCATTTATCCAGTCAGCAATTATTTCCATTTCAGTTTCTTTCATGCCACGTGTCGTGATCGCTGGTGTGCCGAGACGGATGCCGGATGGATCCATCGGTGAGCGTGGGTCATCTGGGATCATATTTTTGTTCACGGTGATTCCAGCCTTGTCGAGAGCGATTTGGGCTTCCTTACCACTCAGACCTTTCGGTGTGACGTCGACGAGGAGGAGGTGGTTATCGGTGCCACCGAACATTAATTTGAAACCATGTTCGAGAAACTTTTTTTCCAAAACTTTAGCATTCTTTTTTATTTGTTTTGCGTATTCTTTGAATTCGGGTGTGAGCGCTTCTTTGAAAGCGATGGCTTTCGCGGCGATATTGTTTTCGTGTGGACCTCCTTGGAGTCCCGGGAACACGGCTTTGTCGATTTGTTTCGCGAGTTTTTCTTTACACATAATCATACCACCGCGCGGACCGCGAAGGGTTTTGTGGGTGGTGGTCGTGATAACATCGAAAATCGGTGTGGGATTATTCATTTCACCGGCGGCAATAAGTCCGGCAATATGGGCGATATCAGCCATGGTGTACGCTCCGACTTCGTCAGCGATGGCTTTAATTTTTTCGTATTCAATTTCACGGGAATAGGCACTGTAGCCAACTAAAATTAATTTTGGTTTATGCTCAATGGCCATTTGCCGTAAATTTTCTAAATCAATTATTCCTTCGCTATTTGTTTTATAGCGAATAAAATTAAACACTTTTGTCATGTGGGTGACTGGATGCCCGTGAGTCAAATGTCCGCCATGAGATAAATCCATGCCGAGAATAGTGTCGCCTGGTTGGAGGAGTGCAAAATAGACAGCGATATTTGCTGGTGCGCCGGAGAGTGGTTGAACGTTGACATGTTCAGCGCCGAATAGTTGTTTGGCGCGATCGATTGCTAGTTGTTCTACTACATCAATATTTTCACAACCGCCATAATATCTTTTCCCAACATATCCTTCTGAGTATTTATTGGTAAGCACCGACCCGAGCGCTTCGAGTACGGCCGGTGAGACAAAGTTTTCCGAGGGGATCATTTCGAGTCCTTGTTCTTGGCGGATGCGTTCATTGTCGATAGCTTGTTTTATTTGTGGATCGAAGTCGGTGAGTTTGCTTTGATTCATAAATTTGGCTGTCAAGATTAACTAACGTCTATATTATCATTTCTTTATATTTTTTACCATGTATGTTCCTTTGTGGCGAAAACCACGCTTGCGGTAATAGTCGCGCACTCCAACACCAGAAATAACCGCTAACTTTTTGAAACCATTTTTGGAACAAATTTTTTCCGCAGTTTCAATTAGTTTTTTACCCAAGCCGCGATGTTGGGAATGTTTTTTGCCGGCTTCGCCGATGCCGATCATCTGGCCGTAGGTGTGTAGTTCGCGAATAAATGCCACATTCGCAATTTCAGGTAAAAGTTTATGGATTTTTTTGGTTTCTTTTGTTGATGGTTGTTCGGGTAGTCTCAAACGTAAAAATGCAAAAACTGCGGTACGTGCAGAATCCTCAAAAGATAGGAAATATTCGGTGCCGCCAAAAGTTTCGTATTTCTCGATAAATAGTTTTGGTTTTTTTGTATCAATCAAAGGTTTCAGAGCGTGTCCGATTTCGCGACAACGCAAGCATTGGCAAGTGAGACCGCGTTCGCGCATGGTTTTTTGCAAAATCTCGCGTAAATTGGTAATTTTATTTCCCGCTTCAATGCTTGGTTCGGGAATATCGCGAATGAGACGAGCGATACGTGCGTAGTGTGGGGTCATTGCTTTCATTTGGACAATTGCTTCGATTAGGTCAGAATTTTCGTATGGCGTATATTTGCCCTTTTTGTACCAATTGTAAAGTGGTGCACCTTTCACTACGATACATGGATAGATTTTTATCATATCCGGCTTCAGTCCCGGGTCGCGCCAGATATCGGCGTACATCTCTACATCCATGGCAGGATCCGATCCTGGTAATTGAGGTATGAAATGTAAATCGATTTTGAACCCAGCGGTACGGAGCAGAAGCATTGCGTGGTGAAAATCGGCGAGTGTGTGATCACGGCGGTTCAAGCGTAAAATATCATCGCGGGTGGCTTGCAGGCCGAGTTCAATTCTCGTCGCACCGAGTTCGCGCATGATGGCGATGTTTTCTGGTGTGACAGCGTCTGGTCTCGTCTCGAGGGTGAGGCCGATGATGCGATGCGTCGCGCTTTCGTTTTTCTTTTGTTCGTGGGCGAGAGCAGTGCGTAATTCTTTGATAGAAAGTTTTTTCCAATTTTTGTATTTCAATTTACCGCGTGGATTGTTTGCGGCGCGGAATGATTCTAGAATAAACCAATATTGATATTTGAGAGGATAGGCATTCCATGTGCCGCCTTTCAGAATGTATTCGATTTTTTCTGTCGGATGTCCGTTCACTTCGAGGGTGTGGATGCGATAGGCCATTTGGTCGAAGGGGTTGAATTTGAGTCCGAAAGCCCGCGCCGCGGCAGGTTCGTTCTTCAGATAGCTTTTCGGCATATTGGCTTCCTGTGGACAGTATACACAGCGTCCTGGACATGGATACGGCTCGGTGAGCGATGAAACGACCGCGACGCCAGAAAGCGTGCGGACGGCATTTTTGCGCAACATGGTGAGAAGGTGGGGATTTGGCTTGATTCTTTTCAATTTGAGTAATTTTTGGTATGCTGATATCAAGTCTCGGCTAGTAGGGATTTGCCCTTTGAGCTCGCCGGCGACTTTTCTTTTCAGTGAATCAAAAGCGAACCGATCACGTGGTTTTTCGGCGCTAATTTGCAAAATATATTGTTCGACGTAGTTATCCATACCACAATAATTTACCTCAAATATGAAAAAAAATCAACCCGTCGGCCTGGTCGGGGCGGTCTATGACAAATTTGCCAGTCTATTCTCTGCGACACGCCAGCATCCTTGGTCTGATTTTTTGGCGTTCGAGAAGTATATTGAGCGGGGGGCGAGGGTGCTCGATTTGGGGTGTGGAAATGGGCGATTGGCGGATTTTTTGGCTAATTATGGTGTGCAATATGTCGGTGTGGATGTGAGCTCGGGGCTCATCGATGAGGCGAGACGATTGCATCCGAAAAATCAATTTACATTGTCGGATATGCGCACATTGCCGTTTCCTGATGCGTCTTTTGAACAGATTTTTGCGATTGCGTCGTTTCATCATTTGGAAAAGGAGACAGACCGTGAATTGGCTTTGCGAGAAATGAAACGTGTGCTCGTGCCTGGGGGTATAATTATTTTGACGAATTGGAATTTGCAAAGTAATTGGGCGAAAAAGAAAATTGCGAGTGGAAAATATGTGAAAACTGGGATTAGTGGATATTCGGTGCCGTGGCGTAGTCCGTTTGGTGACAAACTCGCTGATCGGTATTATTATTCATTTTCTCTTTTGGAATTGGATGAATTGTTTACGCGGAATGGATTTTCTGTGCTCGAAAATTGTAATATTAAAAAAGGGGAGAGGTCGGATGTAGAAAGTGGGAAAAATATTTTGACGGTGGGGAGGAGTGAGTGAGGATTGAAAGATTGTAAGACTATAAGATTAAAAAATGAACACTAGGTGTTCATTTTTTCGCGTGCATTTGTTATTTGATCTTCTGATCTTTTAATCTTATAATTTTTCGTTTTCATTAGCGCTCATTTATCCACAGTATAGTTTTGTCATATTCGAAAAGGTTTGGTATGATAAAAAAAGTATGAATCACACCATTGTAAACAAATTTAGTTTTTATTTCTTTAGCCACGTCAAGCGGGGTGTGATTTGATATTCAGTTTTGTCAGCACCACCGCTTCTCGGCGGTGTTTTTTGTTCTTTCGAGAAAACTAAGGGAGGATCAAGATGGGAATGTTCTTTTTGTTTGGTGGTGTGTTTTGTTTCATTGGTTTTTTATCCAGGGATCCGTCAGATAGAGGAAAAAGTGATTGGCGACCGAGAAGCCCTGCATCTCCTGAATACATGGCTTGGAAGTATGCCAAAAAACACACGAGGAAAGACAGGTTGCCGCCTCAACCTCCTTTGAACGGGAAAAAGGACCAACAGCATTATGAACCCTTGGGTCCTTGTGGCTTCGGGTGTTAGTCGGACGGCGGGGTAGAGATACTCTGCCTTTTTATCTTCCAGTAATTAGACAAACCACCGGTCCAGTCCATTTCCAGTCGTGCTGAATCGCTTTCATGAGACCGGCGACGGAGAGGGCGCTGTTCGGGGAAATGTCGATGTTGCAATTATCGGCGACTATTTTTTGAGCGGCACGTATTTCTTCATTACTCACTATCCAGCCAGAGCCATGTGTTTGTTTGATTGCAGAAGTTAATTTTTCACGACGACGGCCGATGATGTCGACGATGGCGTCGGCGGAGCTTTTTTCTTCGGGGTTGAAATCGGGGTCGAATTCTCGGGCTAGTGGATTCACCGTGGTGGTCTGGACGATGTGGATTTGGGCTGAGTTTTTTGATTTCAAAAGATGTTCGGCGATGCCTTGGGCGGTAGTTCCGGATGAGGTCGGGATGAAAATTGCAGAGAGGTTTTCAATTTTTACCAATTCGTCAGCCAATTCAGCATAACCGATGAGAGCAGTGTCGTCGGTGGATTGGCGTAAATTTTTGGCCTGTCCTGCTTTGTCTAGAGCGAAGGCTGATTGGCGGGGATTTTCTACCTGATTCATTTCGATGTGAGCGTCTTCGATAATTCCGGTCAAAGTTTTTAATTTAATTGGAGAAATATTTTGCCCAATAAAAATTTTTAGAGTAATTTTTTTATCATTGTTGCGATTGTGGGCTTGGATGGATTCGATCGCGGCGAGGGCGGCGTTGCCAGAGGAGGAAATTGTAAAATTTGTTTGACCTTCTTTGAAGTATTTTTTGATCATGAGAGGAATCGAACGGCCTTTGTGGGAACCGTATTTGTGCTGGTCTTCGCGTTTCAAAAAAACTTCGGCGATGCCGAGAGCTGAGGCGAGTTTCGGGTACGAAATTTGAATAGTTTTCATACTTGATTTTTTGGAAAATATCTGGTATTATGTGTAGTGACGCGCGTTTGCGTGTATTAATCAATATATTATGAATCTTATTTGCCCAGAGTGTAAAAATAGTGCCGACCTGTCTTCATACCCTAATTTGGCAGCTGGAGATGTGGTCGAATGTAATGTCTGTGGTATTTCTCTCCAGGTGACGGCGATTGATGGGGAAGATGTGAAGGCGGAAATTGTCGATGAAGGAAAATAATTTTTT
>ENA-UOWO01002439-UOWO01002439.1-activated-sludge-metagenome-genome-assembly--contig:-NODE-2439-length-22976-cov-10.353519_pt1 | contig 22976 bp, 20 predicted proteins | sample MGYA00238148_ERZ761564 | MGnify/ENA primary metagenome ERZ761564 (study PRJEB28885, sample SAMN05720194) | activated sludge metagenome | isolation source: Anaerobic digester | place: USA... | reverse complement strand
GGTGGATACGATCCGGATCGGCAGCCCCGGCTCGAGGTCCGCCGGTCCGACGCCGAGGCCGGCGAGCAGGGCCGCCCTATCGTCTCCCTCGAGGACTGGGCCGAACTCGATCGCGCCCTGGGTCATCACGACCCGCAGGTCGTCGCCCTCCGGCAGCACCTCCACCGGCAGTATCCCCGCCTTCGTCCTCATCCTGACGACGCCGCTCCGGTAGCCGCGCTCGATCGCGCGCACGTAGTGGGCCGCCACCGTCGCGTGGCCGCAGACCGGCACCTCGCGCGTCGGCGTGAAGAAGCGGATCTCGACGTCGTAGCCGTCGCCGGGCTCCTCGAACACGAAGGCCGTCTCGGACGCGTTGATCTCGCGGGCGACGCGGCGCATCGTCGTCTCGTCGAGTCCGCGCGCGTCCGGCACCACGCCGGCCGGGTTCCCCTCGAGCGCGCGCGTCGCGAACGAGTCCACCTGGTAGAAGCGTATGCCCATGCGCTAGTTCTCCTCCGCGACGGTTGATACGCCGATAGCGGCGGCCACCTCGCCAGCGGCCGACTCGTCGTACACCGCGATCCCATTGGCCTTGAGCAGCGCGGCCGTCACCCCGTCGCCAGGCACGAGCCGACCCGTGAACGTGCCGTCGTAGACGCGGCCGCAGCCGCAGGACGGCGAGCGCGACTTGAGGACGGCGGATCGGCAATCGAAGGCCCTCGCGATGGCAAGCGTTTCCTCGGCGCCCCGACGATACTCCCTCGTCACGTCGCGGCCGCCCTTGGCGAACACGCGGCCGTCCCGCAACTCGGACGGCTCGCGCGGCGTCGATAGGCCGCCGAGCTGCTCCGGGCAGACCGGGATGGCCATCCCCTCCCTGAACAGGCGCGACATCGCCGGGTGCTCGGCCGATTCGAGGTTCCATTTGCATCGAAGGCCCGCGAGGCAGGCGCTGACGAGTATCATCGATCATCCCCCAATCGGCGCTGCGCTCGATGCGCCGCTAATTGACGTCGCCCCAGTACAGCTCGGCGCAACCGTCGCGCAGACGCCCGGGCAGCACCCGCGGATAGATCCGCTCGCTACCGGCCCCGACGAGAGGCACCCAGGCTATGCCGTCCTGCCCCTCGTCGACATGCGAGGCAAGGGCCGAGTCGGGCGCACCGAGTAGCTCGCACTCGAACATGAACTCGACCTGGTGCGCGTCGTCGGTCGCCGCGAACTCGTGGTTACGCCCGATGTACTCCCGAATATAGCGCAGAACCCCGACCCTGACCGCGGCGCCCAGCTCCTCGAGGCATTCGCGCCTGAGCGTCTCGGGGAACGTCTCGCCCTTCTCCTGCCCGCCGCCGGGAAGCAGGTAATACGCGCCGTACTCGTCGCGCTTGCGGACGCAGAGCAGGCTTCCGTCCTTGATAATCAACGCCTTTACCGAATTCCTGACCGGGTACATCGCCGTCTCCGCGCTATCGCGCTCCGGACTTCGTCACGCGCGATACTTGACCGCGGTACCGTACGCGATGACCTCGGCGGCGTTCTGCATGATAGAGGAGGACGCGTAGCGGATATTCACCACCGCGTCGGCGCCGAGCGACTCGGCTTCCTCGACCATCCGCTTCGTCGCCAGCGCCCTGGCCTCGTTCATCATCTCGTTGTACGCCCGCAGCTCGCCGCCGACCATCGACTTGAAGGCCTGCAGAATATCCTTGCCGATATTCTTGGACTGGATAGTGCTACCCTTGACGAGCCCCAGCGTCTCGAGTTCCTTGCCGGAAATATAATCAGTATTTACTAAGGTCATCCTCTTCCCCCTTCCGGATCTCCTTGATCCTGTCGACCAGCGTCCAGATCAGTATACCCGATAGGAGAGCGGAAAATACTACGATACCGACGCTCGCGAGCCTCGGGAGCTCCAGCTTGAGTATCAATAGCGCCACCGCCGCATAATACGCCACAAGACAGATCACGATCACCGCCGGCGCAACCATCTTCCGTCCATGCTCGTTCATATCCGGCCTCCGTCGCCTATACTATACACAAACCCGCCCGGTACGATACGCCGCAGGACCGCGCCAGCGGCCCGAGCCGGCGTATCGTTCACCGAACCGCCCCGCCAGCACCGGCCACACAACATACCGGCAGTAAACCCGCCCGGAACGATACGCCGCAGAATCGCGAAGCGATCCGAGCCGGCGTAGCGTTCCGCCTAAAAATAAGAACGCCCGAGCCGCGAGGCTCGGGCGAATCATAGAAACCCAGGACGTTAAGCCGTAAAAACCGCGAAGCGGTTTTTATCGGCTTAAACGTCCGCCGTTACTTGTACAGTTCCAGCTTCTTGTAGCTCGTGTGCAGGAGCTCGTGCGCCTTGTGCCCGTTGGGCTCGCCGAGGAACTCCTTGTACGCGTACTGGATAGCCGGGTTGTGGTGCGAGCAGCGCAGCGTGCTCTTCTCGTCGTCGGTGTACAGGCCAGCCATGCGCTTCTGCCTGACCTCGTCGGTCGCGCCGTAGGGCTGACCGCCGCCGCCGATACAACCGCCGCGGCAGGCCATCACCTCGATGAAGTGCCATGGAACATCCTTGCCCTCGGCCTTGGCCTTGCGGACCTCCTCGAGCACCGCGGCGATGTTGCCCATCTGGTGGGCCACCGCCACGCGGACCTCGATGCCCTTGATGTGGATGCGAGCTTCCTTGATGCCGGAGATGCCGCGGACGCCGGTGAAGTTGACGTCCTTGAGGTCTTCCTTGGTGACGAGGTAGTAGGCGGAACGGAGCGCCGCCTCCATGACGCCGCCGGTCGTACCGAAGATCGTGCCGGCGCCGGTGTACGGACCGAGCGGGCTGTCGGCCTCTTCCTCGGGAAGATTCACGAGGTCGATGCCAGCCTGCTTGATCATGCGGGCCAGCTCGCGGGTCGTCAGCACGACGTCCACGTCCTTCTCGCCGGAGCTCCACATGTCGTCGTTGCGGCCGCACTCCCACTTCTTGGCGGTACAGGGCATGATCGATACCGAGTAGATCTTCTTCGGGTCAACCTTGGCCTGCTCGGCCCAGAAGGTCTTGATCATCGCGCCCATCATCTGCTGCGGGCTCTTCGCGGTGGAGAAATTCGGGATCATGTCGTCGTAGTACTTCTCCATGTAATCCACCCAGGCCGGGCAGCAGGAGGTGATCAGCGGCAACATGCCCTTGTCCTTGCCAGCGGCGTAGTCGGTGAAGCGCTTAACGAACTCGGTGCCTTCCTCCATGATGGTCAGGTCGGCCGAGAAGTTCGTGTCGAACACCCTGTCGAAGCCGAGGCGGCGCAGCGCCGCGTAGATCTTCTTCGTGATGACGGCGCCGGGCTCGAGGCCGAATTCCTCGCCGAGCGCTACGCGGACGGCCGGGGCGATCTGGACCACGCAGGTCTTGGCGTCGTCGCCCCCCTTCATCAGCGCGTCCCAGACTTCCTTGGTCTGGTCGTTCTCGTAGATGGCGCCGACCGGGCAGTGCGCGGAGCACTGGCCGCACTTGATGCACGGGCCTTCGGCCAGCTTGACGTCGGCAGCGGGGGCGATGCGCGTGCTCTCGCCGCGACCGAGGAACTCGATGGCCCAGACGTTCTGCATCTGCTGGCAGACCAGCACGCAGCGGCCGCAGCGCACGCACTTCTCCGGGTTCAGGATCAGCGAGCCGGTCGACGCGTCGATCGGCAGGTCGCGCAGGCGCTTCTCGAAGGGCTGCTCGCGGACGCCGAACTCGGCGGCCAGGGTCTGCAGCTCGCAGGAGCCATTGCGCGGACACTGGAGGCAGTCGTCCGGGTGGGTCGACAGGATCAGCTCGATCACCGTCTTGCGCACCTGGACTATCTCCGGGTCGTGGGTGATGACGCTCATGCCCTCCTCGATCGGGGTGCAGCACGCGCGGAGCATCTTCGGGTTCTTCTCGACCTTGACGATGCAGATACCGCAGGCCGCCCACGGGGGAAGATCGTCGTTATAGCAGAGCGTGGGGATGCGTACGTTGACTTTCCTGGCCGCCTCGAGGATCGTGGTGCCCTCGGCGACCTGTACCGGTATTCCGTTTATCTTGGCGTTGACCATGGGGCCTACTCCTTATTTCTTCACGACGGCGCTGAACTTGCAGGCCTTGAAGCACTCGCCGCACTTGATGCACTTCGATGCGTCGATGGTGAATTTCTGCGTCTTGTCGCCGGTGATGCAGTTGACCGGGCACTTGCGGGCGCAGAGCCCGCAACCGATGCACTTGCTCTTGTCTATGCTGTAGACGACGAGATCCTTGCACTTGCCGGCGCGGCACTTCCGGTCGACGATATGCTCGACATACTCGTCCCTGAAGCGCTTGATGCTCGCGAGCGTCGGGTTCGGCGCGGTCTGGCCGAGCCCGCAGAGGGCGGCTTTCTTCATCGCCAGGCCGATCTTCTCGAGCTTGTCGAGGTCATCGAGCGTGCCCTGGCCCTTGGTGATCTTGACGAGTAGGGCGTGCATCTGGTTCGTGCCGATGCGGCAGGGCGAGCACTTACCGCAGGACTCGTCGACGCAGAACTCCATGTAGAACCTGGACACGTCGACCATGCAGTCGTCCTCGTCCATGACGATGAGTCCGCCGGAGCCCATCATCGAGCCGAGGGAGGTCAGGCTCTCGTAGTCGATCGGGGTGTCGAGGAATTCAGCGGTGATGATGCCGCCGGACGGTCCGCCGGTCTGGGCGCCCTTGAACTTCTTGCCGCCCTTGATGCCGCCGCCGATGTCGAAGATGATCTCGCGGAGCGTCGTGCCCATCGGGACCTCGACGAGGCCGGAGTTGTTCACCTTGCCCGTGAGCGCGAACACCTTGGTGCCCTTGCTGGTCTCGGTGCCGATCTTGGCGAACCATTCGGCGCCTTTGGTGATGATGACCGGGATGTTGGCCCAGGTCTCGACGTTGTTGATGATCGTCGGCTTGCCCCAGAGGCCCTTGACCGCCGGGAACGGCGGGCGCGGGATCGGCATGCCGCGGTTACCCTCGAGCGACTGCAGCAGGGCCGTCTCCTCACCGCAGACGAAGGCGCCCGCGCCGAGGCGGATCTCGATATCGAACGAGAAGCCGGTGCCGAGGATGTTGTCCCCGAGGAGGCCGTACTCGCGGGCCTGCTTCAGCGCTATCTTGAGCCGCTCGATGGCGAGCGGGTACTCGGCGCGGATGTAGACGAAGCCCTTGGTCGAGCCGACGGTGTAGCCGCAGATCGTCATCGCCTCGATGACCGAGTGGGGGTCGCCCTCGATCGTCGAGCGGTCCATGTAGGCGCCCGGGTCGCCTTCGTCGGCGTTGCAGACCACGTACTTCTGGTCGGCCTGGACGCCCTTGGAGAACATCCACTTGCGCCAGGTCGGGAAGCCGGCGCCGCCGCGCCCGCGGAGGCCGGAAATCTTAAGCTGCTCGATCACGTCGTCCGGCTTCATCGACGACAGAACCTTCTCGAGAGCGGCGTAGCCGTCGCGGGCGATATACTCGTCGATGTTCTCCGGATTGATCACGCCGCAGTTGCGCAGGACGATGCGGAACTGCTTCTGGTAGAACTGGATGTCCTCGACCTTGATGCGGTCCTTCTGCCTGTCGTCCTTGTAGAGCAGGCGCGCGACCTCGCGGCCCTTGACCACCTGCTCGGCGATGATCTCGCGCGCGTCCTCGGGCTTGACCTCGACGTAGAACGACTCGGAGGGCAGGACCTTGACGATCGGGCCCTTCTCGCAGAAACCGAAGCAGCCGGTCTTGACGATCTGGACGTCGTCCTTGACGCCCAGCGCCTCGGCGCTGGCGATGAGTTCCTTGTAGATGTCGTCGGCGCGGCTGGATTCGCATCCGGTGCCGCCGCAGACCAGTATGAAGTTCTTGTACGCCATGATTTCGGCCTCCGCCCTATTTCTTGACGATATCGACCGCGGGCCGGTCGTAGATGTGGTTCTCGACGAGCGTCTTGCCGACGACGTGCTTGACGACGATATCGCGGGCGGTGGCCGCGTCGACCCTGCCGTAGATCGTGGCCGGCATGCCGGGCATCACGACCTCGACCGTCGGCTCGACGTGGCAGAGGCCCATGCAGCCGGTCTGCCTGATGATCACGTCGCCGGACAGCTTGTTCTCGTCGATCGCCTTGACGATCTCGTCGAAGCTCTGCTTCGCGCCGGCGGCGATACCGCAGGTGCCCATGCCGACGATGATCTGTATGCTCTTTCCTTCGACGTCGCGTTTCTGCATATCGCCCTTCTTCTCCTCGCGGAGCTTCCGGAGCTGTTCAAGGGTCATCTTTGCCATATGAATGCTTCCTTTCGTCACAAGGCCTCGTGAGAGGCCAGGAATTCTCGGACCGCTACCAACGCGCTCGCGTCGTCCAGGGGCCCTGCGGCCTCGAGTATCTCGGACCGCCTGATCTCGTAGTCGACGCCGCGGGCCGGGGCCCGTCGCCGTATCACCAACTCGTAGTCGCCGTCGAAGCACATCGCCGATAGGAAAAGGCCGGGTAGATCCCCGAGCGGCGGCGTATCGACGCCGTCTACCGGGAAGCCGAACGAGACGCGCGTACCCGAACCCTTGCGGGAGGAGATCCGGAAGTCGCCCCCGGCCTGCTCCGTCGCCTGGATGAGGAACGGTAGCCCTAGGCCGACCTTCCTCCTGGCGTGCTTGGTCCCGTCGGTATAGAACGGGTCCTTGGCGCGCTCGAGCTCGCGTTCGTCCATGCCCTTGCCGTCGTCCTCGACCGTCGCCTCGATGGATCCGCCCGATTCGACGACGTCGATACCGACGTTCGCCGCTCCGGCCTCCACAGAATTCTGCACGAGGTCGAGCAGAAAGTCGCAGACGGCGAAGTGCACGGGCGCCTAGCCGAGGCTCTTGTACTTGGCGATGATCTCGGGGACCTGGTCCTTGGTCAGCTTGCCGTAGACTTCGTCGCCGACCATCAGCACCGGCGCGAGGCCGCAGCAGCCGACGCACCTGACCGCGTCGATCGAGAAGAGCCCGTCGTCGGTGACCTCGTGGCCCTTGATGCCCAGGATGCTCTCCGCCTCGTCGATGAGGCCCTGGCCGCCCTTGAGGTAGCAGGCGGTGCCGAGGCAGATTGACATGCGGTACTTGCCGGGCTTGGTGGTCTTGAAGTAGTGATAGAACGTGATCACGCCGTAGATCTTAGCTAAGGGCATGCTCAGGTCCCTCGACAGCCGTTCCGCCGCTTCGCGCGGAATGTAGCTGAACTCCTGTTGGACTCGATGAAGGATCATGATCAAGTTACCAGGCTTGTCCTTCCACGTTTCCACGAAGCTCTGGAGTTCTTTCGAGAACTCGATTTGAGCCACAGCCATTATATTCCCCCCTTGTTGATCGATATATATATATCGATAGTAACAGCGGTTAATTGTACCCGGTCGTCCCATAAACTTCAATCGGGTATGGTCCTAGAAACGCCAAAAAACACTTAAAATTTTAGTATTTAATCTCGAAATTTCATATAGCGAAATATGCCAAAGCGAAGAAGCGTGAAACGCGGACGAGAGCCGCGGCGTTCCAGAGGCTGTCCGAGGGCTGATGGCGATGGAAAAGAACGGGGTCTGCTGTTATTATAGGAGCATGATGGCAAAAAGTCTAAGCGCTTCCGCCGGGGTAATGCTCCCGGCCGAGTCGCCATGGTTGCTGGCCTTTTGGGCGGCGTTGCTCGCGTTCGCCCTGGCCCTAGGCGTTTATCGGAAGCAGACGCGCGTCTACGTCGCCGCGGCGTCGTTCTTCGCGGCCATGGCGGCGTCGCAGCTACGCGCCATGGCACCAGGACTGTCGGGCTCGCTCGAGGCCGCGCTCGGGATCCTATCCGTCGCGGCGCTCGGCGCGTCGAGGGCGGCCCTGGCCAACGCGGCCGACAAAGCCTGCGACGGCCTGACTCGCCGTTCATGGCGTTTCGCTTCCTACGCCGCGGCCGGGCTCGTGATCGCGATCGCCGTGGCCGATTCCCTGCTCGGCCCATCGTTGGACGCGACCCTCCAGACCGGCTGCGTCGCGGTCCTGGCCGCCCACGCCACGCTTACCATCCCCTTCGTCGTCGCGGCGGCCAAGGAATCGCCGGCCGCCGTCCGGCTACTCGGCGGGGCCATACCCTGGGCTATCGCCTGGCTGGCCGCCGCCGTCCTGGCCCTGGCGCGCGCAATCGGCCTGGATCTCGGCGTTTCCCTCGACGGCTACGCCCCGATAGCTTTGGCGGCGGCCGACGGCTTGGCCGGCGCCGCCCTGATGCTCGCCGCGATGATGGAGCTGGCCAAGCCGGCGCCGGAGGATACCGCCCTCGACGAGTACGCCGCCAAGATGGACGCGTCCATCAAGCGCTTCATCCCCGTGGAATTCCTCGAGCACTTGGAAATACAGGACTTCTTTGACCTGAAGCTCGGCGACCATGTACGTAAGGACATGACGATATTCTTCTCGGACATCCGCGCCTTCACCGAGCTATCGGAGCAGCTGACGCCGGAAGAGAGCTTCGCCTTCATCAATTCGTACCTGTCCCGCGTGGTGCCCGTCATCAACGCCCACGACGGCTTCATCGATAAGTACATGGGCGACGGCATCATGGCGCTGTTCGCCAAGAACGGCGGCGCCGACCAGGCCGTCGAGAGCGCCGTGGAGATGCAGGCCAAGATGATCGAGTACAACGGCCACCGGGCGAACATGAATTATAGGCCGATCTCGATGGGCATAGGCATCCACACGGGGCCGCTGATGCTCGGCGTCGTCGGCGTCTCCGACCGGATGGAGGGCACAGTCATCTCCGACGCTGTCAACCTATCGTCGCGCCTTCAGAGCATAGCCAAGGCCTTCAATATACCGCTCGTCATCAGCGAACGCACCTTCATGCAGCTCGACGACCCGGGGCGCTACAAGTACCGCTTTATCGGCAAGGTGCGCGTCAAGGGCAAGGACGCCCCCGTATCGGTCTTCGAGATCTTCGACGGGCTACCCGAGGAGCTGTTCGAGCGCAAGATGAAGTCGAACACCTTCTTCGAGCAGGGCATGATGGCCTACTACCAGAAGGACTACTCGCAGGGCGTCTTCTACTTCAAGCGCGCCCTGGAGTCGGTGCCCGACGACGGCGCCTCCCGCTTCTACCTGGAAACCTGCCTGCGCAAGGCCATGTCGCCGAAGCCGGCTGAGAAATGATGGGGGATACGATGAACCAACCTGGGCTCGAATTCGGCGTCGACTGGTATCCGGAACATTGGGACGAGAACCGTTGGAGAACCGACGTCGAGCGCATGGCCGGCTACGGCTTCTCGTGCGTCCGGCTGATGGAATTCGCCTGGACCATCGTCGAGCCGGAGCCCGGGCGCTTCGACTTCTCGCTGTTCGACCGGGCCATAGGCTTATTGGCGGAGGCCGGGCTCAAGGCGATCGTCGGGACGCCGACCGCGACCCCTCCCCATTGGCTGTCGGATCGGCCGGTCTTCCGGGTATCGCCGACCGGTGCGTCCCACGCCTACGGCACCAGGCGCAACCTGTGCTACAACGCGCCCGAGTATCGGGAGGCGTCCCGGAGGGTCGTCGCGGCGATCGCGAAACGCTACGGCGGCGACACGCGGGTGGCCGGTTTCCAGATTGACAACGAGATAGGCCACGAGACGTCGGATCGCTGCGTCTGCGAGCATTGTCGCCACGAGTGGCCGCATTGGCTCGAGCGGCGCTACGGCGACATCGCTAGCCTGAATCGCGCCTGGGGCGCCGTATTCTGGAATACGAGCTACGCGAGCTTCGACCAGGTACCCATGGCGTCCATCCAGCCATCGACGATACAGAACCCGGCCCTGGTGCTCGACTACGACCGCTTCAGCTCCGACTCGGCCGTCAGCTTCGCGAGGGAGCAGACCGACGCCCTGCGCGCCGCTTCGTCCCCCGGTCAATGGGTCACGACGAACCTGTTCCCGCCGCCCCTGTCCAACGCGATCGATATGGAAGCGCTGACGGACGGCATGGACTTCGCCTCGTGGGATAACTACCCGGTCTGGGGCGACCAGGATGAGCCGCTACCGTGGCAGTTCAACGCGACCGCCCAGGCCTACGTCCGAGGACTACGGGACAACGTCCCGTTCACGGTGATGGAGGAGATGTCAGGCTTCCAGGGCCACGTCTGCCTCGGTCACCTGCCTCCGGAACGCCAGGTCGCTCTTTGGGCCGTCCAGGCCGTCGCCCGCGGCGCGAACCGCGTCGTATTCTTCCGCTGGCGCACCGCTCCCTTCGGACAGGAGCAGCTGTGCCACGGCCTCGTCGACGGCGACGACCGGGAGACGGAGCGGCTACGGGTGATCGCCGCGACCATGCGCCGCGCCAAGGCCGAGTTGTCGTCTCTGGCTTCGGTCCCGGTCGAGAGTCCCGTCTGCCTAGCGTATTCCAAGGACGACGCGAGAGTCCTGCGGGAGCAATACCTGTCCAAGGGGCTACTCCTTCGCGTCTCTCCGACGTTCCAGGCTGGCTACGACAAGGAGCTCGCCTCGTGGTACGCGCCGTTCCCGACGCTCGGAGTCGGCGCCGACGCGGCCCCGATAGGATCGCTCGAGCCCGAGCGCTACCGCGTCATATCGCTACCGCTCTACCAGATGGCCGACTCCGCAGTGGTCGACCGGCTCGGCCATTGGGTCGAAAGCGGCGGTAGCCTGGTCCTCGGCTATCGAGCCGGCGCCCGGGACGCCCTCGACCATAACGTCGAGGCGACCCTACCGGGCCTGTTCGCCGAGCTGGCGGGCATCAGGGTGCCACGCTTCGAGTCGCTCAACGAGACGAGCGCCGCCCTGCGCGTCGGCGTCGTGCCAGGCCGCGGCGGCGTCTGGGCCGACATCATCGAGCCGGACGGCGCCGAGACGGTGGCCGTCTGGACCGACCGTTCAAAGTTCTATCGTGGCAGCCCGGCCGTCACCGTCAACCGGGTCGGCAAGGGCCTCGTCTGGTACCTCGGCACCAGCCCGAACCCGATAGCGATGCTGGCCCTGTACCGGCGTATCCTCAAGGCCGCCGGCCTGTGCCCGCGTTTCGCCGGCGCAGACGTAGAGGCTATCGAGCGCCGCGACACCGACGGTAAGACGTGGCGACTGGTCTTGAACCATTCGCCGAGGCGCAGACGAGCCTACGGGGCGACGCTCGAACCCTGGGGCTGGGTCAAGTTGCCCGTCAGCGAATAGACGGAATAAAGCGGATTTGCCGAGGCGACGAAGAGGAAAAAGGATACGAGATACGAAAGGGGAAGTCTGAAGAAAGAGCTTTAAGGCTTTTGGTCCTTTCAAAGCTTTTCTCTTTCTCTCCTCTAATACTCGTATCCTCTTCACCGCCTTAGGCGTTTAGATCTATCGTTTACGGCAGATTGGCCATCAGATCCTTGGCCACGCCGTCCCTGGCCACCTGGAGCAGGGCCGAGCGTTTTGCACTCGCCTCGTCGGCGGCGACCGAGACGGCGGTCTTCTCGCCGCTATACAGGATGGCCCCGGTGGCGAAGTCGACACAGCGCACCGTCATCCTCGCGGTAGCCTGCCACATCGAGCCATCCTTCTCGGAGCGCTCTATCCTAGCCGCGCCGTAGATCAGCCTAGAGAGTCCGGCCCCGTACGCGGCCTTGGCCGCCTTGAGGATGGCCGCATCGTCGAAGGACGCGATCATCGCGGCGCTGAGCGGGGCTAAGCCTGCCTTGAACTTTTCCTTGGCCAGAGTCTCGAAGAGACCGCCCTGGGCAATGGTCGTGCCGAGGGGCTGGCCGTCGTCGCCGAGGTCCACGATCACGACGCCGGTCGGCACCGTCTTGGCGGCCGACGATACGACGTAGTCGAAGGTCACGGAGCGTCGGGCCAGCTCGTCCGCTATGGCCGCGACGTAGGCGTCATAGGCCGCGGGCACGCGTTCGAGCAGCTCGCTCGTCGAATCAAGGTTCAGCGAAAAGCGCAGGCTCGCCTTGCCGACGAAGTCGGGCGGCGGCGGGGCGAAGGACACCACGCCATCGGCGTCGGTCATGGCGCGCTCGGTCCTGGTCACGACGCGTCCGGAGCTCTGCCTTCGCTGGTAGGCGACGTACACCTCGGCGCCAGGTATGCCCGGGGCGGAGTCGCCCTCGCCGAAGACGAGCCTGGCCTTGAACGGCTTCGCGTAGTCCTTGCCGAGACCGGCCGCGGTCGGCGCGTCGACGGCGACGAAGCGCAGCTTGGCGAGCACGGCGCGCGCCTTGTTGGCGTTGCGCTCCAGCTTGATGGCGGCGTTATCGATATCGGAGCCGGAGGCAGCGACGACGGCCTCGACGTAGCTCTTGACCGCGTCGAAATAGCGCCCGGCCGTAACCGCGGAGTCTCCGGCCGCCTCGGGCTTGGCGACAGCGTCGACCTTCTCCTTGAAGACGGCCGCGATGCGGGCCTTCTCCTTGTTCAGGTCGGCGGTAACGTATTGGGCGAGCACGTAGACGGTGACCATCGAGCCGTCCCGCACGACGTAGCGGTCCTTGATCGAGAAGCCGGCGACTTTGCCCTGACCGGTCTGCTTGACGACGCTACGGACCTCGGCCGAGTAGGAATCGAGCGTTCCCTTCGCCTCTCCGGTGGTCTCGACACTGATATCGACACCCATGTACCGGGTTATCTGCGAGATCAGGCCCAGGGCCGCGTCTTCCGTGGCGAGGGCTATATCCCCGGCGCCGTCCGAGGAGGACGCGACGAAATACGTATAGCTCGAGTCCGGCGGCGGGGTCGTCAGCGTCCAATCGGGAGCCGGAGCGGCCTTGGGAGACGAGACGCATGAAACGGCTAACAGGGCAACCGTCGCGATCGCCGCCAGGCTTGCATATAATCCTCTCTGCATGGAATCCTCCTGTTTAACTTTTAGTCAGTATAGATGAAATTAGGTCGTTCCGGTAGATAACCCAAACGGTACGTTAACGGCGCCGACTAAAAAAGGCATCCCCAGCCTAAGCCGAGGATGCCTCAGATCGAGCGTCCGGTTTAGAACCCTTCGTAGAAGGCGCTCTGGACGGCGTCGATGGCCCGCTGCTTCTCGGGGGTCTTGGCGGCGGCGGCCTCGGCGTCGTTGAGGTACTTGTCGAGCTGATCCTGCAGCACCTTCTGATCGATGGAGTAGATCTTGATCACGCGGTAGATGCGGCGATCGACCTCGCTCTTGCTCTTGGCGCCGGGCTTGTAGTACTGGAGGTACACCCACCAGTCAGGACCGGCCATCAGGCCAGAGAACCTGGCTTCGGAGACGAGCTTGACCACGTTCTCGAAGTATTCCTCGAGCTGGTCGCGGTCGCCTACCTGGGCGCCGGCGAACTTCTGCTGCACGCGCGTGGACAGGTAGCGGGCGATCTGCACCGGCGCGTCCATGTTGTCCATCGCGGTCAGGACGCCCTGCTTGCTCGCGCCCTCGGCGTCGAGCACGATGACGTACTTGCCCTTGTACTCGGCGAGCTTCTCGACGCCGCTGGCGCCGCTCTCGATATAGGCCATCGTCCAGGCCGGCACGTTGGCGCCGAGCGCCGTACCCTTGTGCTCCAGGATGTCCGGGGTCAGGACCTTCTCGTCGATCTTGGGCTGATCGACGGCCGGCTGGCTGGCGCAGGACGCGACGGTGAACAGGGCCGCGGCTACCAGCAACGCGATACAAATCTTCTTCACGATAACCTCCTTAAAGGTCTTTCACTGATCAGGAGCCTCGGCCCTCGAGGGACCGGCTCCCAGAATCCTATCGTCAAGGGGACGAGCCCCTCGTGACCGCTCTCAAAGGCCGCTATTGAAGGTAAAGGCCTTGCCTCGACTATAGAGCAGGTAGAGGTCGAGCATACCGGCCTTGTCGGCGGCGTCATACATGGCGTCCTCTATCTTATCGCGCGATTTGAAACTATACAGGGCCAGCTTGGTCTCGGCGGGCGAATACGAAATCTGCTCCACCTCGCGGACGACACGCGACAGCGCCCTGCGCAAGGTGCTTATCTGCCGCGAATCGGGGGTATTCTGGATGACGACCTCGTACCGGATGCCCCTGGACATCGAGTTCTTGACCAGAACCTTGGTCTGCTCCGTCATTTTTGGCATCGCCGACCAGACGGATGCGGCCACCGCGTTGGCGACCGCGGCGTCGGACGACACGGTGCTCATGACCTGCGGGCTCTGGAAGGCGACCGAGCCGAGCAGCTGGGCCGTCGAGGTATCGTAGATCTTCATCGAGCCCTGGGCCGTGGCGTAGAATTTGCCACCCGATGACGACGGAGTCGACGAGAACGAGACCTCGACGTAGACGTCGGCGTTGTACTTCTGGGCCAAGTACTGGATCAGGTCTATGGAGCCGCCGGTCTCGGACTGGTAGGCGGCCTGCTGATCCTTCTTGTTCTTCTCGATCTGGTCAAAATCGACCACAGACAGCCCGAGCTTCTCGAGCAGGTACCGGTTGGCTTGATTGACGGCGACCTTGGCGTTGCGTTCGTCGATGCCGGCAGCCTCGTCGTAGTAGACCATGTACTGGAGACGGGCCAGGTAGTTGTTCAGGAAGGCTTCCTCCTCGGGGGTCATCACCCCGGGGGCCGGAGGCGGCACGTCGACGGCGTCGCCCGAGGCGGAACCCGTGGTCGCGGCGGCCGAGGAACCGGCGGCGCCGCCAGTCGATCCGCCTTGAGAGCCGCCCTGCACGAGCTCGACGGCCCTATCCTTATAAGCCTGCGACGTACTCCCGTCGGACGAGCCTTGCTGGGCCGACGCGGGCGGGGGCTCTCGAGCCGGCTCCGGAGCGCTGACGCATGACATGGCTATGGCGGCGCAGACGATGACGATACACGATGTTCTCATACGGCCCTTCCACAAATACGGTAAGGTTACTATAGCGCGCTCGCCGCGCTAAAACAGCACGGTACCAATGGTAGTCAATTACTAGAAATATTCAAGGCTCGGGGAAGAAAAGGGTTACAGATTCGCCAGGACCGACGGCGTCTCGACGGCGATGGATAGCCTGCCAGTCGGAGTAGCCTCGGCGCGAGAGTCGAGCATGGATAGGCCCTCGGCCGCAGAGTCGCGGCGGACGGACGATACCATGGCAGGGTCGAAGGCCGAGACCGACACGGCGGCCAGGGTCGCCGACGTATTCACAGCAGGCCACAGGCGCCATCCAGAAGCGCCGTCGAGACGAGCGTCCACGAGTACCGAGGCGCCGTCGGAGCCGAAGACCTTGACGCCGTCCGCGGACTGGGCGACCGATATATGGTAGCGCGCCACGCCGGGCCTGACACGGAACGGCGCTTCCGAGGACCTGGTCGCCACGGACAAGCCGGTATCCGCGCCACGTAGCGTTATGCTCCCTGCTGACGAAACGGCCAGCTCCCCACCGCCCTCGAGCGTCACGGCGGATATGAACGCGCCCGCCTCGAGGTCGACGCGCAGCGCTGAGCCTTTCGAGGCCGGGGGCGAGCCGAAAATCGACAGGCTCGAGCCGGCGCCCAGCGTTAGCCGGCGGGCCTCCAGCTTCGCGGCCCCTTCGACGGCGAAGCCCGCCTCGAGCTCGGAGCCCTCGAAACCGGTCGCCGCGATGTACGCGTCGCCGCGGGCGGCCCGCTCCGACAGGCGGAACGCCGGGTAGGCGCCGCGCAGCACGCGTAGCTCATCGTATACGGCTATGAACCCGCCCGGCCCGGCCACGGAGCAGGCGCCGGGAACGGATGAGAACAGCTCGCTTCGAAGCAGGCTTTCGCCAACGGGCGTATCGTCGATGTAGAAGCGGATAGCGGCGCCGCCCTCGGCAGGCGATACGTCTATCGCGAGCCGACTCAGGCTCGAGCCTAGCTTCGAGTCGGCCCGTACCAACGCCTGACCGATCGCGACGTATGGATAACCGGTATCGACGCCGATGACCAAGCCCTGGCCCGAGTCCAGGACTGCGGATAGCAGGGTGCCGGTACCCTCGGCCAGGCCATCATCGGCCTTGCCGAGCGTGAACGCGGCGGAGAACGCCGCGAGGCTTCCGTTAGGCGCGTCCACGGGCAGTATCGCCGACTCGGACGACAGGCCGAGCCCGTCGCCGAGCAGGTACCCATATCCGAGCGGATGGGTCTCGAGATACGGTGAACCGATAGTTGCCGGCTCGACCGCCCGTGGCCTCGTGCCAGAATCGGACAGGTCGCCGTCGAAGGCGAATAGCGACCACGCCTCGCGATCGGCGAGTGGATCGGGCGCGGCCGAGGAGAGCGCGAGCCTGATCTCGGCTTTGGCGAGTGCGGGAGGCGTCGACCCGGCGATGGGCCTGAAGGGGAAGAGCTCGACCTTCGCCTCGTAGACGCCGTTGACCATAGGCGCACGCCAAGCCAGCCTGTCGGCCCGTTCGGATAGGTAGCCGACCGCTAGTACTTTCCCGTCGACCACCCATCGAATCCAGGGGTCCTGGCCGGACGGGAGCGATCCGGTCAGGCGTAGCAGCGACACCTTGCCGCGCTCGACGCCGCCTGGATACACCTCGAGCCCGACCGGCCCGAGCGATCCGGAATAGACGAGGGCGTAGGTAGAATAGGTCGACAGCGCCTGGCCGCGCGAGTCGAGTACCCGGGCGCGTAGCTCGTAGTACCCCTCGGGCAGGCCCGACGGAATGGAAAACGGGTCGAGTTCGCCGAACAGGTCGTCGACCCGTACCGCGTTGCCCGAAGCGACCGGAGACGGGGAGAACGCGATGGAGGCCGCCTCGTCGCCGTCGGCGTCGTAGAGCGAGATGGAGATCGACGACGCCTCGGGAGCGCCGGGTAGTCTGGAGACGGAGATATCGATAGGCACGAGGGACGATAGCGATGCGCCGTCAGTAAGGGCTTCGCCATCGGTAGACAGGCGTATCTCGAACATCGAATCGAGCTCTTCGTCGGTGAACAAGGCCGAGCCCGCGTCGCACGCCATCACCGCGACGCAGATAGACAGAGGCACTAGGAATCGGAGGAACGCCCTATTCGCGCGCATGCAATTATCCAAGCTTGAGTATAGCACCAAAGGCAGTTCTAAACAAGAAATGTTAGAAATCGACGACGCCTTTGCCAGCGCGTTCGACGATAGGAGTGGAGAGGCGCGACGACCATCGGTTCAGGTCCCGCAGGCGGGCGGACGCCTCCTCTGGCGTCGCCGCGCGGGGATAGTAAGCGCCTCGCGCGATGGTCAGCGGCTCGATCTCGACGCGCAGGATCCTGCCGCCCTCGAGCACGAGGCGCAGTGCGGCGGTCTCGTAGGTCGCTTCGGCCGCCATGTCGAAAACGAAGTTGCCGAGCGAGTAGGCTATCAGGCCATGCTTGTAACGCTCGATCGGCTGGAGCACATGGGGGTGATGGCCGAGCACCGCCGTGGCGCCGGCGTCGATGACAGCTCGGCCGAGCCCGCGCTGGAACGCGTTCGGCGCGCGCTGGTGCTCGTCGCCCCAGTGGAGCGATACGAACACGTAGTCGGGGCGTATCACGTCCTTGACGCGCGCTACGTCCTCGAGGATGTGCTCCTCGAGGGCATGGGCCACTCCGTGGCCCACAGAGTGGCCCGCTCCGTGGGCGGTCGCCTCGACGCCGAGTCCTTCCGGGCCGTGGAGCCGCGCCTCGGCCCTGGTCGCCGCGACGGCCGCACGCAGGCTTTCGGCGCCCCGAACGCTCCACCAGCCCTCCGCGTAGGCCAGGAAGGCGAAACGGACGCCGTCCCGCTCTAGCACGGCCGCGCGCCTGGCCTCCTCGAGGTCGCGGCCGGCGCCACAGCGGGCGATGCCGAGCAGGTCGACATACGCGAGCGTCTCGTCGACCGCTCGCGGCCCGTAGTCGTTCATATGGTTGTTGGCCAGGGACAGCACGTCGAAGCCGGCCCAGGCGACTCCGAACAGCGTGGCGGGATCGGCGCGGAAGGTCACGTTCGGTGGCTTGCCGGGATACGGCTCGCCCAGGTACGAGACCGGCGTCTCCAGATTGGCGAAGGCCACGTCGGCTCCCGAGACGAGATCGCGGACGCCCTCGAACAGGTAGCGGAAACCGTACTCGGCCGCTCGCTTACCCGGCGTCCTGGCGAGCAGGATGTCGCCGCAGGCCAGGACGGTCATCCTGCGGGCGCTCGGCGGCGGAGCGGCGGCGCCGGGATCGTTCGGGCTCGCGACGCCCGATAGCGGCGGAGCGGCGGCCGATACGGCGGGACCCGGGCCGGCCGCCGCCTCGGGCGCTCGGCCGCACGAGGCGAGCAACGCTCCGGCCAACGCCGCGGCCAGGACCGCCGGGCCTATCACCGAGGCCTTGCCTCGGATACGATGCGCGCGATGGGCATACGCCGCCCCATACCGAAGGCCCGCGGAGACACCTTGACGACCGGGGCCGCCTGTCTGCGCTTATACTCGGCGCGCGCCGTCATCGATACGACCCTTCGGACGAGCCCTTCGTCGAAGCCGAGCGCGACGATGGCGTCCACGGCCAGGTCATCCTCGATATAGAGCCTGAGCACCGCATCGAGCAGCTCGTAAGGCGGTAGCGAGTCCTGGTCGAGCTGGTTGGGCCGGAGCTCGGCGGACGGGGGCTTGTCGATGATGGCGCGGGGCAGGAGCCCCTCGCGCGCATAGACGCTCTCGCACAGCTCGAAAACCTCGGTCTTGAGCAGATCCCCTATCGGAGCCAGGGCGCCGCACATATCGCCGTACAGCGTGCAATAGCCGACGGCCAGCTCGCTCTTGTTACCGGTCGTCAGGAGCATCGAATCGAATTTGTTGGACCAAGCCATCAGGATGTCGCCCCGGACGCGCGCCTGCAGGTTCTCCTCGGTCAGGCCGAACGGCAGGCCCGCGAAGTGCGGCTCCATCGTCGCCAGGAAACTCGAGAACGGCCCCTCTATAGGTATCGTCTCCAGGCGGCAGCCCAGGTTGGCCGCGAGCTCGACGCTGTCGTCTATGGAGCCGGCCGACGAGAAGCGCGACGGCATGGCGATGCAGGTCAGATTCTCCGGCCCGATAGCCTTGGCGGCCAGCACCGCGACAATGGCCGAGTCAATGCCGCCGGACAGGCCGAGGTGGGCCTTCTTGAAGCCGCACTTGCGCATGTAGCCGCGGATACCCTCGACGAGGACGCGCTCGGCCTCCTCCCACCGGTCCGGGAAGGCGGCGATCGTGGCCTCGTCGGCACATTCGTCGGTATCGACGGCGAGTATGCCCTCACCGAAGACCCCGAGCGCGACGAGGCGGCCTGTGCGGTCGACGAGGAAGGACCGGCCGTCGAAGACGAGCGAGTCGTCGGCACCGGCCATGTTGCAGTAGGCGACCGGAACCGAGCCTGTCCTGGCCAGGTCGGAGCAGAGTCCGACGCGCAGGGCCGACTTATCCAGCTGGAACGGAGAGGCGGACGGCACGACGATCAGGTCGGCGCCGGCGTCGAGCAGCTCTCGCGGCGGATCCACAGGGTAGCGCATACCGGGGACCGGGGCGGTCTCCCGCCATAGGTCCTCGCAGATGGCGAAACCGACCGCGACGCCGCGATGGCGCCAGAGCCGACGCTCGGAGGCCGGCTCGAAATAGCGCGCCTCGTCGAATACGTCATAGGTGGGCAGCAGGGTCTTGGCCTGCTCGAAGACCACCTCGCCGTCGAGGACGACCGACAGCGCGTTGCGCAGCGGCCTGCCGAGGCCCGAGCGGTTGCGGCCTATATGGCCGACAGCCACCGCGACGCCCCGCGGCAACGCCTTCTGGAGCCGGCGAAAGGCCGCCTCGTCGCGTTCGGCGAAGCTCGGCTGATCGAGCAAATCCATCGGCGGGTAGCCGCAAAGGCTCATCTCGGGGAATACGACGAGGTCCGGCGGCGTCGGGGACGAGGCGGCGACCCGCGCGGCCGCGGCGATGCGCTCGACGTTGCCGTCGAAGTCGCCGATGACCGCGTCGATCTGGCATAGCGCAAGCTTCATGGGAACTCCGTTCAAGGCGGCTCGGACGAAGACGCTACCTTGCGTCCGCTCGCCGCCCATAGTACACTGCGCCCGTGAAAAAGACAACGTTGGCGGTCCCGGCGGGGACGGAGCGCGTCAAGGCGTTCGCCGCCGAGGCCAAGGTATCCGGGCGAGCCGTCGCGTCCCTGCGGCTCGTCGAGCCTGGCGAACCGGCCTCCGGCGACGAGCCGGGAGACGGCGCGGACGTGATCGACTGGAACCCGCTGTCGTTCGCTTCGGCCAGGGCGGCCGTGCTCGAGGCGGAGACGGCCTTCGGGGGCAGGCTCGACGAGCTGGTGATCTTCGCCGACCCGCCGGCCGACGCCGCCGGCATAGTCGACCAGACACCGGCGTCCATAGAGCGAGCCGCCATGGAGTGGGCCGCCGGCTACGCCGAGCTCATCCGCGAGGCCGCCAAGCGCCTCGATGAGCGCGGCGGGGGGACGATAGCCCTCATCGTCGCGCAGGCCGAGCGCGGCCCGATAGGCTCGATGGCGGCCGGGGCCCTGCTCGGGCTGGCCGAGGGTCTCGTACGTTCCGCGCCGGGCAAGGTGCGCTTCGTCGGCGCCAAGGACGAGTCCGACCAGGCGGACCTCCTGGCCAGACAGGTGGTCAAGACGCTCGACGAGGAGCCTCGCGAGACGCGCCGCCTACTCCGCCTCGGCGGCCGAGGGAGCCTGTTCAGCCGCTGACCCGAACGCGCAGCCGTCGGGGCCGTATCGAGGAGGAAGCCATGTCGAGGATCGCGGTACGGCGCTTCGGGATACTGACGAGCGGGGGCGATTGCCCCGGCCTGAACGCCGCGATCCGCGGCGTCGCCAAGGCGGCCTCCGGCGTCTACGGCATGGAAATAGTCGGGATATCGAACGGTTACCGAGGCCTGATCGAAGGCGACGCCCGAGACCTGGCGCCGGACGACTTCTCGGGCATCCTGACGCGAGGCGGCACCATACTCGGTTCGTCCCGCGAGAAGCCGTTCAAGCCTTCCGACGACGCTGGCGAGCTCAAGGACTCAGAGGTTGGCCACGACAAGCCCGAGCTGATTCTCGAGAACTACGCCCGCCTCAGCCTGGACGCGCTGGTCGTGCTCGGAGGCAACGGTACGAACACCACGGCCCACCTGCTAGCCAAGCAGGGCCTCAACGTGGTCGGCCTGCCCAAGACCATAGACAACGACATCTGGGGTACCGATGTGACCTTCGGCTTCCATTCGGCCGTCGACATAGCCACGGAGGCCATCGACCGCCTCCACTCGACGGCCCACTCGCACAATAGGGTGATGGTGATCGAACTGATGGGCCACAAGGCCGGTTGGCTGGCCCTGTACGCCGGCGTGGCCGGAGGCGGCGATGTGATCCTGATACCGGAGCTACCCTACGACCCGGCCTCCGTGGCGCGCGACATCGAGGCCAGGCGCGCCGAAGGCAAGCAGTTCTCCATCGTCGTCGTCGCGGAGGGAGCCATGTCCAGGGAGGAGGCGGCTATGCCGAAGAAGGAGCGTAAGCGCCTACGCGAGGGCATGCCCTACCCGAGCATCGGCTATCGGGTGGCCGCGGAGATCCAGGCGGCCACCGGCATGGAGACCCGCGTGACGGTACTCGGGTATCTGCAGCGCGGCGGCACGCCGAGCCCCTACGACCGCGTGTTGGCGACCAGTTTCGGAACCGCGGCCGCCGAACTGCTCGCGCGCGGCCGCTTTGGCCGCATGGTCGCGATGCGCGACTCCGGAGTCACCTCGGTGCCGCTGTCGGAGGTGGCCGACAAGACCAAGACGATCCCGGCCGACCACTACATGATAGGCACCGCGCGCCTCGTCGGAACCTGCTTCGGCGACGCGCGCTAGGGCGGGCCGGCCGAAGCTATCACGCCCGCCCGGCCGCTCAGCGCTTCCTGAGCTTCTTCTTGGCGCTGTCGAGCCTGGCCCGCTCCGCCTCGGCGGCCGCCAGCAGCGACGACTCGCGCTTAGCCCGCCGGCCGACTATCGCGATGAAGGCCAGTCCGCCCACGATCATCATGAAGCAGAGCAACTGCCCCATCGAGAAGTTGAGCGGCGTGGTGAACAGGTGAATGGACGCGTCGGGGTCGCCCAGCTTGACGATGTAGCCGAGGTCGGCGTCGGGCTCCCTGAAGTACTCGATGACGAAGCGGACGAGGCCGTAGCCGACCAGGTAGGCGCCGACGGCGAAGCCCTTGAACGGCTTGCGCGGACGCACGATGAACCACAGCACGAGCCAGAGGACGACGCCCTCGAACAGCGCTTCGTAGAGCTGCGACGGGTGCCTAGGCAGGTTGACCATCGCGCCATCGAGCGCCAGGCCCGCCTTCTCGGCCACCTCACGGACCCAGGGCAGGCTCGTCGGGAAGCGCTTGGCCCGCGGGAAGACCATCGCCCACGGCGCGGAGCTGACCTTGCCCCATAGCTCGCCGTTGATGAAGTTGCCCAGACGGCCGAAGGTATAGCCGAGCGGCACCGAGACAGCGACCATATCGGCCCACTCGAGGAAATCCAGCCGCAAGCGCTTCGAGTAGATCAGAATGCCGACGATCAGGCCGACCATGCCGCCGTGGAACGACATGCCCATGAAGCCGGTAAACTTGCCGCCCTCGCCGAAGGGCCAGAAGATCAGCCAAGGCTTGCTCCAGTACAGGCCGCTCGTATCGTAGAGCAGGGTGCCGAACAGCCTGGCCCCGAGGATCAGCCCGACGATGCCGGCCAGAAAGAAACCGGAGATATCGTCGTCGGAATAGCCGAGGCGCCTCGTCCTGACCTGACGCTTGAACAGCAGGTAGGTGACGCCGAAGGCGACGAGGTACATGAGCCCGTACCAGCGCAGCGGGAACTGCGGCAGGAACGGCAGTATCTCGGGTCGGATCCACGACGGAAACTGAACTGCGGCGAGCATCGGTACCTCCACGGTCTGCTTGGCTTGCTGGTACTATACCCGGGCGGGCGGCCCGGGCGCAACGGCCGCGACGCCGCTAGCGCGGCGACGCTACTGCGGCGACGACGCTACTGCGGCGACGACGCTACTTGAGCGGCCGCTCGACGACGCGGCCGAGCTGGGGGTCAAAGGAAAAGG
>ENA-UOWO01002433-UOWO01002433.1-activated-sludge-metagenome-genome-assembly--contig:-NODE-2433-length-23002-cov-5.151741_pt1 | contig 23002 bp, 13 predicted proteins | sample MGYA00238148_ERZ761564 | MGnify/ENA primary metagenome ERZ761564 (study PRJEB28885, sample SAMN05720194) | activated sludge metagenome | isolation source: Anaerobic digester | place: USA... | reverse complement strand
TTGAAAGACAAGGGGTGGGAAATTCCCACCCCTTTTGTTATCAGGCTCAGTCATCGATAACTGGCTCGTTAAAGAGCAGATTACGATTAAGGGCTTCAAGTTGTGCTCTCTCGCCGTCGTTCCATGATGACATGATTTCAGCGTTAAGGACATATATTTTCGGGAAACGGTTGTTGGCTTGCTTCTCACCAGTCTGGCAGGTTATAGCGTCACGCTCGATAAGCGACTCTATCGCCTCATTGAACTCCCGTTTCTTCATATGGGAAGAAAAAGCGATGGGTGCGGCAAATACGGAGTAAAAAAAGAAAGGCCCCGGTCTGGGAGCCTTTCGGTGAAAGATAAGGTGGTTTGGGCGAGAGCCTTACTTCACGATGACGAATTCGATGCGACGGTTTTCCGCACGGCCTTCCGGGGTGTCGTTGGAGGCGATGGGATTCTTTTCGCCAAAGCCTTGTGTGGTAAGGCGTTCAGCGGCCACGCCCTTCTGCACCATGTAGTTCTTCACGGATTCGGCGCGGCGCAGGGAAAGGCCATAGTTGTATTGGTCGTCGCCGACGCTGTCGGTGTAACCCTGGATGCGGAGTTTGACTTTGGGATTCTGCTTGAGGGCCTTGACCACGTCGTCGAGGTTGGTCTTCGCCTCATAGGTGAGGTCGGCGCTATCGAACTCAAACTGCACACCCTTGAGGATGAAGTCTTCCTTCATGCTGATCTGGTAGCGGGTGATCTTCTTGGGTTCGTACTTGGAACCGTCGCCGGCGCCGCTCTTGCCAAAGGTGTAGCCGAGGCCGAGGAAGGGCATCAGGTAGGAATCGTGGGCTTTGTCGTTTTCCAGGGATTCCATGTTGTCGTCCCAGGTTTTTTCGAATTGCACGCCGAGGTCGAGGTTGACGTTCCACTTGGTGAGGAAGGACACGCCCGCTCCCGCGCTGGGAGCCACCAGGACGGCTTTGGCGTCGTCGATGTCGTTGTCGTAATAGGATGCGCCGAGGCCGAGTTCCACGAAGGGTGCGATGCGCTTGAGGGCGCCGTCGGAGAAATTGACGCACAGGGTTTTGGTGGGGCGCAGTTTGGCCAGGAGGTCGGCGCCGAGCACGCTGGTCTCGTAATCGTGCAGTTTGACCGGCACGTCTTTGTCCTTACCGGACAGGGTGGTGGAGTAGGGATAGATCCCGAGGCTGAGGTAATCCTTGAGCCAGGCTTCGTAGCTGATGCCAAAGGCGGGATTGAGGTCCCTGGTGTCCTTGACGTCGTTGAGGGGATAGCTGAGTCCGCCGCGCAGGCCGATGGTTTGCTGCATGGCGCAGAGGGCCGGAGCTAGGGCCGCGAACAGCAGGGCAACAAGCAGTATCTTGACTTTGTCGTTCATTTTTTACCTCTTGTAATGTTTGATTTTATCCTTTGTATAAAGCCGCCGGATTTCCGTCAATCAATTTTTGCATCCTGAGGTCGTATCCGAGGGCTTCGCAGGATTATACATCCCCGGCTGGAAAAACCCTTCACTGTTTCGGAAGGCGGAAATGGCGCATGGTTTTTCCCGCGGCGGGGTAATGTAAACGGCGGCGGCCCGCCAATTCTTTTCATTTGACAAGAAACGGGGATTTCTTTTTTCTTGGTTTAAATCTTAATTAGGGAAAAACGACGTAAAATGAGACTGTTTGAAACCCATGCCCACCTCGACCTGCCTGATTACGATCCTGACCGCGAGGCGCTGATCGAAGAATGCTTCGGCAGCGGTATCGAGTATATCATAAACATCGGCTTCAACAAGGAAACCTCGCTGAACTCGCTGGAACTGGCCAAAAAGCATCTGCACATCTTCGCCACGGCCGGGTTCCACCCCCACGACGCGATGGATTTCGACGCCGAACTGGTCAAGCGCCTGGCCCGGGAAAAGAACGTGCTGGCCATTGGGGAGATTGGGCTGGACTTTTTCCGCCACCTTTCGCCCTACACGGTGCAGCGCGAGGTTTTCCGCAACCAGGTGTTGCTGGCGCTGGATTATGACCTGCCGATCGTGGTCCACAACCGCGAGGCGCATCAGGAATGCTATAAGATCCTCAAGCAGGCCAACGCCAAAAACGTCGTCTTCCACTGCTTTTCCGGCGACATCATCTTCGCGCAGCAGGTCCTGGACGAAGGCTGGCACATCTCCTTCACCGGCAGCGTGACCTACGCCAATGCAAACCTGGATGACGTGATCCGCATGATGCCCCTGGACCAGTTCATGATCGAGACCGACTGCCCCTACCTGCCGCCGCATCCGCACCGCGGGGAACGCAACAGCCCGCTGCACCTGCACCTGGTGGCGGAAAAGATCGCCGCCATTCGCGAGATCACACCCGAAGAGGTGGCCGAACACTCCTTCGAGAACGCTTTCAAGTTTTTCCGCATCCCGCCCGATCCGGTCAAACCGCCGCATAAGGGCGGAAAATCCTCCAAGGAACCCAAGCCGGGCAAAAGCGCCACTGCCAAGCCGGCGAAAAGCACACCCATAAAGCCGGTTGAAAAAACTCCTGTCAAACCGGTTGAAAAAGCCCCCGCAAAACAAGTCAAGAGTGCCTCGGTAAAGCTGGTTGAAAAAACTACCGTCAAAACGGTTGAAAAAGCCCCCGCCAAGCCGGATGTAAAAGTCCCCGCGAAACAGGTCAAGAGTGCCCCGGCCAAGCAGGTTAAAACCGCTCTACCCAAACCGGTGAAGAGCACTCCGGCCAAAGGGGTAAAGAGCGCCCCCGCCAAGCCGGTGAAGAGCACTCCTACCAAAGCAGTGAAAAACGCTCCGGCCAAGCAGACAAAAACCGCTCCCACCAAACCGGTAAAAAAAGTCCCCGCCAAGCCGGTGAAGAGCACTCCAACCAAAGCGGTGAAGAACACTCCGGCCAAGCAGACAAAAACCGCTCCAACCAAACCGGTAAAAAAAACCACCGCCAAACCAATGAAAAGCGTTCCAGCCAAACAGGCGAAAAGCGTTCCAGCCAAGCCCGTGAAAAAAGCGCCTGCCAAGCCGGTGAAAAGCGCTCCCGCCAAAAACAGCAAAACCAAACCCGAAAAGAGAAAGAAATAAATGAAGAAAACCGCCTACCTTATCCTCCTGCTGGCCATCGCGGCCCTTCCGCTGGCCGCGGGAAACTCCATCTTCGCCTACGACGGCTATCCCGTACAGTATTTCGGCAAGGACATCTACAGCCTGGGAATGGGCGATACCGGCGCCAGCGACGTCTTCCGCAACAACACCGGCTACAGCAACCCCGCCCAGTCCAACCTGAGCAACCGCAGCCTCTTTTCCACCGGGCTGTTGATGGGTTACAACGCCTACCGGTCGCAGGACGCCGCGGGCAAAAAATACAGCTATGTGGACAACTCGCTGGATCTTCCCTATTTCAGCCTGAGCATCCCGCTGAAAAAGCACCGCATTGGCTTTCAGGTCAATTCCTACGCCTCCGGAGTGGTGGACAACCAGCGCGACATGGAATCCGAAGACGGCATCCAGTACCTGGAAAAGCAATCCATGGACCGTTACCTCTACCGGGCGGATCTTATCTACAGCCTGCTTTTGGGCAATAACAGCATCGGGATCAGCGGCAACTATTACTTTGGCCACGAGACGCGGCTGCTGATACAGGAAGGCGGATATGAGCCCTTCAACACCCGCGAGGAGGTCTCCCGCGATTTCAAGAATCCCGGCCTGACCATCGGCTACCTGCACCGTTTTGCCAAACTGGCGTTGGGCGCGCATTTCAGCCCCGCCTGCACTTTGAAAGGGGATTCCACCCGCACCTCCATCCACGAGACCGAGACGAGCGGGGATTACGAATACGAACTTCCGCACCGCGCCTGCGCCAGCGTCACGGCCCTGCCATTCCCGGAGGTCAAGGTCGCCGCGGATTTCCACTACGAGGCCTGGGACGCCCTGGACAAGGACAAATACGATGACAGCTGGAAACTCGGAGTGGGTGTGGCTTACGAGCCAATGGCGGACAAACACGAGAAATTCTTCAGCAAATTGCCCCTGCGCGCCGGAGCCGCCTACCGTATGCTGCCGTTTGCGGTCAACGGGAAATCCGTGGACGAGATCAGCGCCAGCCTGGGCCTCACGCTGCCGCTGAAAAGCGAGGCCAACCGCATCGACATCGGCTTCCAGTACGTCAACCGCGGCAGTTTGGCCGACAACAGGCTGACCGACAACTCCTACCTCATGATGTTCGGCTTCACCGGCTTCGATATCTTCAGTAAATCTGCCGACCGCAGCGCGCCGCGGGAAATCCCGGAAAAGGAAGACATCAACTCATGGTAGAGCCATCGGCACAACCCGGCCGAAGTCCTTTGCTGGAGCAGATCACCGACAAACGTGGCCTGCAGGGAGCCGATCTGGCGGCGGACATTTACACCCTGCCGGACGAGGGTTTGCTCGCCAATATCGACAAAGTGGCGGAGCGCATCGGCAACGCGCTTTACAGGAACGAGCCGCTGGCGATCTTTGGGCACGACGACCCCGACGGCGTGACCAGCACCTACATCCTCTACCAGTTTCTCAATTCCTGCGGCTATCAGAAACACAACTATTTCATCCCCAACCGCAACCTCGAGCCGCACGGCATCCAGCAGAGCTTTGTGGATTTCGTCGCCAAAAACGGCTATAAACTGGCCATCACCGTGGACAACGGCATCTCCAGCCAGAGCGGAGTGGCCAAACTGAAGGCCCTGGGCTGCGAGACGATCGTCGTGGACCACCACCTCATCCAGCCGGAACAGTTGCCGGACGCTTTGGCCATCGTCAATCCGCAATTGCCGGAGTGCCAGTATCCCTTCAAGCAACTGGCCGGAGTCGGCGTCACGCTGATGCTGGTCCGCTACCTGGGCAGGATCCTCGAGCATCCGGTGCCTTTATCCGCCTACTTTTGGACCGCCGTCGGCTCCATCGCGGACAAGGTGCCGATGACCGGCTTGAACCGCATTCTGGCACGCCATGTGATCGAACATTGGGACGAGCTGGACGACCCCAGCATCGAGTTTCTGGCGCGCAACCACACCCGCATCGACGGGGCGATGGACATCTTCAATTTCATGCAGGCTACGGCACGCCTGATCGCCAACGGCCGCGAAGAGGGCGGACAGCACACCGCGCTGCGTTTCCTTTTACAGCGTAGCGACGCCAAAGCCCGGCTCTTCCAGAACCTGGAGGAGCAAAAGAACCAATGGGAAGGGGAACTGAACCGCGTCTTCTCCTTTCTGGACACCGTTTCGGCCGGTTTCGAGGGCAACGGGTTCATCTACTTTGACGACGATGATGTGATCCCCTATGCCTTGCTGGGAACGGCCAGCACCTACATTTTAGGTAAACTCGGCATCCCCACGCTGATGCTCAAACTCCACAACGGCGACATCGTCTGCGAAGGGCGCTGCGGCGAGGGTTTCAACATGGTGGAGGCCTTCCGCGCCTGCAAGGGCCTGCTGAAACAATTCGGCGGCCATGTCCGGGCGGCGGGGTTCGTCCTGGAACAGGCCAATTACGACGCCTTCCTGGAATGCTACAATGATTTCCTGGCCAAGAACCCGGTCCTGGCTCCGAGCGCAACGGATGAAGGCTACGACGCCGTCCTGGCCCTGGATGAGTTTGACGACGCCAACTGGCGGGACTTGGAATACCTGCTGCCCTTTGGCCAGCAAAACCCCGAACCGCGCATCCTGGTACCCCAAGCCAGCCTGGACGCTCTGCAAGGCGTGTTTATCCTGGAGCACGGCTCGCTGGGAATCCCCCCGGGAAAAACCGGAGCCGCGACCGTCCACTGGAAAGGCCGCAATTCAGCGCGGGTTTTGGCTTTCCGGGCCACGCCGCCGGTCTGATCACATGAAGCAAGGCGCCTGATGCTGCACATCCGCGAAACCCTGCGCAAAGCCATCCATATCAGTTCACTGCTGATCCCGCTGGGCTATCGCTATATCCTGGATTACAACCGGAAACTGATGTTCCTGATCCTGCTGGCGGCCTTCGTCGTCATGCTGATCGTGGAATTCAACCGTTTCTGGCAGAAGAATTTCCGCAAGACCTTCTGGGCGATGTTCGGACTTGTTTTACGCAAGCATGAGCTAAGGGATTTCACCGGCGCCACCTACATGCTCTTCGCGGACATGCTCTGCGTGGCCTTCTTTGACGCCAACATCGCCTTTTGCGCCATGTCCTTCCTGTCGTTGGGAGATACCTTCGCCGCGATGGTGGGGATAAATTTCGGCAAGCGCAAATACAAGTTTTCCAATAAATCCCTGGAGGGAAGCCTGGCCTGCTTCGCCGTCTGTTTCCTCTATGGGCTGTGGGTCTTCAAGCATGCGCCCGTAATGGCCTTCACCGGCGCGCTGGGCGCCACTTTCGCGGAAATGAGCAAGCTGCCGATCGACGACAACGTGGAGATCCCGCTGACATCGGCGATCGTCATGGCCCTCACCGGGATCTTTATTTGAGAAAAGAAATATGTTGATATCGTTTGTCATACCGGTCCTCAACGAACAGGATTCACTACGCCAGTTGGGTTCGGAGATCAAGGCCCACTGCCAGCCCCACGCGCATGAGATCATTTTCATCGACGACGGCAGCCGGGACCAGAGCTTCAGTATCATGGAGGACCTGGCGGCGCAGGATCCGAATATCCGGATCGTGAAGTTCCGTCGCAATTTCGGCAAGGCCGCCGCGCTGCAATACGGCTTCAACCTGGCTTCCGGAGACGTGGTCTTCACCCTGGACGCGGATCTGCAGGACAATCCCGCCGAGATCCCGAACTTCCTGCAAAAGATCGCAGAGGGCTGGGATCTGGTCTCCGGCTGGAAGCAAAAGCGCCACGATCCCTGGCACAAGGTGCTGCCCTCTAAACTCTTCAACTGGGTGGTGGCCCGGACCTTCAGACTGAAACTGAAGGATTACAATTGCGGCTTCAAGGCCTACCGCCCGGAAGTGATCAAGGAAGTCCGCCTCTACGGCGAAATGCACCGCTATATCCCGGCTTTGGCCAACGCTTTGGGCTACCGGATCACGGAGATCCCGGTGGAACACCGCGAGAGGCAGTTCGGACGCTCCAAATACGGCTGGGAACGCTATCTGCGCGGCTTTTTCGACCTCCTGACGGTCAAGATGGTGACCAAATACATGAAGAGCCCGCTGTATCTTTTTGGCAGGGCCGGCCTGGCCTCGACGGTCCTGGGCGGGGCGATCACGCTGTATCTGGCGGTGTTGAAGATCTTTTTCCACGTGCCGCTGTCCAACCGGCCATTGCTGATCCTGGGCATCACGCTCGTTTTGGCGGGGCTGCAATTCGTTTCCCTGGGCCTGATCTCGGAACTGATCATCAACCGCGTCTCGTCCCTGCAGGATCTTCCGGTGTCCGTGGAGAAGACCGTCAACCTGCCACAACTGGAGCGGCCGCGGAAGTGAATCCCGCCGAACGACTGTTCCTGGAGCGGTACGTAAGCAATCCCAAACGGAACCTGTTGCGCTTCAGCTTCGTCTTCATGGTGCTGGGCATCGTCCTTTCCGTGGGGATCCTCTCCGCCGCGCTCAACCTCTTTGAAGGCTACGAAAGGGCGCTCAGCTCGGTGCTGCTGGATTCCTTTCCCCACATCCGGGTGCAGGACGCCAACCGGACATTTATGGACGAAGGCAGGGCCAGGCAGGCTTTTGCACTCCTGGCCAGCCAGCCGGAAGTGGAATCCGCAACGCCCAACATCTCCTTCAACGTCATGGCCTCCAACGGCGGCAAGGCGCATGGTTGTTTTCTCAGCGCTTCGGACTTCCCGCCCGGCGCAGCCGTTACCTACGCGAAATACGTCAGGTCGGGCCACAGCAAGCCCTCGGCAGGCAAGGTCATCGTCGGGCATTATCTGGCCAAAGAACTCGGCTTGGGGCTGGGCGACACCTTGCGCGTCATTTATCCCAATCTGGACAAGATCACGCCCCTGGGCATGCTGTCCGGAGAATATCCCTTCGTGATAGACGGGATCTACCGTTCCGGCTATTATGAATATGACCGCACCCTCATCCTGGCCACCGTCGCCGACGCCCGCGGCATTTTGGATTCGAGCGCCGGATTCAGCAGCGTCGAGGTTAAGCTGAAAAGCCCCTGGATCGCGAGAGCGGCATCCCTGGCCGCCAAATACGACAAATTCCTGGGAGGCTCCCTGCAGGCGGATCCGGTGGCCAACACCACTCTGCTGAAGCTTGTGAAAATGCAGAAATGGCTGATCTTTGTGATCTTCAGTTTCCTCGTGCTCATCGCCGGGATCAACGTCATCAGCGCGGTTCTCACCCAGATCTACGATAAAAAGAACGAGATCGCCGTCATGAAGGCCCTCGGCGCGGCTCCCTCCACGGTCCGAAACATCCTGGGCTACCAGATGGTGCTGGTCTGTTTGCTGTCCATCATTTTGGGCCAGGCTTTCGGCATGGCGCTGTCCTGGTTGGCGGTGAAACAGAATTTCTACCACCTCAAGGGCGACGTCTATTTCATCGACCGGCTGACGCTCTATATCTCGCCGCTCAACCTGATAATCACTTTTGCCGCGGCGTCGCTTCTGGTGCTGCTTTGCGTCCGCATCCCCCTGCGCAGGATCGACCGGATGCCCGTGATCGAACTTTTGCGCAATCCCTGAGGAGGAGAATTGATCTGCCTGGCAGGTTACTCGCTTTACAAGAACTACGTGGATAGAAGCCAGAAAATCGAAGTGCTGAAGGACACCAGCCTCGAAGTCGAAAGCGGCAGCCTGGTCTGCATCACCGGCAAGTCCGGCTGCGGCAAGAGCACACTGCTACACATCCTGGGCCTTTTGGACGATCCGGACAGCGGCCTGGTCCGCATCAACGGCGGCGAAGTCTCATCCCGCCACGCCAAGGCGCACATGATCCGCAACAAGGACATCGGTTTCGTCTTCCAGTTCCATTATCTGGTCGATGACCTCAACGCCACGGAAAACGTCGCTTTGCCTTTGCTGATCGGCGGACAGAACAAAAGCGCCGCCTTCGGCCGGGCCCGCGAACTGCTGCGGATCCTGGACATGGAATCCCGCGCCCTGCAATACCCCAACCAACTCAGCGGCGGCGAGCAGCAACGTCTCGCCCTGGCCAGAGCTTTGGCAAACCGCCCCAGCATCGTCCTGGCCGACGAGCCCACCGGAAACCTCGATCCCCAGCACAGCAACGAGGTTTGGGACCTATTCCAGAAACTCAACGGCGAATTGGGCCAGACCTTCGTCATCGTCACCCACGAGCCGGAACTGGCCAAACGCAGCCACATCGCCTACGAATTGAGGGACGGCATCCTGCATTGAAGCCATGAGGCGTTCCCGCAAGTTCCTGACCTTCATCCTGATCCTGCTGGCCATCAACAGCCTGTTCTTCATCAGTTGGTACGCCATGGATCTGCAGGGCAAGGTCAAAGGGATCATCGAACGCCAGGCCGGGAAAGCCCTCAAGGGGAATCTGCGGATCAGGGATTTCAGCATCAGCGACCAGCAGGTCTTCGCGGAGGGGATCTCCTTCGCCGCTTCCGACAGCACTTTGAGCTTCGACGTGGACAACGCCCGCTTGCGTTACAACCTGCTCAAATTCATCTTCTCCGGCTTCAAGGTTCGCAACCTGCTGAACAAAGTGGAGATAAGCGGCGCGGATGTCACCTATTCCAATCCCTATCCGCCCAAGCCGGGAAAGATCAAAAAGAAGATCGAGATACCGGATCTGACCCGCTATTTCAACGAACTTGCCGCCACCAATTCCCGCTTCCGGCTGAACCTGAGGATCCCGCTCAAAGTCGGCGGAGAGGGCATTTTGAGCATTTCCGAGCAGTTTTCCGCGGTCAAGGTCAGCATCAAAAACACCCATGTTTCCAAGATCGCTGTCAGCGCGGTAAATTCCAACCAGGGAGCCCTCAGCGCCAGCGGCGTTTTGGACAAAGGCCGGCTGGCCACGTCGCACGGGGAGGTTACGAACTTCAATCCCCTCTATCTGCGCCATCCGCAGCTGGCAGACTTTTCCACCGAAATGAACCTGGTCTGCGACGCCTCGCAGAAAGAGCCAAACGCGCGTGTGGACTTCGACGCCAACCTGATCGTCTGGAACACCCAGGCGACGCTGCTGCAAAAATATCCGGTCAACATTCCCTACCTGGCGGTCAAAACGGACGGGGAATCGCTCTCCGGCAGACTGGCCCAAAGCTTCGTGGGCAGCAGTTCGCTGGGCGGCAGCATCGAGCTGGCGGACTTGCGCAAAGAACTCCGCATCCCTTCCGGCGCTATGGATCTGCAATTGGATCTGGGCATGATCGGCCCGGATTTCCAGGGATTGGTGGATGCCAGGCTCGACGCCGGCGGCAGCTTGCGTGATCCGGTGTTGAACCTCGCAGCTTCTTCCGACCAGATCTCATTCAAAAACCAGACGGCCCGCAATCTGAATTTCAAAGCCGCCTACGCCGACAGCCAGCTAACCTTTTCCCTGCCGGGCGCGATCTGGGAAAACCAGACCGTCAACCTGGCCGGGACTTTCGCTCCCGCTGAACTCAAACTCAAGGGCACAGTGGATACATCGCCGATCAGCCGGGAAAAGGACGCGCTCAAGATCAAGGCTGCGGCGGACGTAGAACTGTCTTTTTACACGCCAATGCCGGAAGTGAAAGCGGTTTTCCACGATCTGGACGTCGCCAGTAAAGATCTCGACCTGCAGGGCGTCCAGGGTTACGCGAACCTCTTCCCCTCGGTGCAGGATGACGAAAAGCATTACTACATCGATCTGGAACTGGATTCCCCGGACAGCACGGTGGTCAGCGTCGTGGGCGACCTCCTCGACCGTAACCTGCTGTTGGACGCTCAATTCCATTCCCTCGCCGTTGCGGACATCTATCCTTTGAACGCCCTGAAAGGCTTCGCCCCGGTCGTCAGCGGCAAGATCTCATCCTTCCTGACCGGCGACAAAGCGGTCCTGTCCTCGCGGTTGAACCTGGCCCTGAACGGCCTGCTAAATTACCACACCAAGCTCGATCTGGTGGGCTCTTACGATATAGCGGCGGAATCCGGAAGCGCATTGGTCTCCGGATATGACGGCCGGCTTTACGGCCAACCGCTGAATTTCGAACTGCTCACAGGATTGGAAAACAGGAAACTGACGCTGCATTCCTTTAAACTCAACGACCAGATGGGTTTGAAGGGTGATTTCGATCTGCTGCACCCGGAGGATATGTCCTTCGAGCTCTTTGTCCGGGATCTGAGCAGCGAGCAGCTGCAAAGCTATTTTCCCTTCCTCAACCTGCCCGAGATCAAGGGCGTCAGCTTCACTGCCGATTACAGCGTCGGCAAGGAAAACACCCTCTCCGCGGACCTTACCATGCAGGAACTGGCATTGCCCGGGATGCGGCCCCTTTCCGCGGCGCTGAATTTCCGCGGTCCACCCGACCAGGTACGGGTCAGCGGCGGGATCGACAATCAGGCCCGCCGTCTGGTCGATCTTGACGGCACGATCAACATTCCGGACCAGCTGGATCTGCGGTTGGACGCCCGCGCTTACAGTCTGGCAGCCACGGACATCTTCTATTCCCCTCTGGCAGAAGGAGTTGCCGATGCCGACCTGTCACTCTCCATTTCCGATATCACGTCCCCGGACAGGGAAATGAGTCTGATCGGCCAGGTCGCCACGGAGAAAATGATCATCCCGGATGTGGTCAGCCTGGATCACGTCCTGCTCAAGTTTGCCCAAACTCCCGATGTCCTGATCGTGGACACCCTGGAGGTCAACGCGAAGGAATATGGCAGTGCAACCGGCTCGGGGGCAATGGATTACAACTTCCTGACCAACACCTACTTCGAGGGCGACCACCTGCTCAACCTCGATGTGGAGGGCCGGCTCTTCGACTGGTTGCAGAAAAATGTGGACATGGTCACTTCCGCCAGCGGGAAATCGCATCTGACCTGCAGTTTGAAAACCTTCGAAGACCAGTTGATGATCAAAAGCGGCCGCCTGGACATCGAAAACGGGAAGATCCAGCTCAAGGACCAGCCGGAACCGATCCGGGATCTCACGATCCAGGCCGATTTCGAGGATAACCGCGCCAGCCTGGCCAACTGCAGTTGCTACAGCGGCGACGGCAAACTGACGGTTTTAAACGATTTTGACGAAGACGCCTCCAACCACCTTAAATTCGGATTCCTGGATCTGGGCAGCCTGAGATTGAGCATCGGCCAGCCCGGCGCAGTGGTCCACGTTCCTTTTGTCACCACTCCGCGCAACCGGAGCAACATCGTTTTGCAGGGCCAAAACTCGCCTTACGCCACCATCACCGGCCCCTTCGAGGACATGCGCATCTCCGGCGAGGTGCTGGTTTACAACGCGGAAGCGGTTTTCCCCCCAGATACAGACAACCTGCTCAACCTGATCTACAGTTTCCGGGGCGCCCTCACCAAACCCCAGGTTCCGGTCAGCGATCCCATCCCGTTACCGTTCACGATGGATCTGATGATCCGCATGATGGACAACGTCAAATACACAACCTATCCGACTAATTTTCTGATGCAGCCTGGCGGCTTCATGCACATCATCTACGACGGCCAGAGATGGAGCGCCAAAGAAGCCAACTTTACCTCCGAGCAAGGTACCATCGACTTTTTCGGAACTGTGTTCAAGACCCAGAATTTGAGCGTCAGCATCATCGAAGCGCAAGATCTGATCGACATCCAAGGCACTTTTACCAAGGAATCGGCCGACGGAACATTGATCACGCTGGCCGTGAACACCGATACAGACACCTCAAAATCCATTTTCAACCGCCTGACCTTCACCTTGAAAAGCGACAACCCGGAAGACCGGACCGTCAGCAACATCCTTTCCCGGTTGCGTTACAGCGCCGGCAGCGAGGAACTGTCCGCGACCCAGAAAGGCAGCCTGCTTCAGGATGAAGCGCTTAGCCTGCTTTCGGACAATCTGAACACCTCGCTGGTCTCGCCCTTCCTTTATCCGGTGGAAAACACCATCCGGCGCTGGCTCAAACTCGACGATTTCAGCATCAGCGCCGGCTTCATCCAGAACCTGATCGCCGAATACACCACCGATCCGAACCAATTGGCCGAATACGTGAACATGAACCAGTTTATGGGCGACATCGCCAAGTTCAGTTCCGCCATCCTTTTGAACCACCTGTCATTTTCCCTGAGCAAGTACCTGGGACAGAAATTCTTCCTCGACTACAAACTCACCCTGCAGGAAGCCACAGACCTGGAAAACAAGACTCAGATCATGGTTTCGCACGATACTTCCCTACGCTGGTTCCTGCCCGAAAAATTCCGCCTCACCTACACTTTCGCCTATGAGCCCCAAAACAAAAAATTGACCCACGAGCTGATGCTGCAGAGGTCATTCCGCTTCTGGAGCTTCTAACAAATCCTTTGACAAAAACAGCCATTCGTAAATCATGAAAAAAATCGATCATTACCCTGGAGGTTAAGATGCCCAATAATGTGAAAAACCAACCGCCCGCCAAGAAAGATAGAGGGCCGGAAAAGCCCCCGACCCAGACTCCTGAATCGCCGTCCAAACCGCCGGTGAAACCGACGCCGCCGCCGCCGCCGCCGCAAGATCCGAAAGCGCTGAAAGCTGCCCCGGGCGAAACCGCCGGCATCCTGCCGCATCACAAGATCGGGCTGGTGGAGATCCTGATGATCCTGCTGCTGGCAGCCGTGGTCTTCATTTTCATCTTCGGCATGCGGCAGATGAGAGCCGAGAAAGAGCAGGAACTGCTGCTCCGCCAGAAATTCGAAAACGTTTTACCCACCTTCAAGGTGATCGCCGATTCCGCCAAGGCCTATCAGGCCCGCGATCCTTTTGCCGCCTGGCCTTTGACCATCGATGAAATGAACCTGCCCCCCAACATCAACACCCCCGAATTCAAATTTTCCTTTATGGAAAACGGTGTTGTGACCGCCACCACGACCAAGGAATTCGGCAAGGAAGGGATCAAGGTCAATTACGACATCCAGCAGGCCGCCTACAACATCGACGATCCCAAACCCGACACCAAACCTTTCATCAAGCAGGAGTGGCTGGGAGAATAAGCCCCGCCTCCAGACTTATAAAACAGATTTCCGGCCCGCCCTCCCGGCGGGTCTTTTTTTTCAATCTGATTTTTCCGACGTTACACCGCCCTTTCTGGCTTCCTGATTAATTCTCCAGAGTATCTCGGGGAGTTCCCGCCCAAGCGGGGAGAACTCGGCGCGATACTGGCAAGAAGTGGGCGTGGGGATTGTCGGGGCGGAGAAACTCCCAAAATTCCGGGAACAAACCGGCAGGAGGGGAAAAATCTGCGCCGGGTTTGGCTCAAAAGGGTTTTTCGTAGATCCTGTAGGTCTTGTAGATCCGCGCGCCCAACATTTCCGCCAGGCGGACCATCATGACATTTGACTCCAGCACCCAGGAAAACTCGCTGTGGTAAAGGTTTTTCCGGATCCCGGCTTGGAAGGAGAGATAATTCAGGATGGTGTCGATGCCGCGGTTTTGATATTCCCTGACCACGCCCATGGTGATCACCCGCGAAGTTGTGATACGCCATTTGGCGCGCAGGGCTTTCAGCAGCGTCCAGGGATTGACCCTTCCCCCCATGACCTTGAGGACTTCGTTGTAATTGGGCATCGTGAGGCTGAACGCCACCGGCCGGTCGCCGTTTTGCGCGATTAACACCAGTTCCGGATCAGCCAGGGGGACAAGTTCGTCGGCCAGGTGTTCGAATTCTTCGTCGGTAAAGGGAACGCTGCCCCAATTGTATTGCCAGGCTTCGTTATAAACTTGATGGATCATTTCCAGGTCGCGCCGCTGCTGTTTTTTCCCGCGGCTCAGGGGGTGGATGTCCAGGTTGTTGCGTTTCATCAGCGCGTCCGAGATCCGCTCCAACCGCTCCGGAACGTCCGCGCGGTCGCTGTAAAAGGCAAACAGGTCCATGGCCTTGGCCAGTCCGTTTTGCTCGTAAAGTTTTTGATAATAGGGCAGGGCGTGGGTCATCATCAGCATCGGCGGGGTGTCAAAACCGTCGATCAGCAGGCCGGCTTCGTCGTTGATCGTAAAATTGAAAGGGCCGCGCATGGCATTTTTGCCCTGGGAGCGGTTCCACTCCTCAGCGGCTGCGAACAGCGCCCGGGCCGCTTCCGGGTTGTCCGCGCATTCAAAAAAACCGAAAAAGCCGATGTTGTCCTTGTACTCCAGATTGTGGCGGGTGTAGGTATGTGCGGAGATCCGGCCAATAGTCGCGTTGCCCTCCCGCGCCAGAAAAAGTTGCGCCTCGGAATGCAGGAAAAAGGGATTGTGTTTGTTTGAGAAGAACTTTTTCTGTTCCGATATCAGGGGCGGCACCCAATTCCTGTCGCTTTGGTAGAGTGTAAAAGGTAACTTTATGAACTCGCGCAGATCCCTGGCGGTTTCAACCCGCTTGATTTGAACCACTCACACCTCCCTTTCCGTTGGCGTAACTTCCAATGCGAAAATCAAATACAAACATATCATGATATTTTCGCAGATTGCCGCGCTGTCAAGGACAATTTTCGGGGCGGACTTGAACGCCCTATAAGTAGCCTGTCCAGCCAGCCAGAGCGGGGAAAAACTGAGCTAAACGGGACCTTTCCTCCCAGCTGAATTTATGCTTGACGTAATTCGGGCGATGCAGATAATGCTTTTTTTACAGCTGATTTGGCCGGCAAAAACCCGCTCATTTTTTCCGGTTTTCGGCTCTGAAATTGCTTCAATATATAGTACATATAACTTATAAGCGTTTAAACTCTAACAGATAGTTAAGGAGAGAAGATGAAGAAGTGTTTCATCATGCTCGCGATACTGGGCTTGGTGGGCCTGCTGGCCGCCGCTCAGGGATCGATCAAAATTGGGGACGACCCCAGCTCCGTGCAGTTGCTCCGCAACGGCGACGACGGACTGAGCGTCCGCTACAGCATTGATAAACTGGATTTCCAGGAAGTCCAGACCCCGGAAGGCGTCTTCACAGACCTGTGGGTACAGGATTACGCCAACACCAATAAGACCGGGCTGCCCCAGCTTCCCTTGCTGCGCCAGATCATCACGGTGCCCGAGGGAGCGCAGGTATTGCCCTCTTTCAATATCGTTCTGCGCAAAAACTTCATTTTAAGCGACCAGGGCGTGCATTATCCGCTCCTGCCGCGCCAGGAATCCGTGGCCAAAGATACCGATCCCTCCACGGTTCCCTTCGTCGTGGACCGCGATTTCTACAACCGCAACGCCTGGACCGACGACGCCCCCATCAGCGTCACGGAGCTCGGCTACATGCGAGGCTACCGGCTGTTCGCGCTGGATTTCGCGCCGGTGCGCTACAATCCCGTCAGCGGCGAGATCGAAGTCATTTACAGCGCCGAGGTCAACGTCCAGTTTGCCGGAACCGACCAAATTGCCACGCAGGAACTGCGCCAGCGCTACTATTCCCCCGTCTTTGACAACATGCTCGGCGGCATGCTGCTCAATTCCCAGCCGGACCGCATTTCCCTGAACCGCTATCCGATGAGCTATCTGATCATCACTCCGGCCAATTTCGTGACGGCCCTGCAGCCCTTCGTAGACTGGAAAAAACAGGAAGGGTTCAATGTGACCGTGGCCACCACGGCCCAGACCGGAACGACGGTCAACGCCATCAAGACATATATCCAGAACATTTGGAACGCCGCGACCACGGAAAATCCCGCGCCGTCCTACCTCCTCATCGTGGGCGACGTGGCCCAGGTGCCCGCCAATTCCGGCACCACCGGCAGCCACATCACGGATCTGCACTACGTCCGCCTGCAAGGCACGGATTTCATCCCCGAAATGTATTACGGGCGCTTTTCCGCCACCACTGAGGCCGAAGTCACCAACCAGGTGAACAAGACCCTCATGCACGAAATGTACACCATGCCCAGCGACGCTTACCTGGGCCAGGTGGTGATGATCGCCGGCGCCGATCCCACTTACGGCCCGACACATGCCAACGGCCAGATCAACTACGGCACTACCAACTATTTCAATGCGGCGCACGGCATCACTTCCCACACCTACCTCTACCCCGCCTCGCAAAGCTCCGACGCGCAGATCGTCGCGGACGTTTCCTCCGGAGTGGGCTATGTGAACTACACCGCGCACGGCAGCGAAGTCAGCTGGGCCGATCCCACCTTCACTATCGCCAATATCAATAGCCTGCAAAACATCAACGAATCTTCCGTGGTGGTCGGCAACTGCTGTCTGACCAACGCCTTCAACACCGGCATTTGTTTCGGCGAAGCATTTCTCCGTGCCACCAACAAAGGCGCCGTGACCTACATCGGCGGAACCAACAGCACCTACTGGAATGAAGACTACTGGTGGGGCGTCGGCTACAAACCGCCCGTGGTCGGCACCGGCTCGCCTTTCGTGGCCAACCGCACCGGAGCTTACGACGCGCTGTTCCATGACCACAGCGAACCCGTCGCGGACTGGGCGACGAACGTTGGCGCCACAGTCGTCATGGGCAACATGGCGGTCGTACAGTCCAACAGCTCCCTCATCAATTACTATTGGGAAATCTACTCCATCATGGGCGACCCCAGCCTCATCCCCTATCTGGGAATCCCCGCGCAGAACAGCTGCCAGCCCCCGTCCACGCTTTTCCTCGGCATTGGCACGCTGGAGCTGACCGCCGACCCCTACAGCTACGTGGCGATCTCGATGAACGGCGAACTCCACGGAGTGGGGCTCGCGGACGCCAGCGGCAACCTGACCCTGAATTTCACTCCCTTTACCGAGCCCGGCACCGCCAAGCTCGTTTTGACGCGCTCCCTGCGCCGCCCGCAGATCGTGAACGTCCAGGTCGTGCCCAATGAAGGGGCCTATGTGACCGTAAGCCCCCTGACCCTGGTCGATCCGAACTCCAACGGCATCGCCGAAGCCGGCGAAACCGTCAGTATGAACCTCACATTCAGCAATGTGGGCGTTCTGGCGGCCACCAACCTCACTGCCACGCTTTCCACCACCTGCGATTACGTGACGCTGCTGACCAGCACCGCCACCGTTCCAAACATTCCTGCCAGCGGTAACGTGACGGTCAACAACATCTTCAGCTTGCAGATCAGCACCTCCATTCCCGACCAGATGGAAGTTCCGCTGGTGATCACGATCAGCGACGGGACAAACCAATGGGTCGCGGAACGCAGCTTCACGGTCAACGCGCCTAACCTCGCCTTCGGCCAGCCGGTCCTTTTTGACACCAACGGCAACGGCTTCCTGGAGCCGGGCGAAAACGTTTCCATCACCCTGGACGTCAGCAACACCGGCCACATGCCGGCGGAAAACGGACTGGTCAGTATCATCGAAAACAATCCCGACGTGACTCTCAACAACACCAGCTTCATGCTTCCCGCGCTGGCCGTGGGCGTGAACGTCCCGCTCAACTTTACGGTCAGCCTGGGCGCCGGACTCCAAAGCGGAGCCGTCGTTCCCATCGGACTGGCGCTGACTGCGGGAGTTTACAATGTCAATGAATGCATCCTGCTGCCCATCGGCGTGAGCGGGGAAGGTTTTGAAAGCGGCGATTTCAGTGCCTATCCCTGGGTGAACACGAGCAGCGTGCCCTGGGCGATCCAAAGCGGCTCCACCAACGCCTATTCCGGAAACTACTGCGCCAAATCCGGCCTGATCGGAAACAATGCCAGCACCGCACTCTCGCTGACGCTCAACATCGGCGCTTCGGGCAACATCAGCTTCTACCGCAAGGTATCCTCCGAGGCCAACTACGATTTCCTGAAATTCAGCATCGACGGCGTGGAAATGGGTTCCTGGAGCGGAAACCAGGCCTGGGCGCAGGTCTCTTATCCTGTTAGCGCGGGCAACCGGACCTTCAGTTGGGAATATTCCAAAGACGTTTCCTATACCTCAGGCAGCGATTGCGCCTGGATCGACGGCATCGTCTTCCCGATGTCCGGAAATACCGATGTGGCCATGATCTGGGTTCCCCAGGACGAATTCACTTTTGAAAACGTTCAGGGCAATGACCAACTCTCGGCAGATTTCCAAGTCCGCAACCTGGGTACTCTGGCCCTGAGCGGCATGATCTCCGTTCCCGCCAGTTTCACCCTCTGGCAGAACGGCAATCAGCTGCCAGACGACTACTCCTACCAGATCCCGGCCGGCGGCACGGGCCTCTTCACCATGACCTACGTGGCTCCCAATCCCGCCGTCAACCTGGATCTGCAAATGACCATCACTTCCAACGATCCGGCCAACCCGACGCTGACGATCCCGATTCACATCATCGTCTCCAGCGCCAGCGACGATCCCGGTTCCATTCCGTTGGTCACGGCTCTCGAAGGAAATTATCCCAACCCCTTCAATCCCGAGACCGCCATCCGCTTCTCCACCCGGGAAGCTGCGCATGTGCGCCTGGCCATTTATAACGTGAAAGGACAGCTGGTGCGCGTGATGGCCAACCAGGATCTCCCCTCCGGAAACCACTGCCTGATCTGGAACGGCAAGGACGATCAGGGCCGCAGCGTCTCCAGCGGTATCTACATGTACCGGATGGAAACCCCCGGCTACACCAAGACCCTGAAAATGATGCTTATGAAATAAAAACCTGGAAGGCGGTGCCCGAAGGTGCCGCCCTCCCCAGTTTTACGATATGACATTGAATAATGATATGAAACCGATCGGATGCAGTTCCGATCAGACTTGTAAGAAGATTAAAAACCTGCCGGCATCGTCCGGGACAATAAATTTAAAAGACGTATGGAGGCTAAGATGAAGCGATTGTATCTGCTTCTCGCCCTGATCATGGCTTTGGCCGTCGCGCTGAACGCCGAACAGCTGAAATTCAGCGAATACCAAAACGAAATCCGCCTGCTGGACAATTCTTCCGACCACATGGTCCTGGAACTCACCCTCGGCCACGCGGAAAGCCAGCCGGTGCAGATCAACGGCCGCACCTGGCACAACCTTTTCCTCAAGAAAGAAGGACTCACCCTGCAAGCCGGCTATCCCCAACTGCCCGTCCTGGCCGGCAGCGTGATCATTCCGAACACCGCAAAGATGGCTCTGAGCCTGCAGGACAGCGAATACATCGAACTGAACCTGCCGGTGGCGCCGTCCAAAGGAAACCTGACCCGGGATATCGATCCGGCCACGGTTCCCTATACCTTCGCGGATTTTTACAACGGCAATGAAGCCTGGCCGCGCGAAACCTCCTATCTCACCGAGCCCTTCATCATCAGGGACTATCGCGGCATCACGGTGCGCTTCCAGCCCTTTGTGTATTACCCCGCCACGCAGACCCTGCGGGTTTACACCAGGCTCCGCGTCGCGCTGGACAACGTGGGAACCGACCTCACCAACTCCCTGCCCGTGCCGCACAACTCCTACGCCGAAGCCTTTTCCGGCATTTACCAGAACATGTTCCTCAATTTCGGACAGGCCAAATATCCCGTTCTGGGCGAACAGGGACGCATCCTGGTGATCAAACACTCCATGTTTGACACTGTGCTGCAGACCTGGGTCGATTGGAAACGCCAGAACGGCTACACCGTCGATGTGGTGGACGTTACGGTCGCCGGTCCGACCGCGACCCAGATAAAAACCTACATCCAGAACCAGTACAGCCTCAACAACGGCTTGATGTTCGTACAAATCATGGGTGACGCCCCGCAAGTCCCGTCATTGACTTCCGGCGGCGGCGGATCCGATCCGTCCTACGCTTTATTGGCCGGAGGCGACACTTATCCGGACATCTATGTGGGACGTTTTTCCGCCCAGACCACGGCCGAACTCCAAACCCAGATCGACCGCTCCATCTATTACGAGCGCGACATGCAGACCGGAAACGACTGGGCGCAGCGCGGCATGGGAATTGCTGACGCGGCCAGCACTTCGGGCGACATGGGCGAAACCGACCAAACGCACATGAACAACATCCGCACCGACCTTTTGAACTACGGCTACCTCAGCGTCGATCAGATGTACGAATCCACCGGCGCCACAGCCGCCCAGGTAACCACAAACCTTAACCAGGGCCGCGGTTTCATCAACTACGTCGGCCACGGTTCCAACACTTCCTGGGTAACCACCGGCTACAGCAACACCCAGGTGAACGCTTTGACCAACGACAACAAACTCCCCTTTATCCAAAGCGTCGCCTGCGTGAACGGCAACTTCGTCAGCACCACCTGCTTCGCCGAAGCCTGGCTGCGCTCGGTCAATGAAACGACGAACGCCCCCGCCGGCGCAATCGGTATCTACGCCAGCTCCATCAACCAAAGTTGGAATCCCCCGATGCGCGCCCAGGACGAGACGGTCGACCTGCTTTGCGCCGAACAGAAACAAACCATGGGCGGCCTTTTCTATAATGGCTCCTCCAAGATGATCGAAGTTTACGGCGCGGACGGAAACAGCATGTACCTGACCTGGCACATCTTCGGCGACGCTTCGCTGATGGTGCGCTCCAAGGATCCGCAGCCCCTGACCGCGATCTACAATTCCGTCCTTTTTTTGGGCATGGGTTCCTTCCAGGTGGAAACGGCTCCCGGCGCCCGCGTCACCCTTTACGGCAACGGAACAGTTTACGGAACAGGGATCGTCGATCCTTCCGGCATCCTGGTGCTCAACCTGCCCAACCCGCCCCTGGAGCCGATGGATCTGATCCTCACCGTCACAGCTTTCAACAAGGTCACCCATATTGGCACCGTTCAAGTCCTGCCCAGCACCGGGCCCTACATCATCCTGGACGATATGCTCGTGACCGACAACAATAACAATCTCCCCGAATTCGGAGAGACAGTCACCCTGAACTTTACCATGGATAACGTCGGCAGCGAAGGCGCCACCGGCATCACGGCCACTTTGAGCACCACGGATCCCTATCTGACGATACTTAACCCCACCGTTTCGATACCCGACATCACGGCCAACGGCAGCGGCGGGACCCAGACCGGCTTCGACGTTGCTGTCGCAGCCAACGTTCCCGACCAGCATTCCGCACCGGTCCACATCCTGATCCAGGTCGGAACCAATAGCTACGAATACGACCGCAGCCTCGTCCTCAACGCTCCCGCCTTCACCTGGGGCGGCATCCTGGTCGACGATTCCCAGGGCAACAACAATGCCATGCTCGATCCCGGCGAGACCGTCACCCTCACCATTTCTTTCACGAACACCGGACACGCCCAGGCCAGCGACATTTCCACAGCCCTGGTCGTCACCAATGCCATGAACGTGATGGAGCCGGTGCAGACCTCGTTTGCCGCGATCCCGGTCAATGGCATCTGCCAGATGGTCTATACCATCACTTTCAGTTCCCAGATCCCGGCTGGCACGACGGTGAACCTCAGCACCATGCTCTTCACCGGCCAATACAGCTCTGCCAACACCTACGCGGTGAACCTGGGCATCGTGATGGAAAACTTCGAGACCAATTTCAGCGGCTTCCCCTGGGCCTTTATCGGCGGCAGCTGGACCATCGCCGGCGGCAGCTATGACAACAGCAACTGCGCCAAATCGGCCACCATCACCCACAGCCAGAGTACATCCATGACCGTCACCCTGATCTGCCAGTCCGCAGGTACCGTCTCCTTCTGGAAAAAGGTCTCCAGCGAGCAGAACTACGATTACCTGCGCTTCTACCTCAACGGCAGCGTACGCAGTCAATGGTCCGGCACCACGGATGTCTGGAGCCAGGTTAGCTTTGAAGTCCAGCCAGGCGCCAATGTCTTTACTTGGGAATATTCCAAGGACAGCATGGTTTCCGGCGGTAGCGACTGCGCCTGGATCGACGACATTGTCTTCCCCTCCACGGGCGGCGTAACAGGAGCTCCGGTGATTTCGGTGGATAGTTACAGCATCGATTTCGGCCAGATCTTGGTCGGAGAAACTGGCACCCATAGTTTCACGATCAACAATACCGGCGACGCAGTCCTGCTCGGTTCCGTGGAGGTGCCCGCGCCCTTCGCAGTATTCATGGGTGCCAACGAGCCCGGAAGCACG
>ENA-UOWO01002431-UOWO01002431.1-activated-sludge-metagenome-genome-assembly--contig:-NODE-2431-length-23012-cov-4.997169_pt1 | contig 23012 bp, 23 predicted proteins | sample MGYA00238148_ERZ761564 | MGnify/ENA primary metagenome ERZ761564 (study PRJEB28885, sample SAMN05720194) | activated sludge metagenome | isolation source: Anaerobic digester | place: USA... | reverse complement strand
TCAGCCCCGGAAAAAACTGTCTGGTCATGATCAAACTCCTCTTATGAACTTCTATACTTTTGAACTTGAATTAATGCTAATGAAAAAAGCCCCATTCGTCAAATTTTGAAAATTTGCATTCTGAATGCCGGCAAAGGTAGAATTGCCTCATAATAACAACTCACGGGGAGGGTATATGTCGCAGCAGGGAACCATCAAGCGCTATTCGTTGATTATCAAAAAGGTCGAAGAGGATTTCTACCCGAATTTCAAACAACTGACTGAATACCTGCACGAGAAGGGCTTCGAGGTTTCGGGGCGCACGATTCAGCGCGACATCGAGCAGCTCGACGCCGAGTTCGGCCTCAAGATATCTTATTCGCGCCAGCACAACGGCTACTTCATCGCTGAAGAAGACAAGATTCAGCTCGAACCGTTCATGAAGTTCATGGATGTCTTTCACACCGCCGAGGTTCTGCGCAACAGCCTGGCAAACAGCCGCGAAACGCTCGACTGCATCGCTTTCGACACCGCCGAGAGAATGCAGGGCATCGAGTTTCTGCAGCCGCTGCTGCAGGCGCTCAGGGAAAAGCGCCCCGTGAGTTTCAATTACAAAACCTTCTTTGAAGGGCCGCCGCGCCGCCACAGCGTCCATCCATACCTGCTCAAGGAATACCAGAACCGCTGGTATCTGGTCGCCTGCTACGAAAACGCGCAGAAGCTCTATGTATTCGGGCTCGACCGCATAGCAGAGCTGAAGATCAGCGATGAACAGTTCGTGCCCGACCCGAAAATAGACCCGCGCCGGAAATTCAGGGACATCATCGGCATCACTACTGAAACAGGCAAAATGGAAAAGGTGGTTCTCTCGTTCACGCCGCAGCAGGGCAATTACGTAAAAGCGCTGCCGTTGCATCATTCACAGAAGCCGATCTGCGATAACGATAAGGAACTTCAGGTCGAGCTGTATCTGGTGCCGAATTTCGAGCTAGAGCAGAAAATTCTCATGCATGGTGAACTGGTAAAAGTTCTCAAGCCCGCCTGGCTGGCCCGCAACATCAAGAAATCTCTGCAGCAGGCCCTCGAACAATACACCTGACGGGCTTGAGAAAATTCAGATTTCAGGCGGCGGTGACGCTGTTTTTGCGGCCTTTGATGAGCACCAGCTTCTTTTCGGGCATGGCAGCCTCGTTGCGCGTTTCGGCGACCATTTCGTGCAGGCGGGCGCGGTAGGGCAGATGCCGGCTGCTGAAGCGCGCCAGGCCTTCCGGAGTCGCGAAGCGGGTGAGAAAATCGTTGAACGTTTCGCCGTTCATCGACGGGTTCTCTGAAAGGTAGTGCGCAACTTCGAGCAGCAGGCGCCGCTCCTGCCTGATCACGCGACGGGCCGCCCGATAGGCCCTTTTCAGATATATTTTCACTTTATTTTCACTCTCACTGACATCGTGCACAACCCCATTTAATCTATGATAGATGTTGTATCTGACCGCTTCATTCGTCATGCCGCATTCCAGAATCATCTGTGCAATAAGTCTGGTTGCGCGTTCTATATCATCATCAGCCCCTGCCGTAGCATTGCCGCTGCCAAAAATTACTTTTTCGGCGGCCAGGCCTGCCAGAAAGCCGGCGGCTTCTCTTCTGAACATGGCAAAAGATCTCACTTCGCGCGGCTCACGCTCATGTAAAGTATAGCCTTCAGCGTCTGGCATCGATGAGCGCGAGTAAATTTCTTTCGGCAGACGGCCAGTGAGAATTGCATCAACAACTGCGTGACCGGCTTCATGCACCGCGACCATCGCCTGCTTATCATCAGGAACCGGCGGCTCTTTTCTAATTTTGAAAAGCGTTACAGGAATCTCTTTCGCAAACAGCCTGGCAGAGCCGCTGTGATAGTCGCAGACGATCTGCCGGTTTTTTACGCTCAGCACGATTTTTTTAACCGGCTCGCCGGTCGAGAATACCGAGGCATAAATACGCCCAAGATTTGCCCTGATCAGCTGATTCAGGCTTGAAACCAGCGGCCTGACACCCTGGGTCGGAACCACGCCTTCCTGGTAAATAAGCTCTTTCAGGCTGGCTTCAAATTCGAGCCGCACCCTTTTTTCCTGTAAAAAGCGCTGCGCAACCCGGTCGAGCTCAATTTCTATCAGCTTCTGAAAAGACTGCCGGCTCATCGAGGGGTAAATCACGTGGTTATTGCCGAGTCTGGCAATCTGCTCAGGCCTGAAGCGGCTTTTAAGAGCCTCCTTGATCTGATGGATCGTTATGCCGAGGCTGCTGCGGTAGAATACGTCGGCATCGATTTCACCGTTGAAGTTGTCGGCAGATGAATAGGCTTCGTCGATGTTGCCCATGACGAAGATCAGCAGATTTGTGAGTCTGATGTGGCTCTGCCCCTGAACACTTTCGATAAAATCTTTCAGCACCGCAAGGGTCTGCCGCTCATCGAGACTGTTGAAGAATTCTCTGGCCTCGCATTCAAGCTTGAAATTTGGGTTTGAACTTTCATTGTTGATAAAATTGTTAAGAAAACCGTCTGGAATCAGGTAAACTTCCTGTTTCGACTTTCCTCTGATTCCATAATCGAAGAAGTTATCGAATTCCTTTAAAAACAGCTTTTTGCCGGCGGTAACCTTTCCATTGCAGGCTTTCAGGCCGCGACCGATCATGCCCGTAAGTTTTGCGTAGAATTCCCTGACTCTGAATGGCTTAGGCCCGCCGGAAAACGAATGCACCATGCCGGAATCGAGCAGATCCCAGATTATCCGGTCGCCGTAGGCCTTTACTTCGACGCCGCGTTCATCGATGGTTCTGGCGTGCTGAAATTCATCGAGGGCAATGATTTTCCGGTCATACCTGGCAATCTGCTCGATGGCATCACCGTGAATTGCCCATTTGCCGCTCTGGCCAAGATCGAAACGAACGAAGCTGTTGGCGCAGCCGATAAGTTCGACCAGCCGGCTGACCAGGGCGGTTTTGCCGACGCCGGTCATGCCCCACAGATTGATGATGCATGGCTGTTCCTGCATTTCGGGAAAGACGAACCAGCAGCTGACCTGCCGCACGATTTCATCGATAATCGTGTCGAGGCCGACGAATTCTTTTTTCAGCTCTTCCCCGGCCCGCTCGAGAATCTGCATCTTTTCAACAAACAATTCCCGGTCGTTTTTTGCCGCCGCGCCTTCTGCCACATTTTTTCTATTCATGCTGAAGCACTCCTTGTTTTAGCTGCTTTCAGCATATCCCGCCACAACGACAAACCACGTCAAACCCAAAATCTTCTCTTATTCAGCAGCTCCAGGTGGCGTGGCTGGCGGGGGTGCGGTTTAGCTCGTCGCGGCGCTTTTTCCAGTCGGGCAGATGGCGGTCGAGCAGCAGCTGAAATTGTTCGTTATGGCGGCGCTCGCGCAGGTGCAGCAGCTCATGCACGATGATGTATTCGAGGCATGCTACGGGCTTTTTGGCGAGTTCGAGGTTGAGCAGAATACTTTTGCGTTCGATGCTGCACGAGCCCCAGCGCGTTTTCATCTGCCTGACCTGCCAGCCGGCCAGGCCGGTCTGCAGCTTTTTCTGCCATTTTTCGATGAGACCCGCCGCTGATTTTTTGAGCTCGCTGCGATACCATTCGTTCATGATACTGTGCCGCTTTTCTGCCGGGGTGCCGGGCCGCACCTGCATATCGATAAAAGTCCTGCTGCGCCGGCAAACGCGCGGCGGCGCGGCAACCTCAACGACTCTGAGCAGGTAGCGCTGACCCTTGAAATAATGGCTCTCGCGGTTCTTGTATTCGCGTGGCGCGAGTCTTTCCTGGGCGGCGAACTTCTGCTGGTTTTTCTTTATCCAGGCCAGTTTGCCAACCGCAAAGAGCCTTATGGCATCTTCATTCACCGCAAGAGGCGCAGCGATACGAACTTTGCCGGCGGGCGGGCAAACGGCCAGATGAATATTCTTGATATCCTTGCGCACGACATCGATGCTGATATTGCCGACGACGATTTGTTCCATCAGTATTCCCGCTGGTTTCTCACCAGGTCTAAAACATACTCGGCGCTGGGCTCTTCAACCTGAAAACGCTCGAGGGTTTCCTTGATGGCATTCTCAACGGCCCTGGTTTTCTGCATGTTATCGCGCCAGCCGTCTTTTTTGGTGGTCAGAATTTTTTCATCGAGCTCAGCGGCTAATTGTTCGTTTTTGCCCAGATTGTCATACAAAGTGCGCCGGGCGCTCGAATTAAGCGAGGCGGGGTATTCTGCCGAGGTTTCCGGCTGCTTTACCTTCGCTGAGAGTGCCGCGATCTGCTGCAGGTATTTTTCGTATTCGAGAGTGGCGCTTTTGCGGTGCTTGATCAGCTCATCGAGCAGCACGCTCATTTTTTCGTAATAGATCGGGTTGGCCGGGCTCTCTTCGATGATGACGCGGCGCAGATTGTTCTCGATCGCTTCGGCCATCGCTTCGCGGCTCTTTTTAAGACTGGCAGGGAAGTTGGCAATCGCATCTTTGCCATTTTTAACCAGCAACTCGACCAGGCTCAGGTCGTCGAAATTGGCCAGCATGCGGCTTTCCTCGGCACCGATGTAGCTGTCGATGAGATGGCGCATGGCCGGCTCAAACTGCTTCAGGTCGATGTAGTCGCCACTGACCAGCTGAATTTCCTTGCGCAGGGCTTCAAAATGTTTCAGGTCGTTTTTAATCTGTTCGGCCTCTTTGTCGGTATAGCCGGCTTCCGGCATTTCATCGGCAACATTGGCATAAGCGCGAATCAGGGCGATCGTCGACTTGTAAAAGGCAACCCGGCGCGGTTCGGTGTCTTTGAGCGCATCAGGGTTCCGGGTGTGATTGCCGCAAAAATAGTGCAGATAGGCCATCTGGTCTTTCGGCGGCTCGACCGGCTCACAAAGACCCTTTATCGTTTCGAGGGCTTCATCGAGGCGCTCTTTGCCTTTTTGCAGGCGATTTTTCAACAGGCCATCGATGTCTGATTTCTCGTAACCGCCGAGGGCTTCGCTGGTGTAGTCATTGAACGCCTGTTCCAGACTCTTGAACAGATCCATGTAGTCGATGATGTAGCCATATTCCTTATCATCGCCATCCAGACGGTTTACCCGGCACACAGCCTGAAACAGGCCATGGTCGCGCAGCTTTTTATCTATGTACAGATAGGTCGCCGAAGGGGCGTCAAAGCCGGTCAGCAGTTTGTTCACCACAATCAGCAGTTTCATCTGCGCCGGTTCTTCGACGAATTTTTTCTTAACTTCGGTTTCGAACTGTTCGACCTTGTTCATGGCGGTTTCGGCATCTTCATGGAAATAATCAGCAAGCATCTGCCGGTAGATGTCAAAACGCTGCAGTTTCTCGGTATAACCCTCGCCTTCGCCTTTGATATCGGCATAGTTGGGCACAAACGAGGTGACGATCGCACATTTTTTCAGGCCGGCCTTTTGAAACAGTTCGTAATAGCGGCAGGCATTATAGATACTGTCAGAAACCAGCATAGCGTTGCCTCTGCCGTTCTGCAGGCGTTCTTTCTTTTCCATGTCCATCATCATGTCGATAACGATTTTTTCAAGTCGCGATTTGCTGCTGAACACCTTTTTCAGGGTTCCCCATTTTTGTTTGAGTTCGATTTTGGCCAGATCGGTAAGGCCTTTGGTTTTAAGCTCAAACCACTCATCGATTTTTTCGGAAGAAGTGATTTTCTGCTCGATATCTCTGGCTTCATAGCGCAGATCGAGAACCACCCTGTCGAAAACCGCTTCGTCAAATTTGTAGGTATGAATATAGCGGCCAAACACCCTGAGACTGTTCTGCCGGTCAGCCTTCAGCAGCGGGGTGCCGGTGAAGCCGATAAACATTGCCTCAGGAACGAACTGTTTCATCGCCTGGTGCAGCTTGCCGGTCTGGGTGCGGTGGCACTCGTCGACAAAAACGTAAATATCACCCTTGGCCTTGTAGTTAACGGGAATGCTGCTCTTCAACTCATCAAGATAGGCATCCATGGCTTTTTCGTCGATCTCTTCCTTGCCGCCGAATTTATGAATAAGGGAGCAGATCAGCAATGGCGCGGTGTCATTGAGTTTGCTCAGCAGGTCTTTGCCGCTGGTAGTGCGGTAGATGTTTTCCTGAACGCCTTTATAAACCTTTTCGATCTGTTCGTCGAGTTCTTCGCGGTCGGTAATGATGAGCACCCTGGCGTTATGGTTGTATTCACGTATCCATTTGGCGAGCCAGACCATGATCAGGCTCTTGCCGCTGCCCTGGGTGTGCCAGAGAATGCCGTTTTCGTGGTTTTTAACAAATTTCTGGGCGGCTTTGATGCCAAAATACTGGTTCGGTCGGCAGAGTTTCTTCTGGCCGCGGTCGAAGACCACGAAATCGTGAACCAGCTCGATCAGGCGCTCTTTATTCAGCAGCTGCACAATGTTCAGGTCGAGCAGATAGTCATAGCTGGCGGCCTGGTCGCTCATTTCCTTCCATTTCAGGAAATATTTTTCTTTGGTATCGATCGCGGCGTATGCGAGGCCTTCGACGTTGTTGCCGGCCATTACCAGCTGAATGGTGCTGAAGAACGGCTTGATAAAAATATGTTTCTGGTTGTCGTTGTTCTGCCTGATGCCCTCAGAAACTGAAACCGTGCTGCGCTTCAGTTCGAGCACGCCAAGCGCGATACCGTTCACGTAAAGCACGAGGTCGGGCCGTTTTTTATGGAAACCTTTGATCGTGACTTCTTCGGCAATGGCAAAATCGTTTTCGAGCGGGTTTTTCCAGTCGATCAGCCAGACGGTTTCTTTGTTCTGACCGGTTTCCGGTTGCACATTCACGCCATAGCGCAGCATTGTATAGACTTCTTTGTTGACATCATAAAGCGATTTGCTCTGATCACCGGCGACTTTGCTGAACTCGTATAATGCTTTGTTGATCAGGTTCTGGTTGTAGCCTTTCAGGGTAAGGAAACCGCGCAGGATTTTTTCTTCAATATTGCTGTTGTTTTCGCGATCTTCCCAGTTGCCGAGGTAGCGATAGCCCAGTTCTTTCGTGAACAGCGCAATAACGCGTTTTTGCGTGGCCCGCTCTTTCTGGCCGATTTCACTCATAGTATATTCAAGCCTTACTGGTCTTTGGTTTTTTTGCACCGGAAATAATTGGAATGAGGCAGCGCAAGGCCCGGTTCACCGATTCAGAATCCGGGAAATATTTGCGCAAATCCGGTTCGAGTATTACAGTGCCTTCTTTGGGGGCAATCTCGGTAACCGTGACAGAGCCGTCTTTTTCGTGGACAGTCATGGTATATCCGGCCAGCATTTCTTTAGCATGCTTGCCGCGAACACCCTTGGAAAAATCATATTCTGAACGCATTTCATCCTTAGTCATTTCTGGTTTCACCTTCTTCATAAAACTTCAATTCTGACGACGTGGCTCTTCTACAGCTGATAATTCTCAGGTTCTGGCCTCTTTCGGTGTAAACAACAACCAGAACCCGATCCTTATCTGAGCGGCCAATATCAATAAATCTCATTTCTTCTCCAGAATGATCTGAATCGGAAATGGTTATACTCAGCGGATCACGTAATACGGTTACGGCTTCCTCAAAAGAAACTTTATGTTTCTTGATGTTCTTTTCCGCCTTATCGCTATCCCATTCAAATTTCAATGGTAACTCCTGTCAGCCTACTTAAAGATTATACCACTTTCATTCATCATAATTCCTGTGCCATCAGGCGTTTCCGCTGCGATTCAGTTCGCTGTTAAGCTTTAATTCTTGTTTATTTTTCACCTTCCAGAATCAGCATCAACCGCCGGACTTCCTCGGGAACCTGTCCAGTAACTTGTCCACTAACCTGTCCACCAACTTGTCCGGTAGCATGGTCGGTAGCATAGTCGGTAGACCGTGAAACCTTCATCTGACATTCCTGTCGAACTGACAAGAATTTCTTGTTAGTTATTTCACCTTTCAGAATCAGCATCAACCGCCGGACTTCCTCGGGAACCTGTCCACCAACTTGTCCGGTAGCTTGTCCGGTAGCTTGTCCGGTAGCATGGTCGTTAACTTGGTCGGTAACTTAGTCGGTAACTTGGTCGGTAACTTGGTCGGTAGCTTGCACGGTAGCTTGCACGGTGACTTGCACAGTGACTTGCACGGTAGCTTGCACGATAACTTGGTCGGTATTTTGTTCGGCCGAGGATTTTCTCAGTAAGGGCATTGGTTTTTCAGCTCAATCAAGACTATTGGTCTTCGATTTTTTTGTTAAAGCGTCTATTCCAGAGCTTATTAGCACCAAGTTTTGATTCGACAAACCTTGATGCAGCTCCGCAACCACCGTTAGATTCAAGGCAAACTATAGCAAACTTTTCTTCAGTTCCACACTCAGTGCAACCAAGGTATTCAGCATTATCGACTAGCTGAACGCGTTTGTTTCCGCAAAAAGGGCATTCCTTAAGGTTAATATTGCTTCGTTCTGGCATATTTCTCTCCTTCGATTCCTATCTGTGATTTATGTAACCCGTTTTTAACGAATTTCACATAACTTTTCGATTTGCTTAAGTAATTCTTTTGTCCTTGAAAAGATAAAAGCATCAAAATTATCTTCTTTGAGCATCTCAACCATGTCCCTGCTAATGAACTGTGAATCAAGAATTGAATAAAACTCCTCTAGCTTACCTTGTTGTTGATACTCTTTTTCAAAAGTCAAAATATAATCACTGGGGTTTTTGGCTTTAATAAGATTGTTGTTAGTTTCCTTTGTCAGCAAAGCGATGTTTGCAATATTATTAATAATATCGCTTAAACGGTGATCAGAGTATTTTTTCTTGATCTGTTTCCCAGCAACAGAATTGTCAGGAAATATGTGATGCTCTTCCAACGTGTATTTGCTTATAGCGTTTTTGGCAGGAATTAGACCGTTATAAAAATCTCTGGCGTTTTTACTTTTCAATAGCAGAAGCATGGCTCGATAAATTTGTTGAGAGCTAGCAGATTTATAGGCATCAAAATAGTCTGGGTTGTCTACTGTTGCAGCATTTATGCTATCAAAATTTCGAGTAGCATCTTTCAGCATCATTTTAAGAGCCACGGGCAGTGGTTTTTCAATAGCTAACTTTAAGTCCCTCGCAATTCTTTGGCTTTGAGCGCCAGGGTAGCGGTTCTTTAATAGGGTGTTCCAGAACCATCGAATTAGAAATGTTTGTTTTTCTAAATCCATGTTTTTGAAGTGACCGCAATATCCTGCCAGAAATTTCAACATTGGCTGATATTTGAATAATTCAGCTTCTTCAATAAAGAAATTCTGCTTTAGCATTGCCAAAATCTGATGAAAGCTATCGTGAATAATTTTTACATTGTTCATAAGCTCTTCAGTCTTTAATTTTAGCACAGCAGTTTGAACAAACTCCTGCTTTAAAAGAATTGCTATGATAGCGAGCATATTACTATCATCAATTTTTGCTTTTACGGCGTCTAATTCTGTATCATCTTCAAAATTTTCAAAATACTTGTCTTTTACCTTTCCTTCATAATTAATAAGGGAGAGATAAGACCTAAGATTGAAGATATTTGATTCGATCTGCCGGTAGGTTTTTGCGACCATAATATCAACAATGCTGAGACGTGTGTTTTTTGTGTTAATTCGCTCAAAAACCTCTAATACCTGCTCCAAAGAACCCTGTTGCTCAATATCGTACACTCGCCTATACAAAATATTCTTCTGGAGCTCCTGAACCTTTTTATTGTAAGCAACAAACAACTCAGCATCGTTGTTCATTTCCTGTAACATTTTCATAGAGATTTCTGACCAATTGTAAACATGCTTAATTTTTACAAATCGAGCTCTATATTTCTGGAAAATTTCATTTGGAGACAACTCTCCTAAAATAAAATGAGAATTTCCATTTTCAGCGTCTAATATCTTCTCGTCATCAAGTATCCATCTGAGCTCAGGGTCGTCGCCCTGATATTCAGTGTCCCAAAAAATGTCTATGATCGTTTTCTTTTGTGTTCTATTTCCAGAATACACAGCCTTATCTGTAAATGCCAGCAACAAAGCGGTTGTTCTCTGTTGCCCATCTAGCAAATAAATAGTTTTTTTTGTTTCATTTTCTTCTGGAATTTTTATTTCCCTGATGCTACCTCCAACCCTTCTATGTGAAAGCTCAGAGGCTCCTTCCCACAGCAAAATACTGCTAATTGTGTAGTTGTGATAGAGACTGTCAATTAGCAATCTAATTTGATTATTTTCCCAAACAAATGGCCTTTGAAACTCTGGAATCCAAAGCTTTTCTGTTTCAGCGTATTTTATTAAGCTCTCAATATTTAAATCTTGTTCAAAAACTTTCATCATAATTCTTCTCCAAATTTGAACGGTTTGATTCCGTTAATAAGTCAAAGCAGTCTCACTTTTCCGGTCAGGAGGGATTGCATCATGCCCTGTTTGATTTGTTTGTATTTGGCGAGTTTTCTTTCAAGGGCTTCAATCTCGGCGTCTAGATCGATAAGGATTTGCGCAATGGTCTCTTGCTCGTCTTTGTTTAAAGGGATTTTCACTTTGAATGAGTGAACATCATTCCTATTAAGCGTAGGCACTCCAGAGCCAGTAGCAAATCTTTCCAAGCCAATGCGTGTGTAGAGGTAGAACACAAATTTTGGATCGTTGCCTTTAAATGAGGTAACCCAAAGTGACGTGTTGTGAGGCCAAAAATCTTTTTCGACAAAGGTTACTTTGCCAATTGTACCAGAGCGACCGGTTACAACTCCCGGTCCTTTTACCTTAAAAGTAATATGATGATTTAACATCCCATTTGAGTAAATGACTGGGTATAAGCCCAGCCTTAGATTTCTGTTGGGTAAGTCGAAACCACGTTGCAAAGGCGCTATCTCGGAAATCATTTTCAACTCCCACCTATCAATAAATCCTGGAATTCGTTTTTTGCCGGTCAGGAGTTGCTGCATGGCGCCCTGTTTGATCTGGCGTTTTTTGGCTATGAGCTTTTCGAGCTGGGTGATGAGGGCGTCGGCATCGTTTAAGGCGGTGGCAATGGCGGTTTGTTCGGCTTTGGTTGGAGGGCATGCAACAGGGATTTGCCAACAGGTTTTTTGATTAAGCTTTGGTTGAGCAGTACCTGTATTTAGTTGTTCATAGTCTAAGCTCTCTAATTTTTCTGAAAGATAGTCAATATCATAGTCGTCTTTGGGCTTTAAGACATGTGCATGGTTGTTTACCCAAATCTTGCCTTTAACCTTAAACACAAGCCGAAGATTGCGGCTAAGGATGTTTTCACCATCTTCTCCAAGCAAAATCAGTTCATCGTTAAAAATGTAATCATTAACATAGTCTATTATCCCCGATGCCCCGTAATAAGGGTATTGTCCTCTGATTTTTGCCCTATCACTATTTTTTATTGGTCGTCTTTGGCCATCAAGAAAATTTACTATTTCACCAAGCCTTTTTATCTCCCAATCCTCTGGAATAACGCCGACTTCGGTTTTTTTGTAGCCTGCGGGGATTTTGTTCATGGCAGGCTCCTGGGATTTTTTTTCTGCTTCAGGTGGTTAGATGCCATATCTGCTGCGCTGACGTCAGCAAGGGTGTTTAAATCCACCGTGTTAGGTTCTTTTTGTTTCATGCGAAGCCCATCTTTTTTAAGTGGTCAGCTACTTTGGTGGTTAGTTCGGCAACTGCATTGTCGAGCTGGGGCAGCGGCGTTTCGTAGCGTTCGGCCAGTTCTTTGATGCGGCGGGTGAGGCGGTGGCTGATGTTTTCCATTTCGGTGCCGATACGCGCTTCCATGGCGGCCAGCCATTTCTTTTCGATGACGATGGTTTTGATCTGCTCAATAGACAGCTTCGGGTATTGCGCGATTACCTTTTTCTCAAGTTCGGCTCTGGCAGCTTTGATACTGCTCTGGATTGCGGCTTCCTGTTCGGTCAGAGTTTTGTATTCCTGGAGTTTGTCGTATTCTTCGCCGTTGTCGGCGTTACGCCGGCCCAGATCTTTTATCGCCTTGGTCAGCCCGGCTTTGCTGATTTTACCCTTGTCATCGGTGGCATTGCTCAGCAGGCCATCTTCGCCGCCATGTTCTTCGCGCAGTTCTTCCATGGTTGCGGCCAGACTTTCGGCCTGGGCTTCAAGATCGTCGATGGCCTTTTGTTCACGGGCAAAAAATTCCTGAACCATTAAAGCCGGCGGAATCAGCCGACCCTCGAGCCCTTCCAGCCCCGGCACCTGCTTCACCGTTTCCTTGTCGCCCTTTTTGGTTTTCTTTTCGCTGCGAACGACTTCATTACCGGCTTTCCAGCCGGCGGCGCTGAGTTCGTAAAAATCATCCTGCATGGTTTCAGCCCAGTAGTCCATCAGATGCTGATACATCGCATACTTGTCGGTGAGCGGCCGGTTGTCGTAATTCTTCAACAGACTCTCGGAAACCCGATGAATCTCATGCCTGGGCCGAAGCCCCTCAGCCAGCGATCGGGCGGCGACCGCCGTTTCGCCTTTCCACTGCGCAAAAACTGCATTCATCTGCCTGCCGTAAGCAACAAACTCGGGGTGATTGAAAATTGCATCCTTGATATCGGCATTCGCGACCTTGAGCCGGTAATAGTCAGGGCGGCCCGCGATGGGCTCTGCCAGATGCTTCTTGAGAGTGGGGTAAACCGCCCAGTAATCTGCAAGCGCCTCGATGTCGCGCGCCGGGATGCCGCCAAGCAGATGCGCTTCGATATCCTGGATGTCTTCTGCTTCCTGGCTGTCAATGTATCGCGGAATATTAAGATTGTAATCGTTTTTCGGATCAGCAATTTCGTCTATGGGAATAATGCGCGCGTAGCCCGGCAATTCGAGGCGGTTGGTGAAGGTATCGACGATTTTGTGAATATCCTGCTCGCGCAGACGGTTTTTGTTGCCGTCTTTGATAAAGCCTTTGCTGGCGTCGATCATGAAAATGTCACGGCGCCCGGCAGCATCTTCCTTGTCGAGGATTATCAGACTGGCGGCGATGCCGGTGCCGAAAAACAGGTTGGCCGGCAGGCCGATAATGCCCTTGATATAACCCTTCTGAATAATCTTGCGGCGAATGGTGCCCTCGGCATTACCCCGGAACAGAACGCCCAGCGGCAGAACAATGCAGGCTTTGCCGTTGGCTTTTAGCGATTTGAGCAGATGCAGCAGGAAAGCGAAATCGCCGTTCTTTTTGGGCGGCACCGCGTCATAGCCGGCAAAGCGCTGATAGACGTCATTGAGGGGATCGAGCCCGTTCATCCAGGCTTTGTGGCTGAACGGCGGATTAGCGACGGCGTAATCAAACTGCCTGAGCTCGCCGGTTTTTTCGTTTTTGAATTCAGGGTCAGAAAGGGTGTTGCCCTGCACGATTTCGGCGTCGGCATTGCCGTGCAGCCACATGTTCATGACGGCAAGGGCGCGGGTGGCGTTATCGTTTTCCTGGCCGTAGATGGTTATGCCGTGTGGCGACTCGTCGGCGGCCTTGAGCAGCAGGGAACCCGAACCACAGGTCGGGTCATAAATCGTTTCGGTCTGGCTTTTTGATTTGCTGATTCCGATTACACTGGCCATGATGCGCGAAACTTCGGCGGGAGTGTAGAACTGCCCCTTGCTTTTGCCGCTTTCGGTGGCAAAGTGGCGCATCAGGTATTCATAGGCGTCGCCAAGCAGGTCGTCGCCATCGGCGCGGTTGCCGCTGAAATTCAGCTCGGGCTTTTCGAAAATGGTGACCAGATTGGTGAGTTTATCAACCTTGTCTTTGCCTTTGCCGAGTTTCTCGTCGTCATTGAAATCGGCAACGGTGATGACCCCGGTCAGCCCGTTGGCTTTGGCAAATTCGCCGATGATTTTATTGATTCTGTCGCCGATATCGCTTTTGCCCTTGTGTTTGACCATATCGTAAAAGCTGGCGTCAGCAGGGAGATGGATCATCGGGTCTTTTTTATCGGAAACATATTTCATGAACAGCATTACCAGCACGTAATCCTTATACTGGCTGGCATCCATGCTGCCTCTGAGTTCATCGCAACCGGCCCAGAGTGAGCTGTATAATTCTGATTTCTTTACCGCCATGTGCGACCCCGCTTCTGCATGCGCTTTGTCTTGATATTTTGGGAGCTACTTCTCATTTTCGTCTTTCTTCATAAGTTCGGCTTCGATTGCCTCGATGGAGGGCAGGCTTGATTTTAATTCATCAGGAAGTGATTGAGTCAACTGAACTTCTTTCGTAAAGGCCGCTCTCGATCTGATGGGTGAGAACGGCTCGGCTCCAGCCGTTAGAAATGGTTTTCTGAACGTAAAACAGTGCTTTTTCTATGGTTTCACATTTAGAGATGATGACTCGATTATGACCCCAGGGGATTTCAAATAGTTCGGAAATAAGTTGTTTTGAAATAGTGGCACAGCCTGTGCCACTATTAGAAAAGCCTTGAACATAGAATAAATGCCACCGACGGATATAGTTCAAATTTGCTTCTGAGAATCCTTTGACATCAGGGAACTCAAGTATCAGGTCAATGCTCAGCTGTTTAAGAAAGCCACCGCCCCAGGCTACATTTTTTTGTTGTTCGACAATCGATGCGCCGAGTTCCCAATAAAATTCCAGTAAAGCTGAATTAACCCTGACCGCAGCTTTAAGCTGCGCCTGACGAAACTTCTGTTTCAGCTCCAGAAGCCAGTTTTTATATTCTGTGGCAGAGCTCAATTCAGATTTTGCTTTCATAGCCAGGTTTTTACCGCCATGTGTGACCCCGCTTCTGGATGCGCTTTGTTTTTTTACGCTGCTTCCAATTCTCATTGACTGGTTAGAAATATACTACAATCAGCATTATTGGGCAAAGATTGCAGGCAGAATTCTGTTCAACAACTCAGCACTAATCGATCGTCAGCACCAGTCGCCGGCAGAAGACATGGCATATTTCGTGGCAAGTATCAGGGTAATGGTTTCAGACCCATGAAGTCTTGATACCCCGGTAAATGCGCAGAAGCCGGGCCTTTGTAGCCGCGCTCACCTGAAAAGTCGGCGCGAAAATGTCGCATTCGGGCAGATGGTCGTGACTTCTGCCATTGCCGGCAAGTTCGATGCAATAGCTGTTATCGCTCTGGTCGATTACCGGAATTCTGGCGGCCCTTGCGGGTTGGCTTTCTTTAATTTTCCTGTCATTAAGCAGTCTCCCTTTGATAATTTCTCAGAAGCTTACCTCATAATAACGGCCTTAAACGACAAAACGCGTCGGAGAAGCTATTCACCGGGATGCAAATTTCCGCGTTCATCTGCGTCACCACCGGCTCAGATTTCCTGCCCGATTTTCATAATAAAAGAAACCCATGATGGTATAATTATCTGATGGAAAGGGGCTCGACCGTTTATCATGAATAAGTTATTTGGTGCAGCAAAAGAAGTTTGCGACCACCTCTCGGCTATGCATTGGACATATTGCATTATAGGTGGTCTTGCGGTTATAAGATGGGGAGAAGTTCGCTTCACCCAGGATGCTGATATTGCTGTTCTTGCTGGCTTCGGCGAAGAAGCGGAATTTGCGGAAAGCCTGTTGAAACACTTTGAAAGCCGGATTTCTGATGCTCTCCAGTTTGCCGTTTCCAATCGAGTGCTTCTTTTAAAAAGCAGTGGTGGAGTTTCAATTGACATTACATTTGCCGCGCTGCCATTTGAACATGAAATGATGAAGAATGCTTCGCTTTATGCTTTTGCAAGCGGGTTATCGCTACCGGTCTGCAGTGCCGATGATTTGTTTATAATGAAAGCCTTCGCGGCTCGACCGAAAGACTGGATCGATGCCGAATCAATTGCTTTAAGACAAAAAGGGCAGCTCGATGTCGCACGTATTATGGAGCGTGTAACAGAATTGGCTGAGCTGAAGGGTGAGCCGGAGATTACTTTGCGGGCCCGGAAAATACTGGAACAGCGCACATGAATGATATAAAAATTATTGCTGCCGATGAGCAGCAGGAAATCAGTAAAAAAATTGTCGAGCAGTGGCAGCGCACGGGCGCCAAACTTGAGAAAATTCGTGCTGAAGAATTGCAGAATTTTATCTATGACCCTGAATTGGTTGATGCCATGCTTGAACTAGGTCTTCTTCACGCCAAACCGCGCTTTTCTTCAGGCCTGGTGGAAATGCAGCGTTATTTCAGCAAATGGCGCAAACAAATTGCGTCATCCCATGAGGCTGAATAATAGCAGCCCACTGCGACAAAACATGTCATATCTGAACAATTTTCTACCGGGCGGCAAGGTTTGCAGGAATTTCTTTAGAGCAATTCAGTGAAGCTGCCGGAATCTTGTCGCAGATGCTTGCAGACCGAGTGCTTATTTAACGTCTTCCGGGACGCCAAAGAGGGTGAAGCCTTCGGCTGAAAAGTTTTCGTCATAGGCGAAGGCATAGGTGGCGCCGGATTCTTCCATCCAGACAAAACTGGCACAATCAACAAGGCTTATTTCGCGGCGGCCCCTCAGCTCTAGACGGCGAAAAGCTTTTTCATGAAGACTCTGATCTATCCAGCAAACCTTGAATATCGACAGAAACTCGTGCTGAAAACTTCGCGCCGCATCAAGCCCTACCCGTGCCTGCAACAGAGCGATGGTTTCGAGAACGACATAACTCGTTGTGTACAATTCAGCCGGGGTTTCAAGAAGCCTTTTGAATGTTTCGCGGGCCCGGACGTGCATGTAGTCGTTACGAACCATAATCGCAAAAAAGGCGGAAGTATCGACAAATACCTTCATGACTTGCCCTTCCGGTTGCGATCTTCGCCCCATAGAATTTCATCGTGATGCACAGATACGTCGGGTCGGTCGGCTTCAAAAGCACCAACCAGCTTGAGAACCTGCCGATTCGGAGTTTTTTCCTCAGAACGCAGATGGTCAACGGCTTTTCTAATTATGGCCGAAATGGATTTGCCGGTTTGCTTTGAAAACTCGACGAGAAATCTGTATTGATCGTCATTGAGAGTGATCTGGGTTCGCGGCATATAAAACCTCCGCCTGTTATTTCCTACATCATTACATCATAACTATAACACAATTACATCACTTTTTCAATTCTAAATCAAAGCAAACCGACTCCAACAATCTATTTCAACATCTCAACACTAACCGCCGGCACCGACAAAGTGTGTCAGACTGTCGATTTGCGCATGAACAACGCCGAGAGGCGCGCCCGGGGCGGCTTTGAAATCTTGAACACTGATAGCCGGGGAAAAATTTGCGCAAGTTTTGCATTGCGCCGCGTTTTGTCGCAGCGGGCATGGCAGAATTGGGCAGGTGCAGATTTTTAAATGGGGGCCTGGCCGATGAAGTATTTAAAACCTCAGCAGATAGCCGGCACACTGGTTGAGATTCTTCCGGGCATGTTCGCAAAAGCTGGCCTGACGGTGGTCGACGTTGCACCGACTGCCTGCGGCCTGTTTTCGTTTCGCGTCAGAGAGTTCAACCCCGCACTGCGCTTTAATTATGACGGTCTGTGTCTTGAAATGACCGTCTCCCACAAGGGCCAGGTCATTGATTGCCTTGCAATGGCCGGGGTGCCTCTGGTAGCGGTTAACAGGGGTAAATATTTCCCGTACTGTTCGGGAAATGGGCGCTTCGGTGCCGCCTGCAGCTCGATCGGTCTGCTCATGCGGCGCTACCTGCCACGTCAGATAAACCGCATGGCAAGAATGGCGCAGGCAGCATCGATTGATATTTTCCAGACCGGGGGATTAACGATGGCGAGGCTGGTCGACCGTCAGCACCAGTCGTCGGCAGAAGACATGGCATATTTCGTGGCAAGTATCAGGGTAATGGTTTCAGACCCATGAAGTCTTGATACCCCGGTAAATGCGCAGAAGCCGGGCCTTTGTAGCCGCGCTCACCTGAAAAGTCGGCGCGAAAATGTCGCATTCGGGCAGATGGTCGTGACTTCTGCCATTGCCGGCAAGTTCGATGCAATAGCTGTTATCGCTCTGGTCGATTACCGGAATTCTGGCGGCCCTTTCGGGGCTGATGGGCAGCAGGGAAATGATTCCGGGCCTGAGCTGGCCGTTCTGTATGATTTCGACGATATCGCCTTCGCTGAACCGGCATTTTTCGGGGCTGACCCCTGCAAACGGCGTGTCTTCAGAAAATCGGATACCGTGGAAACGCCCCCGGCGGTCATAGACCCGCTGCTCACAGAGCCACAACTCCGGCTCTGTGGCGTCGAGAAGCCTCGTTTTTATGGTGAAATGGTGGGCACGGGTGTTGGCCTCGCTGCGCATGCAGTCTTCGGCCCGTTCAAGCGTCGAAAAGAAACCGATGGTCTTACAGCGGGTCTGCACCGGGTATTTCGCCCGGTCAGCGGTAATTTCAGTCACCTGCAGCTCAAAGACAGCCGCGGCGGCCACTTTTTCGCCGACCACCGGTTCTGAAGCCGACGGCTGTTTGAACGGTTTTTTGCTCATTTTTACTCACATTGCATACTGGAATTTTCAATCACCAGCCTATATCGAGACTAGATTTCCGCCCCTATAAACCAGAAACTCCCATGGGATTGGATTGCCACGCTTATGAGAATCAGGATTCCAGTCTTCCCGATTCACAACAAGCATAAGTTTCCCGTCTCCAAATTGAGATATGACATCCATGTGCCTTCCCAGGTATTCGCTGCGCAAACCCGTGTATGTTATTACAACACTCAATTGGCGATTGAAAGCAAGCAGATTGGCAAGTTCTTTCCCTATAGACTGAACGTGATTTTCATGCTCTATAGCCACAACAGCTTCTTCAGGAGAAGCACAAATATTGTAAATAATCGCGTCAATATCTCGATACTCATATTCAATTTCTGTTTCTCCAAAGCAATCGGCGATTGTTCTATAAACATACGCAGTCATTTGCGCTGTTCTTCTTGCTTTAGTATCCCACAGTAGATGGCGCCGATTGGCAACAAACGACGCAAGAAATGCTTCTTTAAAATTCTCTGGCGATATGTACATCTTAATTCCCTTTACGAACAGAATGGACTGTCCTGGATTACTCAAAAGACAGACGATCTACAGCAGTTCTTATTATTGCCGGTTTATTTCGAAAACTCGATCAAAAACTTTTGTTATTCGTCGATAAGCCTGATAACGATTCGTGGCATAATATCTCCGTTTTACTCATTAAATCAATATTTACAGGCAAATGCTAAGCAGCATCACCTGACTATTTATTACGGTAATAAAATTTAGTCCCGACGATTTTTTATTGCGATTTAATTTAGTCGTACACAGCTTGCTAATTGAAAAATCTTTAAAAGACATACGGGAAACCTCAATTAAAAAGAGCGGACCTGCAATAATTTGTTAATAAAACTTCGCTTAAAATTGCCTGACTGCTTCAAACTTTTCAGAAAAAAACTGCCTTTTTGCCAGTGTCCGGGTAATGCATAAAAACCCTCCTCAAACCTTCCATGAGCAGTTCAAAGTCAAGGTCTACCATCCTGCGGGCACTGTTGTCTCTCCAGCGTTTCCATACAGGCTTTTTAAGTTCGTCTACCCATGAAGCTAGTTCTTCCTCGATTAAGCCAACCGGCGGTAAGATACTCAAATACTCTCGTCTGACCATTTCTGTTTTAAGAGTGCCTGACTCATATTTCGCCCCGGAACACTGTTCAGAAACGCTTACCACAAGTGCAACGGGGGGATTTTCTGTTAACCTGGTCATATCGACACGAACTTCCTCTATCTGGCGCAGGACAAAGTTCTGAAAATCATCATTAGAGCACTGCAGCGGTTCTGTTTTGACAAACACCAGAAGAAAACAATGCAAACGCCTCGAAAAAAACAGCCCGTGTGAACAAAACGACCTTCTACCGACAAAAAATTCGTCATTATATTTGAGCAGAAAATTCTCAAGTCTGCGCCGGATTACAAACCTGATATTTTCGGCTGAATAATCTTGAAGCAGGAGAGGAAGTTCTGCGAATTCCAGGCTGATATCCGGCTCGTTATTAATTAATTCCTGAGCGATTTTTGCGGCAGAATTTCTTGCGCTCTCAAGATTCGCCATCATTTCGTTTATTTCATGAAGTGCCAGTTCTTCAGCTGGTGTCATCTGTGAAAGGTCGGGCGATTTCCCATGTGTTTTCATCATTTTTACCCCCAGAAATTTTTATGTAGGCTCTTTTGGTGCAAACTCAGTCTTACTTCAATCTTAACCGGGCAGTCCGACAAACAACGTCAGACCTCTAAGTTATACAACCCGGGTAAGCTGCAACGAGTTTGTAATGCTGAATAGTTCACATGTTATATGTTATGCGCATTGGTTCAGATTTTAAACCCCTGTTTATTTTTTTCCGGCTTAAAGGAGCATTTCCCATGAATCCATCTCTTCAAATAAGCCTTGAATTCGGGGTAAAGATCTTCAAACTCACCTGCAGCCAGGTAAAACTGCATCGTGTAGTCATTGTTATAAACTGTTTGAATCTCATAAAAAGAAAAGCCCGGGATTTCGATCAGGCATACCTTTTCAGGCACATCACCAAATAAGCCATTATCACAAATATTCAAGCCTGCTTCTGATAGGTTTCGCAGGTCATCTGACTTTTCAAGAATGACCATATACCCAAACTTTTGAAGGTTAAATTCTTTTTCTTCATCTCCTGAAAGGCATTTTTTCAATTCACTGAATCTCGCCTGAAGATAGTCAGCAAATACCTTTGAATAAGTGTGATCAGTCTGTTTGAATCTGTCTATGTCGCTTTGACAAAATATCGCAATCAAACCTCTATACCTCCTGAAAGTAAAATTGACCGGCGCAAGGTGGGCCATCATTTCCGCTGAAGCAGGAGAAACTGTTTCTTTTCCCGAATTAAGATTACCCGGCCAGAACGACAATCGACGTCGCTCAAAAAAAATTCTGAAAAATATTTTTTCAGCCGGCAGTGACGTGTTTTGTCATAGCGACTCCTTATGATCAGAACAAAAGTTCAACAGGAGAGAAGCATGCAGAAACGTTTCGGAAGCAACAGGATAGTGAATACCGCCCGGTACCGGCGATGGTATCGCCTACCATCTCATAAGGGAAACGGGTAAAATCATTGATGTTCGCCCACTCGAGCGCCTGCTGTTTGTACTGTTCGTTCTGGCGTTATACTTTTTCAAACACGGTCTCGATTTCCCGATCGTTTCGGTCATTTCCGAATGCCTGTTCGGCAAATAAATTCTCCTGTTGAATGCTGCATTGCAATATTGTATCATCTGATTCAGTACATAATTTTCTGGAGGAATGACGATGAACAAGAGAATCGTGATGATTTTTATTGCCGTGGTATTGCTGGTGCTGACCGGCAGCATGGCAAACGCCCAGCCGGCCGACCCCTGGAATACACTTTATGAAAAACCAATCAGTGATGCAGCCGCAAAAATTCGCGAATTATTGCTGCCGTTCAGTGCCAAAGCAGGGTTTCCTGACACGAGACCGGCCGGCCTTGAAAGGGCCAGTTATGAAGAACTGTATAAGGCTGCTGCAACTGCTTCAAAAAAAGGCAGCGACATTTTTGCCGGGCTCGTCAAATTTTTCGGCTCGAACATCAGATGGTATCTGAGCCCCAAGTATTTCCAGAAACGTCTCGAAATCGGTGCCCAGCTTTACCCCGAACACAAAGGCAATGAAAAGATATTTGAATTTCTCTGCCGCGACTTTGCCGCCGCCGCTGACAGAGGCTTTGAAGAACTCCGTTACTGGGCGCTGGCAGAAGGCATGGTTCTTGACCTCGTCTGGTTCAAAGCAATCCAGGAAGGTTTCGTGCCGGTAAAAGAAAAAATGGCCCTGGCATTTGTTCCCGAAAACATTGCGCCGGCAGATGCAAAGACCATCTGGAAGCAGGCAGCCGCGGCTCTTATCGAAGCCGGCAACCAGGCTGGCATTGCCTCAACGAAGGTTGGCAGCATGGGTTTTGCAGCTTTCCCCGCCTGGCGCCTGAAATATGGCATCAAGTATTTCAAGGCTGCCGCCAAAGCAGCGGTTGCCGAAAACTGGCATTCACGCAACAGCAGCCCGGAATTCTGGGTAAAAGCCTGTAAACAGCTGAAAGAAGATATCTCTACCATTAACGCCGAAATAGACCAGTTCCTGGCGGTAATGAAGCAATAAAGCGTATCTGACTATCAGACCCTGGATATCAAGGGCCGTCTCATAGTAATATGAAACGAGCCCTTTTTATTTGCTCTAAAAAATTTGCTCTTAAAAAACCAGGCGCCAGCAAACCTTTCGGGAGCAAAGCATGATGACAGGCCAGAAACGGAGACGCCATGAACTTTGTCGCGATAGATTTTGAAACTGCCACCGGCAGGCGTGAGAGCGCCTGTGCGCTGGGTATTGTAACCGTTGCGGGTGGCGAAATTACCGAGGCATGGCACACGTTGATCAGGCCGCCCGACAATCAATACTGGCGCATGAACATTGAAGTTCACGGCATTACGCCGGCAAAAACCCGCACTTCGCCTGACTTTGCGGCAGTTTACCCGGAAATAAGAAAACGCCTGCAGGGCAAAACCGTTGTCGCCCATAACGAAAGCTTTGACAGAGGGGTTTTGAAAAGCTGCATGGAATTCTACGGCCTCGATTATTCTGAATTGATGCTGCCGGCGAGGTGGGAATGCACGGTAAAAATTTACCGGGCGCTCGGCTTCAACCCCTGCCGCCTCAGTAACTGCTGCGAACGCATGAACATTCAGCTCAATCACCATGAAGCTCTCTCTGACGCAATGGCCTGCGCCCAACTGTATCTGCGCCGCAAAACCGCCTGCCCTTAAACTGCTGCCAGCAAGCCATCCGGGCCAGACATGAATGAAAGATGAGGATGGCGGCATAGCAGGTTGCAACAACATGGTCGCCGGTCATAGAATACCGAAAAGAAAGGGCAGGAGCACAGGCATTGGCAAAAGAAATCGAGCGAAAATTTCTCGTTACCGGTGATGAATGGCGCAAAGGCGCCGTTGGTTCAGTTTATCGTCAGGGTTATCTCTGCCGCACACCCGAAAGAACGGTTCGTGTCAGACTGGCGGCCGGCCGGGGGTTTGTTA
>ENA-UOWO01002430-UOWO01002430.1-activated-sludge-metagenome-genome-assembly--contig:-NODE-2430-length-23012-cov-30.856427_pt1 | contig 23012 bp, 19 predicted proteins | sample MGYA00238148_ERZ761564 | MGnify/ENA primary metagenome ERZ761564 (study PRJEB28885, sample SAMN05720194) | activated sludge metagenome | isolation source: Anaerobic digester | place: USA... | reverse complement strand
TCACCGATTCGGCGGTGGTGAACCCGGGCGTGAAGATCAGGTTGGCCAGGTCGGCGTCGCTGACCGCCTGATCGGGCGGGATCAAGCCCATGGCCATGCCCTTGGCGCGGATGCGCTCCAGGTCGAGGCCTTTGCCATCGTCGCGGAACTCGATGCCGACTTCGTTGCCTTCCTGAGTGAGCGAGACCAGGATGGCGCCGGCGGCATCCTTGCCTTGCGCGGCGCGCGCGTCGGGAGCCTCGATGCCGTGGGTGACGCTGTTGCGCAGCAGGTGCTCGAAGGAGCCCGTCATGCGATCGAGCACGCCGCGGTCGACTTCGATCGAACCGCCGACGATGTCCAGGCGCACCTGCTTGCCGGTCTCCTTGGCGGCCTGCCGCACGACACGGTAGAGGCGATCGGACTGGCCTTCGAACTCCACCATGCGGGTGCGCAGCAGGTCGTCCTGCAGGTCGCGCGTCAGGCGGGCCTGGCTGGCCAGTTCGTCTTCGGTGCTGTCCAGTGAACGCTGCAGCGTGCGCTGCACGGTGGCCACGTCGTTCACCGACTCGGCCATCATGCGGGTCAGTTCCTGGAAGCGCGTGAAGCGGTCGAACTCCAGCGGGTCGAACGACTGCGACATCGCCTTCGCCGCTTCGAGCCGCGAACTCATCTGCGTCTCGGCCTGCAGCTCGATGTCGCGCAACTGCAAGCGCAGGCGCTCCAGGTTCTCGGTCAGGTCGACCAGCGAGCCCTTGATCTGGCCGACCTCGGACTCGATGCGCGAGCGGGTGATCGAGACTTCGCCGGCCTGGTTGACCAGACGATCGAGCAGCGGTGCACGCACGCGCACGGCCGACTGCGAAGCACTCTGCGACTTGTCGGCGACCACCCGGCTGGTCACGCCACCCAGCGCGAAGCGCGACCAGTCGATCGGCGGCAGGTCGCTGACCGGTGTTGCCACCACCGGCTCGGCGAGAGCGCGCGCGGGTTCGGGCTCTTGCACCGGTGCCACCGGCACAGCTTCCGGTTCGGGCGCGACTGCGACGACCAGCGGTGCAGGCACAGGCACCGGAGCCGCCACGACGGGCGCGGCCACCGGCGCAGCGACCACCGCAGCGCTGGCTTCCTCGTAGGCCTGTGCGTCGCGCGCACGCAAGGCCTCGAAGACCTGCGACAGCGCGTCGCCGCGCATCTGAAGTTGCTCGACGTCGGCCGCCGCGATCGGCGCGTCGGCGAGGATCTGCTCGATGCGCGTTTCCAGGCGGTGAGCCATTTCGCCCAGCCGCATCGCACCGGCCAGGCGGGCGCCGCCCTTGAGCGTGTGCAGCGTGCGCATGCACGACGCGGCATGGCTGGTCTCGCCGGGCCGCTTCGCCCAGTCGCGCAAGCGAGCCGACAGCTGCGGCAGCAGGTCCTGTCCCTCTTCCTCGAAGATCGGGAACAGCTCGGCGTCGACCGCGTCGACCGCGTCGATGTCTTCGGTACCCTCGATCGCCAGCTCGCGTTCGGCAGTGCGACCGGCTGCCGTCGGCAGCTCGGCCAGCGGCTTCAGCTCGGCCACACCCAGCGCGTCGACGCGGGCGTCCAGTGCGCCGAAGCTGCTGACGGACAGGCCGCTGGTTTCGAAGAACGGCGCATGGCTCGACGGCACCGTGGCCGTCGGCCGCTCGGCTTCGGGCTGCACCTCAGGCGATTCCGACAGGTCGATGCGCTCCAGTTCGGGCGCTTCGTCCAGCTCGCCCATGCCGGTGGCGGGCGGCAGGTCGGCCGCCGCGGTTGCCGCCTCGAGGCGGCGGGCGGATTCGATCTCGTGCTCGGCCAGGCGGGCCAGCAGCTCGGGCGCAGGCTCCTTCAGGAACCCGGCGGCGAACTGGTGCAGCAGGCGACGAACCTCTTCCGCCGCATCGACGAACAGGCGTGCTTCCTCGGGCGTGCCGTAGCCGATGGACTGCGAGCGCATCTGCGCGTGCTCGAGCAGCCGCGCGAGGTGGGACAGGTCGTTGAAGCCCACCGTGGCCGAACTGCCGGCCAGAGAATGTGCCAGCGCGATCGGCGTTTCGCCGATCGGGCGGTGCAGTTCCATGGCCCACTCGGCGACTTCAGTGGTCAGGCGGCGAGACAGCTCGTCGGCCTCGTTGAGGTAGATGTTGAAGAGCGGAATGCCTATGCGCAGCGTGCCGACGATCTTGACGTTCTCGTCTTCGGCAACTGCTGACGTGGTTTCGCCGATCTCCAGCGGCAGGTCGGCTGGTGCCTCGGAGGGCTGTGCCGCGCTCGGCTCGATCGTCTCGGCCAGCGGCTGGTTGGCAGCTTCGCCGCCCAGGTCGAGGTCGATCAGGTCGAAGGCCAGATCGACCGGGGCCGCTGCGGAAGCCGGCATCTCCGACAGGGGCAGAGGCTGAGTGGCCTGCGGGTCGAACGGCTCGTTCAGGGCCTGCAGGTCGAAGTCGATCGCCGCGGCGGATGGTGCGGCCACGGCAGGCGCTGCGGCGGCCACGCCGTCGAGTGCGGACAGGTCGAGCTCGAAGGCCACTTCGGGAGCAGATACCACGGGCTTGACCGCCGGCAGTTCGAGCGCCTCGGCCGTCGGCAGGTCCGGCGGCAGGCTGAAGCCGAACGCCGACAGGGCATCGGCCTCCGACAGCGGCGCCGGTGCCGTCACCAGCGGCAGGGCCGGCTGGCCGGCGGCAAGCCGTTGCGCCGCCGCCTTGATGGCCGACGCGGTGCGCGCGGCATCGCGGTGTGCCGCGATGTCGGCAACCCAGTCGCTCAGGCGCGCGAGCACGCCCTTCGTGAAATCGATCAGCTCGGGCCCGGCGGCGCGGTGGTCGGCGAGCTGCGTGTTGTACATCTGCTCGCAGGCCCAGGCGGCTTCGCCGAACTCCTTGAGCCCGACCATCCGGGAGCTGCCCTTGAGCGTGTGGAAGGCACGCCGCACGGTGGTAAGCAGCGCCAGGTCCGAGGGCGCATGCGCCAGGTCGTCGGTGGCCACGCCGGCGTCGTGCAGCACCTCGCGGGCCTCTTCGAGGAAGACCTCGCGCATCTCGTCGTCTTCGGCGAGTTCGGCGGTGGCCGACAGCGGCACGGGTGCAGACACCGTGGCGGCGCGGACGGGCGCGAGGCTGGAGTCCAGGCCCATCGGCTCGGAGGTGCTCGAGACGAAGTCGACCAGCACGTCGGTGAGTTCGCCGCGCACCGAGGCCACGCCTTCGCGGTCGTCGGCTTCGTCGGCCTTGGCCAGCGCCTCGCGCGAGCGCTCGACCTTCTCGACCAGGGCCGACTGATCGGCCACGCTCGCCTCTTGCGACAGCCGCTCGAGGTCGCGGGCCACCTCGGCCACCGGCACATCCGGGCGGGCGGCGTTGAATGCCAGTTGCTGCGCCTGCTCGATGAGCCGCGGCTCCACCGGAGTCGGCGTCGACGACTGGCGGTGGCTGGGTCCGCGCCCCATCACCGGATCGAGCGTGCCCGTGCGCGGGTCGAACACGAACAGCGACTTCGCCATCTGCGGCTGCACGCTGAGCATGTCGATCAGGAAGCCGAGTGCGCCCAGGTTGCCGGCCAGGCGGTCGAACAGGCCAGTCTGCGCGATGCGCTGGGGGTCGATCTCGGTCTGTACCAGGCCCTCGACCTCGTCGCGCATGCGCAGCAGTGCGGCGGTCGCCTGATCCATGCCCAGGACCGAGAGCACGCCGCGCATCGCGGCCAGCTGGTTCGGCACCGGGATCAGCACCTCGCGGTCTTCGGGCTTGCGGAAGAACTGGTCGATCTGCTTCTCGGCCTCGGACAGCGAAGCGCGCAGTTCCTGCACGACGCTGCCCATGGTCTGGCGATCGGAGACGCGGCGGTACAGCTCCTCCATCCACGGCTCGAGCGGGTCCGGCGCCTTGCCCTCGCGCACCGAACCGAGCCGGTCGGCCAGCCGGCGCACACGTTCGGCCTGCGCGGGGTTGTCGAAGTCGGCATCCTCGAGCGCGGCTTCGACGTAGAGCAGGCTGGTGGCCACTTCCATGGCCAGCGGCGCCGGCGGCGCCGAGCCGCTGGACAGCGTTTGCGACGCCGCCATCTGCAGTTCTGCAGCGAAGGCTTCGCCGAGCGGGAACAGGCGCTTGAGCGAATCGCCGACCAGCGAGAACTGTTCGTTCAGGCCGGTCAGTCGGTGCAGTTCGCCGCCGGCCACAGCCGACCACGACTCCTTGGCGGCTGCCACGCGCTTGCGTGCCTGCACCACCATCGCCGGGTCGAAGCGCCCCAGCGGGCTGACGTTGTAGTCCACCGGCACGTGGTGGGCCAGGCCGTAGACCTGGCGCACGGCCGCGAGCCGCGGCGCGCGTCGGCCATCGCCGGGCGAAGCGCTCTGTGCGCAGAAGAACAGCAGGTCCTGCGCGAGGCGCTCCGAAACCTCGTTGTCGCCGCGTTCGAGCACGCGGTACTGCGCGAGCAGCCGCGAAGCCATCCGTTTGCTGAAGACATCGAAGCCGAGCAGGCCCTGCCCTTGCGCCTCGAACACCGCCGAGGCCAGTTTCCACAGCGTGGCGGCCTGCGGGTCGCGCGCCGCGGCGCCGAGGCCCGCGCAGCCTTCGCTCATGCGCGCAGCTGCGAGCGTGGGATGCGGCGTGCGCATGATGCCCAGCAGGTGGCCTTCCATCGCGCTGCGCGTCGAGGCATCGAGCGCACGCGGCGGCACCGAGGTGTCGGAGGGCAGCTCGCGCCATTGCCAGTCGACGCTCCACAGGTCGGCCGGGTGGATGCGCTCCGCCCCGGCGGCTTCCTGCACGGCGCGGTACTGCGGGAACATCGACAGCGCCGCCACCGGCTTGCCGGCCAACCGGCGGCCCAGGTAGTCGAGCAGCGCGAAGGAGGCCTTCTCGATGTCTTCGACGATCTGCGCCGTCAGCTTGTGCGGCTTGGCGACGAACTTCTGCACCAGCGCCTCGCTGGAGCGCAGCACGAGCGCGGCCTCGGGCAGGCCGACGAGCTCGAGGGCGCCCACGCCCTGGTGGATCTGCGAGCGCGCGCTGCGAAGCACGGCCGGGTCGACGGTGTCGACGTCGGAAGCGCCCAGCGACTCGGCTTCCTTGAGGCAGCGGCGCATCGACTTGTGCGCCGCTTCGAGCGTGCGACGCAGTTCATCGTGCACCCATGCCAGGGCGCTGAGGTCATCGGCGGGTTCGCCCCGCGAGGTGGCCGACGTGGCGGTGCGCGTGTCCATGCAGGGCTCTCAGGCGAAGAAGGTCACTCGATCTTGAAACGCGCCACCGACTGCTTGAGTTCCTCCGCAGTCCGCGACAGTTCGCGCACCATCGCGGCGGTCGAGCGAGTACCTTCTCCGGTCTGCTCGGTCACCGCGAAAATGTGCTGGATGTTGGCCGCCACGACGTTGGCGGACTGCGCTTCCGAAAGCGCCTGCGAGGAGATCTGCGCAATCAGGTCGGCCAGCTGGCGCGACACGCGGTCGATCTCGCCGAGCGCCGTACCGGCCGCGTCGGACAGTCGTGCACCCTCGACTACACCCTGCGTGGAACGCTCCATGGCGCCCACCGCGTCCTGGGTGTCGGTCTGAATGGTCTTGACCAGCGCCGCGATCTGGCGCGTCGCATCGGCCGAACGTTCGGCCAGCCGCTGCACTTCTTCCGCCACGACGGAGAAGCCTCGGCCTGCGTCGCCGGCCGATGCGGCCTGGATGGCGGCGTTCAGCGCCAGCACGTTCGTCTGCTCGGTAATGTCGGAAATCAGCTCGGTGATTTCACCGATCTCCTGCGACGACTCGCCCAGCCGCTTGATCCGCTTGGAGGTTTCCTGGATCTGGTCGCGGATCAGGTTCATACCGCCGATGGTGTTCTGCACCGCGCGCAGGCCCGATTCGGCAGCGTCCAGCGACTGGCGCGCCACCTGGGCCGTCTCTTGCGCCTTGCCCGACACGTCGTTGATTCGGCCGGCCATCTGCAGCACCGATTCGCCGGTGTCGCGGATCTCGCGCAGCTGTTCGGTCGAGGCGGCGAGCAGTTCGGTCGACGTGGCTTCCACCTGCTGCGTCGTCTCGGTCACGCGACCCACCGTGCCCTGCACCTGCGACACCAGCGAGCGCAGCTCTTCCACGGTGTAGTTCACCGAGTCGGCAATGGCGCCGGTGATGTCTTCCGTCACCGTGGCCTGTTGTGTCAGGTCGCCTTCGGCCACCGTCTGCAGTTCGTTCATCAATCGCAGAATGGCCGCCTGGTTCGCGTCGTTGACGCGCTTGGCTTCCTGCTCCTGGCGTTCGGCTTCGAGTCGCTGGCCTTCGGCGAGCTGGGCTCGCATCGCCTGGTCACGCACGTACAGGCGCAGGAAGCCGACGCCGCCCAGAATCATGGTGGCCGCGAAGGCGATCAGAGCGAGCAGGCTGCCAGCACCGAAACCGGTCTGTTTCGACAGGCCTTCCTGCACGACCTCGAGGCCTTTGCGCAGCGGCTCGCTGTCCGCGATGATCGCGGCCTGCGCCTCGCGCGCAGACACCAGGCCCTGCAGGTTGCCCAGAATGGCGCTGGCCTGGGTGCGAGTCTCTTCGTACTGCTTGAGCAGCGCGACCAGGCGTTCCTTGGTCTGCGGGTCCTTGGTGCCGGGCAAGCGCAGTTCCTGATTGCCGTCGGCCAGGCCCTGGGCGATTTCGCGGAACGAGTTCAAGTCCTTGCCGAGCAGGAACACGGCCTCGGGGCTCACGCCTTCCATGGTCAGGAATTCGTTCGCGCTCTTGCCGATGCGCTGGGTCAGCATCACCAGCTGGCCGACCGCGGACAGTTCGGCCGGCGAGGCCTCCTGCTGCAGCTTCAGCGACGACACCGTCTCGGCGATCTCGAGCAGGTCGGACGACTGGCGGTTGATGGTGCGAAGCGCCTGGCCCACCTGGGTCAGGATCTTCTGCTGTGCGATGACGGTGTTGGCGTTCTTCTCGGCGCGGTCGACCAGCGGCAGCAGCGGATCGAGCGATTCCTGCACGCCGGCCGGCGCGGCCGCCAGGGTGCCCTCACCCGTCTTGAGATCGCGCACCGTCTTGGCCATCACGTCGGTACTCTCACGCACCTCCGGGAAGGCCGCCGGGCTGCCGATCAGGGCCTGCGACACCGACTTGGCCAGCCGCTGCGACTGCATCAGCGCCTGACCGGTGGCACCCACCTGGGCCGAGCCCCGGCTCGCGGCGTTCAGCGAGGTGATCGTCACCGCCACCACGCCGATGAAGCCCAGCAGCACCAGGCCGCCGAGAATTCGCTGCTGCTCGCCCAGGGGCCGATCGCCGATCACCGGCAGGCCGCTGCCCGCTGCGGATGCGTCGGCGTCACCGGCGCGACGCACCTCGGTGAACTCGGCCATCTCCGAAGGCGCCGCCTCGGTGATGATGGACGAGTCCATCTGTGCCGTCTGCTGCATCGCCCCGACATCGAGCGCCACCGTGCCGCCCGATCCGGGCAGCGCCATGTCGTTCGCGTCGTGTCGGCCCGGCGCGTCGTCGTATCGATCCTGCTCCAGGGTGTCGACGTCGTTCGCGCTGTCCTTGCGGCCCAGTCCCTTGAACTTGTTCAGGAAGCTCATGTGTTCCTCTTGCGGTCTTGTTGTGCCTGTTCAGCCAACGATCCTCAGGAAAGCCTCGTCGCCGGCGAGTGCGGCCAGACTCAGTTCCTGCCACTGTCGGCCGGAGCCGTCTCGGTAGCGCGCGCCGACGAAAGTGGGCCGTGCCACGCCGTCGTCAGGTTCACGCTGCAGTTGCTCTTCGCTGCGCAGGCCGGCCAGCCGGTCCACCAGCAGCACGCAGTTCAGGTCGAGCGACTGGTTGAAACCCACCAGTTGCTGCGATTGAATCGAACTGCCTTCGTTCGTCTTGATGCCCAGGAAGCCGGCCAGGTCGACCACGCCGTGCAGGTGCCCGCGCAGGTTGGCCACGCCCATGAACCAGCGGTGCGTGTGCGGCACCGGCACCAGCACGGACATGGCGAAGATCTCGCCCGCCTCGCGCAGCGGGAACAGGATGCCGCGCCCGCTGCATTCCACGGCCAGCCAGGAGCTGCCTCGCTGCTGGGTCCGCGCCGCTTGCAGCCGCTCGGCCAGCCGGCTCTGGAGTTCGCGCAGTGCTTCCTTCTTGGCCATGGGTCGCTGTCAGTCGAAGGCGCGGATCTTCGCCACCAGCTCGTCGGCATCGACGGGCTTGACGATGTAATCGCGGGCACCCTGGCGCATTCCCCAGACCTTGTCGGTTTCCTGGTTCTTGCTCGTGCACATGATCACCGGCACGTTGGTGAAACGCGGGTCGCGCGTGATCGCTCGGGTCAGCTGGAATCCGTTCTGGCCGGGCATCACCACGTCCATCAGGATCAGGTCGGGCTTTTCTTCGCCCAGGCGACGCATCGCGTCCTCCCCGTTCTCTGCGGTGCGCACGGCAAAGCCGCGCTTGGTCAGAAGATCGGACAGGTGGTGCAGTTCAGTCTTGGAGTCGTCGACCAGGAGGATCTTCTGGATCGGCATGGCGTGTCCTCAGTGAGCGCCGGCTTCTCGCCGGCGGCAATCGCTAAAAGCTGCGGGCTCGAGCCCGCGGGTTTCACAACAGGGGTCGATCATGCGGCACGCCGGTGCTGTGCCACGGCCTGCAGAAGCTGATCTTTCGTGAACGGTTTGGTGAGATAGTCCTCTGAACCCACCATCCGGCCCCGCGCCTTGTCGAACAGACCGTCCTTGGACGACAGCATGATCACCGGCACATTGGCAAAACGAGCGTTGCGCTTGATGATGGCGCAGGTCTGGTACCCGTCCAGGCGCGGCATCAGGATGTCGCAGAAGATCAGGTCGGGGTCGTGGTCGTTGACCTTCGACAGCGCATCGAAACCGTCCTCGGCGAGCAGCACGTTGTGGCCACCCTGCTTGAGAAAGATCTCCGCGCTGCGGCGGATCGTGTTGCTGTCGTCGATGACCAGCACCTTGATGCCCATGGCATCGGCGGGGACTTCATTGCTCACCGAGCATTCTCCTCATCGACTCGACGGACGACTCCCTGGGCGACTCGGCGCACGGGGGTCAGATCTGGACCATCTCGAAATCTTCTTTGCGGGCGCCACATTCCGGGCAGGTCCAGTTCATGGGCACCGCTTCCCAGGCGGTACCCGGCGCGATGCCGTGTTCGGGATCTCCGGCGGCCTCGTCGTAGATCCATCCGCAGATGAGGCACATCCAGGTTCGGGGTTCGCTCACGACGCGTCTTCGCCTTCACTACAATGCAACGGAACCGGATTGTAGCCACCCGAAATGGCAAAAAATCAAGGCTCCGTAGGCACATACGCAACATTCTTCACGTTCGGCTGTAAGTCCGCGGGACCCTCTCGGCGACCGAATCCCGCGGCCTTCAGCCCCCCACCATGAGCCCTGAAACCACCCCCACCGACGCCACCAGCGAAACGCTGCAGGAGCAGCCCGCGCCGGCCTGCGTCATGAGCTTCAATGCCAGCGATCCGAGCGGCGCCGGCGGCGTGGCCGGCGACGTGGCGACCATCGCCGCCATGGGCGCCCACGGCCTGCCCATCGTCACCAGCATCGTCATGCGCGACACCGCGGAGGTGTTCGACCAGCACGTCATCGACGCCGACGTCGTCGTCGAGCAGGCGCGCAGCATCCTGGAAGACGTGACCATCGCCGCCTGGAAGGTCGGCTTCCTCGGTTCGGCCGAGGGCGTCAGCGCGGTGGCGGAGATCCTCTCCGACTACCCCGACGTGCCGCTGGTGTCCTACCTGCCCAACCTCTCGTGGGTGGAAGAAGACGCCCAGCAGGCCTATCTGGAGGCCTTCCGCGAGCTGGTGCTGCCGCAGACCGAGGTGCTGGTGGGCAGCCACCAGACGCTGACCGACTTCCTGCTGCCCGACTGGGACAGCGAACGCCCGGCCTCGCCGCGCGAACTGGCGGTGGCCGCGTCCGAGCACGGCACGCGCTTCGTGCTCGTCACCAGCGTCGTGCTGCCCAACACCAAGGGGCCGGACCAGTTTCTCGACAACGTGCTCGCCTCGGCGCAAGGCGCCATCACCGGCGAGAAGTTCGAGCGCTTCGACGTCGCCTTCGTCGGCGCGGGCGACACGCTGTCGGCAGCGCTGGCTGCATTGCTGGCGTCCGGCGCCGAACTGCATGCCGCGGTCGGCGAGGCGCTGACCTTCCTCGACCAGGCGCTGGACGCGGGTTTCCGCCCCGGCATGGGCAACGTGGTGCCGGACCGCTTCTTCTGGGCCCTGCCGCCCGGCGAGGAAGGCGACGAGCCGCCTGCCGACGAATCCTCCTCCGACGACCTGCCCAAGGGCCCCCGCCATGTCCACTGAGTCCAAGACCAACGCAGGCCTGTTCGCCCGCGCCCAGAAAGTCATCCCCGGCGGCGTGAACTCGCCGGTGCGTGCCTTCCGTGCCGTCGGTGGCACGCCGCGCTTCATCGCCCGCGCCCACGGCGCCTACATGGTCGACGCCGAAGGCAAGCGCTACATCGACTACATCGGCTCCTGGGGCCCGATGATCCTCGGCCACGGCCACCCGGCGGTGCTGGAGGCGGTCAAGAAGGCCGCCGACGACGGCTTCTCGTTCGGCGCGCCGACCGAGCGCGAGATCGAGCTCGCCGAGGAGATCCTGTCGCTGGTGCCGAGCATGGAGCAACTGCGCCTGGTCAGCTCGGGCACCGAGGCGGCGATGAGCGCGCTGCGCCTGGCGCGCGGCGCCACCGGCCGCAGCCACATCGTCAAGTTCGAGGGCTGCTACCACGGCCATGCCGATGCATTGCTGGTCAAGGCCGGTTCGGGCCTGGCCACCTTCGGCCACCCGACCAGCGCCGGCGTGCCTCCCGAGGTGGTGCAGCACACCATGGTGCTCGAGTACAACAACCTCGCGCAGATCGAAGAGGCCTTCGCCTTGCACGGCAAGGACATCGCCTGCGTGATGATCGAGCCGATCGCCGGCAACATGAACTTCGTGCGCGCCAGCGTGCCCTTCATGACGAAGCTGCGCGAGCTGTGCACGAAGCACGGTGCACTGCTCGTGTTCGACGAGGTGATGACGGGCTTCCGCGTCGCGTTGGGCAGCGCGCAGAGCCTGTATGCGAAGCTGATCCCCGGGTTCGCGCCGGACCTGTCGGTGTTCGGCAAGGTCATCGGCGGCGGCATGCCGCTGGCGGCCTTCGGCGGCAAGCGCGCGGTGATGGAGCAACTGGCGCCGCTGGGCCCCGTCTACCAGGCCGGCACGCTGTCGGGCAACCCGGTGGCCACCGCCTGCGGCCTGGCCACGCTGCGCGAGATCCGCAAGCCCGGCTTCTACGAGGCGCTGGGCGCGAAGACGAAGACGCTGGTCGATGGCCTGCTCGGCGCCGCCCGCGAGGCCGGCGTGCCGATGGTGGGCGACTGCGAGGGCGGCATGTTCGGCTTCTTCTTTGCCGACACCTTGCCGCAGAGCTACCCGGCGGTGATCGCCACCGACAAGGAGCGCTTCAACGCGTTCTTCCACGCCATGCTGGAATCGGGCGTGTACTTCGCCCCGGCGCTGTACGAGGCCGGCTTCGTCAGCGCCGCACACAGTGCCGAGGACATCGCGGCAACCGTCGCGGCCGCAACACGCTGTCTCGCCAGGCGCTGAACCTCAGGCCGGCGAGGAACGCAGCCCGTAGGTCGCCGTGCCGACGAGCAGGTACTCGACCCGCAGCACTGGTTCGCCTTTCTCGCCGGCGAAGGTGTAGCCGACCATCGCCACCGCATCGCCGTCGCGCAGCTCGGTCACGTTCCAGGCGCCCATGCGCGTGAGCGGCGCGAGCTCCACATGCCACAGCCTGTCCTTGCGCGTGGGCAGCTGCGCCGACGCGAACAGGCGCGCGCCATCGATGCCCGCCGACTGGGCCGGCACCGGTCGCTTGGCGAGATCGGCCGGCAGCTTGAGGTCGGCGTCGAGCTCGAGGTCGAATTCGGCGTGCGGATTGCGCCAGGCGACCTTGCGCGCCCTGCCAGACAGGTAAAGCGGGCGGCCCGTGTCGAAGCTGCTCCAGCCGTGGTGGGCGAAGGCGCTTCGCGCGGGCAGGGCGGCAGCGGCCAGAAGGAGGTGTCTGCGCTGCATGCTTGCTCCCTTCGTGTCATGAATAGGCGATCCAGCGACCACAGATGATGACGGCCCCCCAAAGCCCCAGCGAGATCAAGGTCTGCGCGCGCGCCACGCGATCGAGCGACTGCAGGCCGCCGCGTGCGTGGAACGAAGCCGCGTTCAGGCCTGCCAGCATCAGCAACGCCATCTTCACGGCGAACACGCGGTTGGCGAGCAGTTCACCCGGCTGGCTGATGAACATCGTCAGGCCCGTGCCCGCGGCCAGGCCAAAGCCGGCCAGCGTGAGAGGCAGCGCGAGCCGCGCCAGCGGCGCCACGGGGAGCGCCGCGCCGAAACCCCAGACACGCAACTCCAGCACGGCGAGGCTGCCCAGCAGCAGCGCGATGCCGATCACGTGCAGGGCCTCGAGCAGCGGGTACAGCCACGGGTGCGTGGCGATCCAGGCAAAGGCCGTGATGGCGCGCGGTTCGGGCATGGCCCCCGCACCTTAGCAGTTCCGCGTCGCTCCACGGTCCATAGAATCGGCCCATGCACATCCACATCCTCGGCATCTGCGGCACCTTCATGGGCGGCCTGGCGGCACTGGCGCGCGAGGCCGGCCACCGCGTCACCGGCTGCGATGCCAACGTGTACCCGCCGATGAGCGACCAGCTGCGCGCACTGGGCATCGATCTCATCGAAGGCTTCGGCGCCGAGCAGGTCGCGCTCAAGCCCGACCTGTTCGTCGTCGGCAACGTGGTCTCGCGCGGCAACGCGCTGATGGAAGCCATCCTGAATGCCGGCGCGCCCTACACCAGCGGGCCGCAGTGGCTGTCGGACCACGTGCTGCAGGGCCGCCACGTGCTCGCCGTGGCCGGCACGCACGGCAAGACGACAACGACCTCGATGCTGGCCTGGATCCTCGACCGTGCCGGCCTCACGCCGGGTTTCCTGGTCGGTGGCGTGCCGCTGAACTTCGGCGTGTCGGCTCGGCTTGGCTCGGGCAAGACCTTCGTCATCGAGGCCGACGAATACGACACCGCGTTCTTCGACAAGCGCAGCAAGTTCGTGCACTACCGGCCGCGCACCGCGATCCTGAACAACCTCGAGCTCGACCACGCCGACATCTTCGAGAACCTCGCGGCGATCGAGCGGCAGTTCCATCACCTCGTGCGCACCGTTCCGGGCGAGGGCCGGATCGTCGTCAATGCCCGAGAAGACAGCCTGCAGCGTGTGCTGGCGATGGGTTGCTGGAGCGAGGTGCTGCGCTTCGGCGCGCGCAAGGAAGAGCCAGGAGCGCTGCGCTCGCGCGGCGAGCCGCATGCCTTCGATGTGTTGCGAGGCAGCCTGAAGATCGCGCGGGTCGAGTGGGCATTGCTGGGCGAGCACAACCAGCTCAATGCCCTGGCCGCCATCGCCGCGGCCGAACACGTGGGCGTTTCGCCCGAAGTCGCGGCCAAGGCGCTGGCCAGCTTCGAGAACGTGCGCCGCCGGCTCGAGCTGCGCGGCGAGGTCAACCGCATCAAGGTCTACGACGACTTCGCGCACCACCCCACCGCGATGCGAACCACCGTCAACGGGCTGCGCCGCAAGGTGGGTACCGAGCGCATCCTGGCCGTCTTCGAACCGCGCTCCAACACCATGAAGCTGGGCACCATGAAGGCGCAGCTGCCCTGGTCGCTGGAGGAAGCCGACCTCGCCTTCTGCCACAGCGGCGGCCTGGGCTGGAACGCCGAGGAGGCGCTCGCGCCGATGGGCAAGCAGGCGGTGGTGTGCGACAGCATCGACAAGCTCGTCGCGCGCGTGGTCGCCGCAGCGCGGCCGGGCGACCACGTCCTGTGCATGAGCAACGGCGGCTTCGGCGGCATCCACGCGAAGCTGATCGAGGCGCTCGCCGCCGCGGCGCGCTGATCAGAGCGGGGAGGTGCCGGTCGAGACGCCGGTGTCCCAGGCGGTGCGCAGCAACGGGTGATCGAGCGGCACGTTGCGGCTGCGCCCGGCCACGTCGGCCAGCGGCACGCTCTCGATCTGCGTGCCGCGCAGCACCACCACCCGGTTGAAGTTGCCATGCGCCACCAGCTGCGCCGCGGCATGGCCGTACTGCGTGGCAAGCACGCGATCAAAGGGCGTGGGCGGCCCGCCGCGCTGCACATGGCCGAGGATGGTGGTGCGCACTTCGCAGCCGACCAGCGGCTCGAGCTGCGTGCGCAGCACGTTGCCCACGCCGCCCAGGCGGATCGGCTCGGGCGAATCCTCGATGCGCTCCTTCACCGTCAGCTGGCCGCCTTCGGGCCGGGCGCCTTCGGCGATGGCGATGAGGGTGTAGTGCTCGCGTGCCTCGCGCTCGCGGCATACCCGCGCCACCTCCTCGAGCCGGTAGGGCAGTTCGGGGATGAGGATGATGTCGGCACCGCCGGCCAGCCCGGCATGCAGCGCGATCCAGCCGGCATAACGCCCCATGGTCTCGAGGATCATCACGCGGCCGTGGCTGCGGCCGGTGGTCTGCAACCGGTCCAGCGCCTCGGTGACGATGGCCACGGCGGTGTCGAAGCCGAAGCTGCGGTCGGTGTGCGCCAGGTCGTTGTCGATCGTCTTCGGGCAGCCGACCACCGGGATGCCCTTGGCCGCGAGCTGGTGCGCGATGGCCATGCTCCCGTCGCCGCCGATGACGACGATCGCGTCCAGCCCGAGTTCGCGCACGTAGGCGCAAGTCGCCTCCGACACGTCGGCTCCGCCGGCGCCGAAATAGCCGAACGGGTTCGCCTTGTTGTGCGTGCCCAGGATGGTGCCGCCGGTGGCCATGATGTCGGCCACCGAGTCCAGGTCCAGCGGTCGCACGCGGCGCTCGATCAGGCCGAGAAAGCCCTGCTCGATGCCGATCACCTCGGTGCCGTCGAGCTGGATGAGCGAACGCGCCACGGCGCGGATCACCGCATTCAGCCCCGGGCAGTCGCCGCCGCCCGTGAGGATGCCCACTCGCATGCCCGCCTCCTTCGATGACTTGTCAGGCCCAGTGTAGGTGGGGCCGATAGACTCGGGACCGCCCCGACTTGATCATGCGCAAGCCACCGACCCATCTGCTCTACCTGCACGGTTTCCGCTCGTCGCCGCAGTCGGCCAAGGCCCGCCGCGTGGCGGCCTGGGTGCAGGCGATGCGGCCCGACCTGCACTGGTGGTGCCCGCAGCTGCCACCCTCGCCGCGCGAGGCGATGGCGATGGTTGAATCAACCGTGCGCGAGTGGCCTGCTTCCGCGATGGCGGTGATCGGCAGCTCGCTCGGCGGCTTCTACGCCACCGCGGTGGCCGAGCACCATGGCTGCCCGGCGGTGCTGCTGAACCCGGCGGTCGATCCGGCCCGCGACCTGGCGAAGTACATCGGCGAGCAGACCGCCTTCCACGACCCGGCCGAGCGCTTCTTCTTCCGCGCCGAGTTCGTCGACGAACTGCGCGCCATCACCCCGGCGGCGATCACCCGGCCCGAGCGATACCTCGCCGTCATCGCCAAGGGCGACGAGGTGCTCGACTGGCGCGAGATGAGCGCGCGTTACGCCGGCTGCCGGATCAAGCTGCTCGAAGGCGGCGACCACGCGTTGTCCGACTTCGACACACACCTCCCCGACATCCTCCACTTCCTGCAACTCCCATGAGACTCCAAGACAAGGTCTGCATCGTCACCGGCGCCGCCCAGGGCATCGGCCTGGCCACCGCGCTCAAGTTCGCCCGTGAAGGCGCCATCGTCGCCGTGTGCGACATGCGCGCCGACGCGGTCGACGCCGCCGTGGCGCAGTGCCGCGCGCTCGGCGCACGCGCCGAGGGTTACCTCGTCGACGTGACGAACCGCGAGGCGGTGGACGCGATGGTGGCGAAGGTGCGCGAGACCTTCGGCCGCATCGACGTGCTGGTCAACAACGCCGGCATCACCAAGGACGCGCGGCTGCAGAAGATGTCGCTCGCGCAGTTCGACGCCGTCATCGACGTCAACCTGCGCGGCGTGTTCCACGCCTCCCAGGCGGTGGCCGACGTGATGGTCGGCCAGGGCAGCGGCGCGATCCTCAACGCCAGTTCGGTGGTCGGCATCTACGGCAACTACGGGCAGACCAACTACGCGGCCAGCAAGTTCGGCGTGATCGGCTTCACCAAGACCTGGAGCCGCGAACTCGGGCCCAAGGGCGTGCGCGTGAATGCGGTGGCGCCCGGCTTCATCGAGACGCCCATCCTCGCGACGGTGCCCGACAAGGTGCTCGACGGCCTGCGCGAACAGGTGCCGCTCAAGCGCCTGGGCCGTGCCGAGGAGATCGCCAACGTCTACGCCTTCCTCGCCAGCGACGAGGCCAGCTACGTCAACGGCGCGGTGATCGAGGTGTCGGGCGGGATGACGGTCTGAAGAGGCAGCGGTGCCTCAGGCCGTCTTGGGCGAATTCCAGGTCAGGATCGTCCAGATCACGCGGCCCCAGACCTCGAGGTTGAACCAGAACAGCGCGATCAGGATGGTGAAGTGCCGCAGCCGCGTGCCCAGCTCCTTGAGCCGGTCGTCGTCGCGCAGCACGTAGAGCGCGAACGTGAAGAACCAGCCCGCTGCGAACAGGCCGCCGATCACCCCGATGACCCAGCGAAAGATCGTCATTCCCTGACCTTCACAACACCATCGCCATGCGCTCGAGCAGCAGCACGGCAAAGAAGCCGAGCCCCGCGATCACCGTCCACTTGACGATGCGGATGCCCATGAAGCGCCACTTGGGCTGCCCGGTGCCGATGTACATCGCGAAGCACAGCAGCCCGGCCACAAGCAGAAGCAGGACGATCCAGCGGAAGATCAGCATCGTATCGGAGCGCGCTTACCAGGCCGGTGCCAGCTCGGCCAGGCCACGCGGGAGCCTCGAGGCATCGGCAAAGGTGACGATCTCGTAGGCCTCGCGGTCCGCCATGAGCTTGCGAAGCAGCTTGTTGTTCAGCGCGTGGCCCGACTTGAAGGCGCTGTAGGCGGCCAGGATCGGCTGGCCGGCCATGGCCATGTCGCCGATCGCATCGAGGATCTTGTGCTTCACGAACTCGTCGTCGTAGCGCAGCCCCTCGGTGTTGAGCACCTTGGTCTCGTCGACCACGATGACGTTGTCCATGCTGCCGCCCAGGCCCAGGCCGCGGGCACGCATCATGTCGACGTCCTTCGTGAAGCCGAAGGTGCGCGCACGGGCGATCTCGCGCTTGTAGTTCCCGGTGCCCATGTCGAAGCTGACGCGCTGGCCGGTCTGGTCGACCGCCGGGTGGTCGAAGTCGATCTCGAAACTCAGCTTGTAGCCCTCGAAGGGCTCGAGCTTCGCCCACATCAGGCGGGCGCCCTCGCCTTCGCGCACTTCCACCGTCTTCTTCACGCGGATGAAGCGCTTGGGTGCATCCTGCAGTTCGATGCCGGCGCTTTGCAGCAGGTAGACGAAGGACGCGGCCGAGCCGTCGAGGATGGGCACCTCTTCGGCGGTGATGTCGACGGTGAGGTTGTCCAGCCCGAGGCCGGCGCAGGCCGACAGCAGGTGCTCGACCGTCTTGACCTTGGGCGCACCGGGGTCGCCGCCGGGCGACAGCGTGGTCGCCATGCGCGTGTCGCTGACCACCTCGGCCGACAGGCGGATCTCCACCGGTTGCGGCAGGTCGACACGGCGGAACACGATGCCATGGTCGGGCGGCGCCGGGCGAAGCGTCAGCTCCACCCGCTGCCCGCCGTGCACGCCCACGCCGACCGCGCGGGTCATGGCCTTGAGAGTGCGTTGCTGCAGCATGCCCGGGATTGTCCCCGATCCAGGCCGCCATCGCGCCGCGAAGCGATCAATCACCTCCATAGCCCCTCCGATCTCGATCAAGCGACCGCCGCGGATCCGGCTCCGCCGGTCCGCTGGCGGTGCCCCCTCGAGGGGGAGCGCCGTCAGGCGCTCCGGGGGTGGGCGAAATCAGTCCGCCTGCTTGCGCAGGAAGGCCGGGATCTCGATCTCGTCCATGCCGTTGCTGGCCAGCGCGTCCACCTTGGCCGCCGCGGTGCGGCCGTTTCGCCAGACGCTCGGCGTGGTCAGCGCGCTGTAGTCGTGCGCGGGCGGCGTGGTCTGCACCGGCGTGGTCAGGATGGGGATGTTGTCGGTGCCGGTGCGCTGCACGGGCGCGCTGTGCACGACCTGGATCGGCGTCTGCACGCGGCGCGCCGGACTCAGGCCGGTGGCGATGACCGTCACGCGCAGCTGGTCGCCCAGGCTCTCGTCGTAGGCGGTGCCGTAGATGACGTGCGCATCTTCCGCGGCGTAGCGGCGGATGCAGTTCATCGCATTGCGGCTCTCGGCCAGCTTGAAGTTGGCACGGTTCGCCGCGATCAGCACCAGCACGCCGCGCGCGCCGGACAGGTCGATGCCCTCGAGCAGCGGGCAGGCCACCGCGGCTTCCGCGGCCTTGTTGGCGCGGTCCGGGCCCTGGGCCATGGCCGTGCCCATCATCGCCTTGCCGGGCTCGCCCATCACCGTCTTCACGTCCTCGAAGTCGACGTTCACCATCCCCGGAATGTGGATGATGTCGCTGATGCCGCCCACCGCGTTGCGCAGCACGTCGTTGGCGTGCGCGAAGGCCTGATCCTGGGTGACGTCGTCGCCCAGCACCTCGAGCAGCTTGTCGTTGAGGATGACGATCAGCGAGTCGACGTTGGCCTCGAGCTCGGCCAGGCCGGTGTCGGCCGCCTTCATGCGGCGGTTGCCCTCGAACTCGAAGGGCTTGGTCACCACGCCGACGGTGAGGATGCCCATCTCCTTGGCCACGCGCGCGATCACCGGCGCGGCGCCGGTGCCGGTGCCGCCGCCCATGCCGGCGGTGATGAACAGCATGTTGGCACCGGTGATGGCCTCGCGGATGCGGTCCACCGCCTCTTCGGCCGCGGCCTTGCCGGCCTCGGGCTTGGCGCCGGCGCCCAGGCCCGTGCTGCCGAGCTGGATCAGCTGGTTGGCGGCCGAGCGGTTGAGTGCCTGCGCGTCGGTGTTGGCGCAGATGAATTCCACGCCTTGCACGCCGTTGGCGATCATGTGCTCGACGGCATTGCCGCCGCCGCCGCCGACGCCGATGACCTTGATCCGCGTGCCGAGGTCGAACTCTTCGATCATTTCGATGGGCATGGTGTTACTCCGTTCCAGATGTGCAGTTGCCGTGAGGTGAGTTGCGTCGTTTCCAACGCGGTCGTCTTCTTGTCGCCCGGATCGAGCCGGGTCTTGTGGATGCAGGGGCGGGTCGTGGTTGTTCATCGCTCGCCCTTCAGAAATTGCCGAGGAACCAGTCTTTGGCGCGGCCGAACAGGGTCTGCACCGAGCCCACCTGCTGCGCGGCGCGCTGGCCGCGGGTACGCGACAGTCGTGCCTCTTCGAGCAGGCCCATCACGGTGGCCGAGCGCGGGTTGGCGATCATGTCGGCCAGCGGGCCGTGGTAGGTGGGGATGCCCTTGCGCACCGGCTTGAGGAAGATGTCCTCGCCGAGTTCGACCATGCCGGGCATCACCGCCGCGCCGCCGGTGATGACGATGCCGCTGGACAGCAGCTCCTCGTAGCCGCTCTCGCGGATGACCTGGTGCACCAGCGAGTAGATCTCCTCGATGCGCGGCTCGATCACGCCGGCCAGCGCCTGGCGGCTGAGCATGCGCGGCGCGCGGTCGCCCAGGCCGGGCACTTCCAGGTTCTCGCTCGGGTCGGCCAGCAGCTGCTTGGCCACGCCGTACTCCACCTTGATCTCTTCCGCGTCCTTGGTGGGGGTGCGCAGCGCCATCGCGATGTCGCTGGTGATCAGGTCGCCGGCGATCGGGATCACCGCGGTGTGGCGGATCGCGCCGTCGGTGAAGATCGCCACGTCGGTGGTGCCCGCGCCGATGTCCACCAGCGCCACGCCGAGGTCCTTCTCGTCCTCGGTGAGCACGGCGTGGCTGCTGGCGCTGGGGTTGAGCACCAGTTGCTCCACCTCGAGGCCGCAGCGGCGCACGCACTTGACGATGTTCTCCGCCGCGCTCTGCGCGCCGGTGACGATGTGCACCTTCACCTCGAGGCGCCCGCCGCTCATGCCGATCGGCTCCTTGACCTCGTGGCCGTCGATGACGAATTCCTGCGCCTGCACCAGCAGCAGCCGCTGGTCGTTGGGGATGTTGATCGCCTTGGCGGTCTCGACGACACGCGCCACGTCCACCGGCGTGACCTCCTTGTCGCGCACGATCACCATGCCGGTGCTGTTCTGGCCGCGGATGTGGCTGCCGGTGATGCCGGTGTACACGCGCGTGATCTTGCAGTCGGCCATCATCTCGGCCTCTTTCAGCGCCTGCTGGATGGACTGCACGGTGGCGTCGATGTTGACCACCACGCCGCGCTTGAGGCCGTGAGTGGGCGCGACGCCGAGGCCGGCGATGCGCAGCTCGCCATCGGCCTGCACCTCGGCGACCACCGCCATCACCTTGGCCGTGCCGATGTCCAGGCCGACGACGAGATCCTTGTATTCCTTGGGCATCTTCTAGTTCCTCCCGCTGGCCCCCGGCACGGAGGTCGAGACCCCCTTGAGCCGGACCGCATATCCATCGTTGTGCCGAAGGTCGGCATGCACCAGCGGCCGGTTGTGCTGCGCGATCACCTGCGGCACCGTGGCCACGAAACGCTGCATCCGCTCGACGATCTCGTCGTCGCTGCCGCGGCCGATCTCGACCTCGGCGCCGCTGTCGAGCTCGGCCGTCAGCGAGCTGCGGCCGGACATCGACAGCATGTCGATGCGTGCGCCGAGGCCCGCGACCACCGGCTGCAGCCGCTGATGCAGCGCGAGCAACCGCTGCGACGAACCGTCGGGCCCCTGCAGCACCGGCAGCGTGTCTTCATCGACGTCGCCCGGGTTGGCCTCGAACACCTCGCCGAAGCTGTTGACCAGCTTGTCGGAGCCGCTCTCGGTGGCCCACAGCGCGGCGGCTCGGTGCTCCTCCAGCCGCACCGCCAGCCGGTTCGGCCAGATGCGCTGCACCACCGCGTGGCGCACCCAGGGCACCGACTCGAAGGCGCGGCGCGCAGCGGCCAGGTCGATGGAGAAGAAGTTGCCGGCCAGGTGCGGCATCGCATTGGCGCGGATCGTCGCCACGCTGTTGCGCGTGACCTCGCCTTCGACGCGGATCGCGTGCAGCGAGAACACTGGCTGGCGCGCGGCCCACACCACCAGCACGCCAGTGAGCAACAGCGCGCCGATCAGCGCCATCAGCAGCGCGGTGGTGTTCATCAGGCGCACGTCACCCGGCAGGCCGGCGGCTTGCCGGGCTGCGTTGCGGGTGTTGCGCGCCGTGGCCATGGCTCAGGAATCCAGGGCGGCGCTGGCCGCGATGTGGACGCACAGCTGCTCGTAGCTCATGCCGGCGGCCTTGGCCGACATGGGCACCAGCGAGTGCGAGGTCATGCCCGGGCTGGTGTTCATCTCCAGCAGGTAGGGCTTGCGGTCGGTTGCGCGCACCATCAGGTCGGCACGACCCCAGCCGCGGCAGCCCAGCGCTCGGTAGGCCTCGACGACGATGCGCTGGATCTCGCGCTCCTCGGCCTCGGGCAGGCCGCTGGGCACGAGGTACTGGGTGACGTCGGTGAAGTACTTGTTCTGGTAGTCGTAGGCGCCTTCGGGCGCGACGATGCGGATCACCGGCAGCGCTCGGGCGTTGTCGCCTTCGCCGAGCACCGGGCAGGTCAGCTCGTCGCCCTCGATGAACTCCTCGCACAGCACGACATCGTCGTGCTTCGCGGCCAGCGCCACGGCGTCCTGCATGTCGGAGTAGCCCTTCACCTTGGTGACGCCGATCGACGAGCCCTCGTGCGGCGGCTTGACGATCAGCGGCAGGCCGAGTTCGTCGGGCACCGTGCGTACACGCTCGCGGCCCTGCGCGTCGCGCGGCAGCGTCACGTACTTCGGCGTGGGCAGGCCGACGGCCTGCCACAGGCGCTTGGTCATCACCTTGTCGATGGCGATGGCCGAGGCCATCACGCCGGAGCCGGTGTAGGGGATGCGCAGCAGCTCAAGCGCGCCCTGCACGGTGCCGTCCTCGCCGTGGCGGCCATGCAGCGCGATGAAGCAGCGCGCGAAGCCCTCGTGCTTGAGCTCGGCGAGCTCGCGCTGCGCGGGGTCGAAGCCGTGCGCGTCGACGCCCTGCGACTGCAGCGCGGCCAGCACGCCGCGGCCGGACATCAGCGAGATCTCGCGCTCGGCCGAGCTGCCGCCCATGAGCACAGCGACCTTGCCCAGGCTCTTCGGGTCGATGTTCATGCTGCTGCTCCCAGGAGATCCACCACGTGCTGCGCGGTGCTGCCGATCGAGCCGGCACCCATGGTGATGACGACGTCGCCGTCCTTCGCCTGCGCGGCGATGGCCTGCGGCATGGCGACGATGTCGTCGACGAAGACCGGGTCCACCCGGCCGGCCACGCGGATGGCGCGTGCCAGCGCACGGCCGTCGGCAGCGACGATCGGCGCCTCGCCGGCGGCGTAGACCTCGGCGAGCAGCACCGCGTCGGCGTTGCTGAGCACCTTGACGAAGTCCTCGAAGCAGTCGCGCGTGCGGGTGAACCGGTGCGGCTGGAAGGCCAGCACGATGCGCCGGCCGGGGAAGGCACCGCGCGCGGCGGCCAGCGTGGCGGCCATCTCCACCGGGTGGTGCCCGTAGTCGTCGACCAGCGTGAAGCGGCCGCCGGTACTCGAGACCACATCCCCATAACGCTGGAAACGCCGGCCCACGCCGCGGAACTCGGCCAGGCCCTTCACCACCGGCGCGTCGGGCAGTTCGAGTTCGGTCGCCACGGCGATGGTGGCCAGCGCGTTGAGCACGTTGTGCTCGCCGGGCAGGTTCAGCGTCACCTCGAGGTCGGGCATGCGAACGCCGTTGCGCCGCTGCACGGTGAAGCGCATGGTGCCGCCCGGCTGCGCCTGCACGTTCACGGCGCGCACCATCGCGTCCTCGCCGAAGCCGTAGCT
>ENA-UOWO01002428-UOWO01002428.1-activated-sludge-metagenome-genome-assembly--contig:-NODE-2428-length-23020-cov-5.173351_pt1 | contig 23020 bp, 16 predicted proteins | sample MGYA00238148_ERZ761564 | MGnify/ENA primary metagenome ERZ761564 (study PRJEB28885, sample SAMN05720194) | activated sludge metagenome | isolation source: Anaerobic digester | place: USA... | reverse complement strand
TACCGGCAATAAGCCAAAAGTAAACTGATAGTTGCAAAGAATAAAAATGCACATCAAAAAAACTGTGGACAAGGAACGCCATCAAGCCGGAGAAAGCCCCCAGCATTATAATCAAAAGCGCCTGGTCCTCTTTAACAGGATAAATTCTCCGGCCGGTTTGGAATGCCGCCCGCGCCAGAGAAACCAGAATCCATAAAAATCCGCCCAACCCTAACAGCCCCGTTTCTACCAGGACCTGGACAAAACAGTTATGCGCGTAAATGGGGTCCTGCCCCGCCCGCGTCCGCTGAACCACATCCATATAAGTATTCAATCCCTGTCCGAATAAGGGCTTTTCCTTCACCAGGGAAAGGCTCGCTTCCCAGACGTGAACACGCCACCGGATGTCTTCCCGAACAATCTCAGGCCGGGTCCGGGTGCGTTTACGCACCTCCAGAGGAGAAAACCTCACGAAACACAAAGAAAACAACACAGCCGTAAGCACAACTCCGGCCAGAATCCTTTTATCCCTAAAAAATAAAAATACCAGCCCTCCCCATAACGCCGCCAGCCAGCCAGCCCTGGAAAAAGTTAAAATCAGGGCCCCGGAAACAAGCCCCAGCAAAAAAATCAAAACGAAACGGTGCCCCCGGTTTTTAAACGGAAGAAAACACAAGGCTAAAAACACAGGGACAGCAATGACACAATACCCCGCCAGGCTGTTGGGATGGGAGAAAGCGGCCGTGGCCCCGTCCCTCACCATGGCGCGGGACCGGAATACATCATACCCAAGCCAAAAAAACTGCAAGAACGCGTCCGCGGCGATAAAAACCGTAGTGGCGACATAAATTTTAACCACCCTGAAAATGTGCTCGCGGGCCGAGAAAAGCCCTGTCACCAAATAAAAAACCACAAACCATTCCAAAGTCTTGGTGATAAAACCCCGCAAAGATTTGGCCGGGTCCATGCTGAAGACCACGGAGCAAAGGCAAACGGCTAAAAAGAAGAAAACCGCTTGATCGGCAGGGGTGCGCGGGATAAGCCCCCGCCAAAATGACCGGGAACCCAGGAAAGACACCGGCAACCTGTTTTGAGAGCGGATAAATATCCGGACGCGGGGGAAGACCCACAGAGCGAGCGCCCCGATAACACAAATTTCAATAACGGCTTTGCTATAGGGCAAGAAAAAAACCAGAATTAACAGTAAAATCCTCGCCGCGGCCGTCACTCTTTTTCCTCCGGACGCCGGGATACCGCTGCCCAAACCATCAGTACGCCCCTCTCCCCCTAATAACAGCCGGGACGGTCCAAAGGATAATCCGTAAATCCAAACCAAAAGACCAATTATTGATATACCACAGATCCCATTTGACCCACCGCTTAAAGGAAAGATCGCTGCGGCCGCGCACCTGGGAGATGCAGGTCACCCCGGGGCGGATCGACAAACGCTGGAGGTCCTGCTGATTATACTGCTCCACTTCATCCGGCGTCGGCGGTCGCGGCCCCACCAGGCTCATGTCGCCTTTAAAAACATTATAAAGCTGGGGGAGCTCATCCAAGCTGAAACGGCGGAGCACCCGGCCGACCTTGGTCACGCGGGGGTCCTTCTTCATTTTAAAAATCACCCCGTCCTTAACCTCGTTATTGCCCAACAGGCCGGATTTCATCTGTTCGGCGTTATGCATCATGGAACGGAATTTAAACAGCCGGAAACGCCGCCCCTTCAACCCGACACGCTGCTGGACATAAAAGACCGGCCCCGGAGAATCGGTCCGGATCAGAACTGCGACGATGAGGAATACCGGGGAAAAAATGGTCAACAGGACCGCGGAAAGGATGATGTCGAAAAACCGCTTTAAAACAAATTCCGTCGGATGATGTTTGCGTTGTTTATACGTCAAAAGCGGGATGATCCCGATATAACTGATTTCAATGAACGAAATCGGGCCCTCAAAATTTTCCGGAACGATCCTCACCCCCAAATGCATGGTCTGGGCTTTTTTGATAATGTCCCCGATCAACTCCCTCTCCGAAGGGATCGTGACGACAATCTCATCCACAAAGAGCTTCCGGGCGACGGAGGGGAAATCCCTCACCTTGCCCAGCACCGGGAACCCGTCTATCTCTTCTTTATGATCATCCAGAAATCCAACGACATGAAACCCCCATTGCGGATTCTGACAAATCTCCTCCAAGACAACCCCGCCGACTTTTCCCGCCCCCACAATGAGGACGTTGATATTATGAAAACCTCCGGCGATGAGCTTCCGGACAATCAGCCGTTTGATCACCCGCCAGCCGCTGAGAAACAGGCATAGCAGGAGAAAATTCTCGCCAAAGACCTCCCGCGAAAAGAATTTATACTGCGCGAAAAAGATAATCGCGGCCATAAGGACGCTCACATAAAAAAGATTGAGGATGACCCGGGCGATTTCTTTGGGGATCGGGAGGCTTCGGTCGGTGGCGTACAGCCCTTTGCGATGAAGAAAACCCATGATAAAAACCGCCCAAAGCACAAAAATAAAAATATATTGATCCGAATTCGGCAGGGTGACGCTCTGAAAAATATCAGACAGCGCGTTATATTTCAAATAATAAGGGATAAAAAAACTAATCCAAATAAAAATAAAGTCTATAAAAACATACAGCGGGTAAATTTTGCGGATTGATGTGATCATATTCTAAAAACTCACCAAAATATTATTGCTCCCGGCCCCAGAGTAATTTTTTCTCTGTATAACTCCCCATAATTCTACACACGAATAAAATATTGTGCAATATCAATTCCTGTCTGTTGACAGAACAAACGGCTTGCCGGGGCGCAGACACCGCTCCCCGGGCGCGGAAGCAAGCTATCGGGCCCGCGGCTTCCGGAGGCGGCCCACGGTTAATTCACGGATCACCAGGCCGATAAAACAGGTGTTCCCTACAAGATACCTCTTCCACATCCGTTTCGGCTCTTGCAGGAAACGGAACAGCCACTCCAGCCCCCAATGTTGCATCCACTGCGGCGCCCGCCGCGTCTTTCCCGCCACCACATCAAAACTTCCACCGACACCCATCACAAAAGGGGGACCCAACTCCTGCCGGTACTGATTCAAAAATATTTCTTTCCGGGGGGATCCCATGGCCACAAAAAGAATATCCGCCCCGGATTGCTTGATCTGCCGCACAACCTCGCGTTCTTCCTCCGGGGTCCAGTATCCGTTGCGGTGTCCGGCGATTCTTAAAGCCGGGAACCGTGTCCGGTATATCTCCGTAACCGCCTCGACAACCGGCTGACGGGCCCCCAGGAAAAACACCGCGTATCCCCGTTGGGCGGCGAGCGCAATCAGGTCCTCCATCAAATCAATTCCCGTCACGCGTTCTTTAAGGGGCGTCCCCAGCCAGCGGGACACCCAGACCAACGGCATGCCGTCCGCGTTAATAATGTCGCAGCCCGCGATGATATCATAAAGGGCCTGATCCTTGCGAACCTTTAAAAGCTTATCAACATTAACCACGACATGCTGGCAGGGCCGGCGATCCTGTATCCATCTGTCGATACAGTCGACGGTTTCAGCCCGGCTTAAATTGTCGATAGGGCAACCGAGGAGATCAACGCGTTCAGGGCGTGTCATCAAAGCGCCCTCACCAAAATCCGTATAATCCGCTTCGAAGCCTTGCCGTCCCATAAAGCCGGGATAGTCCCGGCACGGGATTTCTCCCGGAGGATCTGCCGGACAAGCCCCGGCACACGATCAATCTTATCCCCAATAAGAAGATTGGTCCCCTCCCGCAGCGTCACCGGCCGTTCCGTGCTGGACCGCAAGGTTAAACAGGGGACGCGCATAAACGTCGTTTCCTCCTGAATGCCGCCGCTGTCCGTTAAAACGAATTTCGCCCCCCGGCACAAAGACAAAAACTCAAGGTACCCTAATGGATCAAGGCAATGCATCTGCGGGGGAAGCTGGATACGGAACGCCTCAATATTCTTACGGGTCCGCGGGTGTGCCGGAAAAATAACAGGGATCTGTTGGGTCACATCCGCGATCATCGCTATCAGGCGCTTCAATTGTTGTTTATGATCAACATTCACAGGGCGGTGCAGGGTGAGCACGCCATACCTTTTCAGGGATTCCGTCAGCGGGGCGCTCGCCCAAGACCGTTTGTCCGCATCATGAAGTTTTTTAAGTCCGGTGATAAGGCTGTCAATCATCGTGTTGCCGACAAAATGAATTGTATTCGCCGCGTGCCCTTCCTTCCGGAGATTGTCCACCCCGCTTGGCTCCGTCACAAAAAGGAAATCCGAGATGCTGTCCGTGACGATGCGGTTCACTTCCTCCGGCATGGCCCGGTCAAAACTTCTTAAGCCCGCCTCGACATGCGCGACCGGGATATTCAATTTTTTCGCGGCCAGGCACGCGGCCACCGTGGAGTTGACGTCCCCGACCACCACCACGATCGCGGGTTTTTCTTTCCGGCAAACGTTTTCAAAGGCGGTCATGACCTTCGCGGTCTGTTCGGCATGAGAGCCGGATCCGACCCCCAGGCAATACTGCGGGGCGGGGATGTCCAGATCCTGAAAGAACCGGTCTGACATCGCCTGGTCATAATGCTGGCCGGAGTGGACCAAGACCGATCGGACCGCCGGCTGCCGGCGGCATTCTTTAAGCAAGCAGGCGATTTTCATAAAATTCGGCCTGGCTCCGGCGACAAAAATAATCCTCTTTTTCGTTCTCATAACTTACTGCCCTTCGCCCTTCCGTGACGCCGTCCCGGCCGTCTTCAAATAAAAGAGATAATAACTCAACGCAAAAAACATCCAGGCCTGCGACCAGCGCATATAGGGGATCGTTATGCGGTAAAACCGTTGCCGCTGATAACAAAAAAACCCTCTGGACGTTTGCATGTGGCGGATCGTCCAGCTCAGGACGTTTTCGATCAAAGTGGCGCGCTCTTTCATCAGGCCGGCGGTAACCGCCAGCGCAACGAGACTGGCGGTGGCGTGCACATCCACCGGATAAATTTTGTTATTATAATACTTTGGGACGCCTTCCGGAGTAAAAAAATGCTCCCAATAATAATCCAGGCCCGCTTTAAAATTCTTTTGGAAACCAGAGTCGTGGCTCCACAGCTGGTACCGGTACAGCGCTTCAAGATTATAGGCCGTATGAAAACTGTCTACCCAGCGCTGGTTCGGCCGCGTCCCGTAGAACCAACTTCCATCCAGATTTTGAAGCCGGCAGCAAAAAGCCACGGAACTCCGGGCATCCTCAAGAAGCTCCGGGTCTTTTCTAAAAAGTGAAACCCGCGCCAGGAACGCGGACGCGAGCAAAGACGCGTTGATAATCTGCGAACGGTCCAAAGGCGTGTATGAAAAACAAACATTCCCGGCGTCATCCACACTGCGCTTCAGGTCGCTTTTGATAAAGTCCGCGACCGACAGCGCGGTCTCCCGAATCTCCTCCTCTCCGGTCTGTTCATAGGCATCCAGCAACGCGTGCCCGGAAAAGGTCGAAACGATCACATTGGGAGTCCCTTTCGGCACAAAGAAAGCGCGCGACTGCCAGTCAAAAGGATAGCCCCAGCAGGCCCCCGCATACCCCGGCGACTGATGGTCCTTTAAAAGACGCGTCAGGGTCTTCATAAACCCGAGGGCGGATTGATCGGCAAACGCACGGTACAAATACGTGTACCCGCTCAAGAATAAAGCCAACCCTTTGGGATTATAATTTTTTGTAATCCGCAAAAACGAACGGAGGTTCACCGGGGACCGCTTGAAGAATTGCAGCCAAACGATCCGGGCCCAAGCGTACTCCTTTAAAAACGTACGCTGAAAAAGCCGTGAGCTCAAACCGTCAAAAGGGTCCCAGCCTTTAAAGTCTTCCTTCTCGCAGAAATCCCTTAAATGGGTTAATGAATCAAGGATATAGTTCATGAAGATCGATATCTTGGGGAGACCGGGTTTCTATGCTTTTCAAAATTTTAAATGTCGTTAACGAAACAAGCAGAATGTCGTCAAACGGAATCGGGCATCCTGCGCCGCTGTGGAGCGCGTCAATAAACGCATGGACCTCTTCCTTGTGCCCCTTTCCAGGGCGGCGGACCGTTTCTTCCTGCCCCTGGATGTACCCTGTCCCCTGGCGGAAATCCTGAATCACAAAACTGCTGCCGGCCGAAAATATTTCATAGCGTTCTTTCGGCATCCGCACAGAACCCATGGCCGTATATAAAATATGGCCTATTGAGCCGTTTTTAAATTCCAGTTGAATAAGAAGGTTATCCTCCAGCCGCCATTTGCCGCCTTTCGGGGTGATCCCCGACGCCATGACCCGGGCCGGCTGGGACCCTGACCAGTAAAGCATCAGGTCCACGAAATGGCATATCTCTCCCAGCACGCGCCCGCCCCCGACGTCCGGGAGCTGAACCCAGGAATCCGCGGGGACATACCCGGCGTTAACCCGGATGTTCATCATGACCGGGCAATCCTGCGGATTAAGATGATTTTTCACCCAGACGCTTAACGGCGCAAAGCGCCGGTTATACCCGACCATCAGGCCCCCACCCTCACGGCCCAAAGCGGCTGTTGTTTTCAAATCCTCCATCGTCAGGCATAACGGCTTTTCAACAAAGACCCGCTTCCCCGCCTTCAGGCAGGCGTTGGCATAAAAACCGTGCGTGTTGTGGCGGGTCGCGATAAAAACAGTGTTCACGGCTTCAGACGTGACGATGGCTTCCGGGTCAGTGGACGCGGTATTAAATCCGAACTTCTCCGCCACGCTCCTGGCGGAAATCCCTTTCGTGGTGACGACAGTGTCCAGGGAAACATCCAAACCTTTCAAGGCCGGGAGCAGATACCCCTGGGCAAAACTGCCCGCCCCGATAAAACCGATATTCACCGCCTTAACCGGGGAGAGCCGAACGGAAACCGAGCGCGGGGCCAAAGCCTCCGGGAGGCTCCCGTACGTTAACAGGATCCCGATATACGGCTCCCTCTTGGTCATCATCAACTCATAAGCGCTTAACGCGTCGCTAAAATCAAACACGTGCGTTATCAGCGGCTCGACCTTCACCATGCCGTGGGCCATCATCTGCAAGAAGACACCCATATTCCGGTTCTCGGTAAAACGCACGTACGGATACGGATAATCCTGCCCGCCCTCTTCATAATGCGGATCGTACCGGCCCGGCCCGTATGACGTGGCCATCTTGAGTTCAAGCTCCTTCTTATAAAAATGGGGTTCCCGGGGCACGGCCACAGGCACATCCCCGACAATAACAAGGACCCCTTTCTTACGCAAGATTTCCGTCGCCAGGAGAACCGGGTCATTGTCCGCACAGGACGCGGTGATGAGCACCTTGTCAAAACCGTGCGGCCCGGCGAATGAGTCGACCGCGCGCGCGAGCCCCGGAGACATCCGGGTCTCCGCCGCGTGTATTCCCATCTCCTTCGCCTTGGTGACCGTATAGCCAGACACATCGATCCCAAAAACAAAACAGCCGTTGGCCCTCAAAATCTGGGCGGTGAGTTGCCCGATCAGCCCCAGCCCGATCACGCAGACATTTTCCCCTATTTTAACGTCTGCCTGGCGCACCCCCTGAAGCGCGATCGCGCCGACGGTGGTAAAACACGCTTCCCGGGGGGAAACCCCCTCCGGGACTTTAACGGCAAGGTTCCGGGGCACGCAAACGACCTCGGCGTGCGAGGCGTAATCCTGGCCGGCGCAGGCCACCAGGTCCCCGGGATGGAACCGGCCCTCCTCACCGGACTCAAGAACGACTCCGCAGCTGCTGTATCCCAGCGCCTTGGGCCAGTCCAGTTTATTCTTCACTTTATGAATCGTCGACAGCAACCCTTCCTTGCGGATATTGTCCATAACCTGTTTGACGAGGTCCGGCCTTTTCTTCGCCTTGCCCAGCAACGACAACTTCCCGGTATGAACCGTTGAGCGCTCCGTCCCGGCGCTGATCAAAGACATCCTATTTTGCACCAGCACCGCCGCGGGCAGAAGGGCCGGGGCCGGCACCTCCTGCAGGCTCAAATCGCCGGTTTTTAAATTCTGCACCAGTTGTTTCATGTATCCAAGAACCTCCTCATCCATAATTCACAGGTCAGGAACTGATAAATCCGGTAAGCGTAATCCTCCCGGCCCGAGCGGTCAGCATCGATCACCGCGCGCACCATCTCCGGGTTGAAAATTCCGCGCTTTTTTATATTACCATAAGATAGGACATCGTCCACTAATTCACGCAAATCCCTGGCCATCCACGCGCGCAGGGGCATTCCGAAAGACGCTTTCGGGCGGTATACAATCCGTTTCGGCAACACCTCTTCCGCCGCTTTCTTTAATAGATACTTCGCCGTGCGGTTTTTGATCTTGAACCGGCCCGGCAGGGCCATCGCCCACTCGACAACGGTTTTGTCAATGAAAGGGACCCGCACTTCCACGGAAGCCGCCATAGACGCCCGGTCCGTGTACGTCAAATTCAGGCCGGTCATGAACATATGGATATCCGTAAAACACATCCGGTTAATATCATCCAGGTCCGGGTTTTGGTGAAACAGCGCGTCGTGCTGTTCAAAGAGAGCGTCGACATCGGGATCAAACTGCCGGTTAAAGACATTGTACAATTCCGTCCGGTCGTAATAGGAATAACTCCGCATGTACGCCTCTCCGAATGGCATATCCGCGAAAGAGAAGAAACGTTTGGCCCAGCGGACCGGTCTTAATCCCAGGCGGCCCATCCGCACCGGCAGACCCGCCAGGGCGCCGGCACACCCCGCTTTCACTCCGGACGGCCAACGGCGGATCGTCTGACTCAAAAGCGTGGCGTAATGGCGGCGATACCCTGCGAACAGCTCATCCGCGCCCATGCCCGAAAGCAGCACTTTGAGGCCCCGTTGGCGGGCGCATTGGCAGATCAGATAAGTGTTGATGGCCGCCGGGTCCCCGATGGGCTCATCCAGGATCGCGACCATGTCCTGAAGAGAATCCACCACCGAAGGGTTGACCGGAATATCCGTGTGACGGACCCCCAAAACCCGGGCGATATCACCCGCGAAAACATTATCGGCCGGCATGCGTTCAATCCGCTGGTCCCGGCGGGACACGGTGATCGTAAAGGTAGACAGGTCCGGGTTGCATTTTTTTGCCAGCGCCGTGATATACGACGAATCGAGCCCCCCGCTCAAAAAAGCCCCCACCGGGACGTCCGCGACAAGATGCTTTTCAACGCTCTCCCGCATGACCCGGCGCAAATCTTCAACCAGGGCTTCTTCCGGCAGAACATCAGCGGCCCGCCCGGGCAATTCCCAGTAGCGGTGCTGGCTTAACAAAATGTCATCCCCGGCAAACCGGACTTTCAAAAAATGCGCCGGAGGGACCTTATGCACGCCCTTAAATATAGATTCGTTTCCCGATGGCCAGAGATAATTCAGGCAGGACACCAGAACCGCCGGGTTGACCGATTTCCTGAACCCGGGAAGCCCCAGAAATGATTTTAATTCCGACGAAAAAACAAACCCGCCCGGATTCCCTTGGGAATAAAAAATCGGTTTGATCCCAAAGTAATCCCGGACCAGATAAAGCTCCCGGGCCTTCCGGTCAAACAGCCCGAAAGCGAACATCCCCCGCAGCATGGTGAAACTTTTTTCCCGGTAACACCGGAACAATTCGAGCACCACCTCGGTATCGGAATGCGTCTGAAACCGGCCCCCCCGCCGCTCAAGCGCGGACCGCAATGCGCGATAATTATAAACCTCCCCGTTATAAACGAGGACCAGCCCATCCTTCTCCATGGGTTGATTCGCGCTCTCGGAAAGATCAATGATCGACAGCCGCCGGTGGCCCAGAGCCAGACGTCCGTCCTGCCAGACCCCCTCCGCGTCCGGCCCCCGGTGCCGCAGGTCCTGGTTCATGGCCCTGACGCGCGCCGCGGCGTCAGGAAGGCCGAATATTCCGTTTATCCCGCACATGAGCCCTCCACGACGGCAGCGTTTGCGTTCGTTAATGATTTTAAAAGCTGCCGCAAACGGCTTTCAAAAACCTCAAACGTGTATTCCCGCAAAAACTTGAGCCGGGCCTGATCGCCCATATTCCGCCGCCATTCCGCCTCCCGCATCAAAAACTCGACCTTGTCCGCCAACGCCACCGCATCGCCGGACGGGATGACAAATCCCGTTTGATTGGCGTCCACAATATCCGGGACCGCCCCTTCAGCGGTCGTGACCACCGGCAAGCCATACTGCATGGCTTCCAACAAGACCAACGGGAAGGTGTCGTTCTGCGTCGGATAAACAAAAATGTCCGCCGCCTTAAGGACAGCGGCTTTATCCTCCCCGTCCAAAAAACCCGGAAACGCGACCTCACGCTCCAAGCCCTTCTGCTTCGCCCAAAGGGACAATTGATCCCGGGTGACATCAAAATCAGCCCCGACGACACAAAGACGAAACGGCAACCCCTTCTCTTTAAGGTTTAAAGCGGCCTCCATAACGGTCCAGACTCCTTTACTCTTGACCAAATTTCCCAAAAAGAGGATTGTGAAAAGATGAGGGCCTTTCCGCTGTTCCCTGATTTCTTCCCATTCAACCGATCCGCACGTTAAAGCCACCCCGTTAGGGATCACAACCACCCGCGAACGGGAAACATAACGCTCGAGATCCGGATAAAGGCTTTCGGACAAGAGGATCACCCGGGCTGACGCGAAACAACATTGATACAAAAACCCCCAAAACAAACCCTGCCGGGAACGGATCCCCTTCCCGTGCAGGTGGTACACCATCCGCACCCGGAACGCCTTCACGACAAAAACCAACAACAAATCTTTTAAGAATCCGATCCCCGTCGGGGTGAGCGTCATGTACACGAGAGAAGGCCGTTTACGCCGTAACATCCCGGCAACTTCCCAGGCCAGGGCCAACGCCCCGGCGGCCTTGCGCCAGGAAAAACGGCTGATCTCTTTCATCCGGGATGACGTGTTGATCGGCAAGACATCACAATCAAATTCGGCCTGAATGGCAGGGCTGGCCAGGAGGGCTTCGTTCACCACCGATGGCCCGATCCGGGGAGGAGGAAGATGGACCAGAAAAAGAATAGCCGGGTTCATCGCGCCCTGCCGGGTTGATCCGGCGGCCGCATCCTAGGAGGATGAAGCATAATCGACCATAATCCTGACAGGTTGCCCGCCAACCGGTCAAAATAAATCCGTTTCTTCCGCGACAGCGCCATATAAAGGTTCTCCAGCATCTGCCCGGAAGAAGACCACAAGAAAAGGATTTTAGAAAATTCCCTGAATTTTGTGACGATGTAAAAACGGTTCACAATCTGCATCTTCCCGAAAAGGACGTGATCATTGCCTTCCGTGTAATCCTTAATATGCTGCACCCGGGCCTCCGCGATGACCGCCAGCTTGTACGCTTTGCCCACGTTATAACTAAAATCCAGGTCCTCTCCGTACCCATAGCCCTCAAACCATTCATCGAACCGGTAATGCCTGAAAATCTCCCGGCGCCAGACCGTCGCCCCCCCGAAAATCCAGTCTGTGAAAATGCTGTCATCCACGGGAGACAGCATGGCCCCGTAACCGGAACGCATGATCCGGCCCTTGGCCTCGCTTCCGGTCAAAAAAATTTTTTTCATAAAAGAGGTTTTTCTTTTCTCCACATTGGTAATATTAAACGCGGCGCCCCCCACCTCTTCACCATTTTCTTCCCAAAACCGCAGCATGTTCTCCAGAGCACCCTCTTCCAAAATGATATCATCATCAAAAAAACAGACCAAATCAATATCAGCCGCAACATGATCAAGCCCCTGATTCTTTTGTTTGGTCAGGCAGGGATAGGAAGCCCGGACATAGTCAATTGACAGCTGGGAAAATTTTTCCAAAAGATCTTTCACGGGGACTTTCCCTCCGTCCACAATAATAATCTGGGCGATCCTGCCCCGCTGGGGGATCGTGCTTTCCAGGAAACGCGCGAGCACGCGGCGCCGGTCCGCGGTTGGAATGATCAGGGCCAGGCGCTGATGGGCGGGCTTGCGGCCATTATAATGCAGACACACCGCCAGAGACGGCGGTTTCGGGTTCAGATAAAATATGCGGGACGCCACCAGCCGCAGTTTAAAATACGGGGTGAAGCGGGAAGGGTATTCATGAAAAATCAACGCTAAAAAGAAACAAACCCAAGTCCTTAAGTTCAGCGGAAAAACCCGTAAAGACTGCAGGAATTCCCGGGCAGCCAGCTGATAATTATTCTGCTGCCAGTGCCGCATCGCCTGTTGGCTGATGGACTGGGACTGAAATTTCCGGTCATACCAGAACGCGTAACGCTGCAACTTGGCTTTCACCAAGGACAGATCGCCCGGCTTGATACGGACCTTTTTACGGTGAATCTGATTGGCGATCCAGAAATACTGCAATTGTTCGATGGAACGCTCCGAGCTGATCCGCCCCCAGCGGTAGTCCAGCAAAATTTCCTCCACCACCCCGACGCGGCCTTTCTGCTGAAGACGCAGCCAGCAATCGTAATCCTGGCTCACCGGGAAATCCGGGGAATACCCGCCGATATTTTTCAACGCGTCCATGCGTCCGCACCAGGCCGAATGGGCGGGCCGGGACCACGGGGAATTAAAATAATCCGCCGGGCACGACAAATGAATCGGCTGGCCGTCATTATTGATAATCCGAATCCACGTCCCGACCAAAACCGTTGTCGGATACCGCAGCAGATATTCAACTTCCTTCATAATCCGATCCGGATAAGCCCGGTCATCGCTGTCCATGCGGGCAAACAACTCTCCCCTGGCCCGCGGGATCAGCGTGTTAAGCGCCTGGGCCAGCCCCACTCCGGGCCCGCGGTAGACCTTCAGCCTCTTATCCGATTGGGCCTGTTGAAGCAGCCATTCGTAGTTAGCGGAAGAGAGCGACCCGTCATCCATAATCAAAAATTCCCAATTCGTATACGTCTGCCGGCAAATGCTCCCCACCGCTTCTTGCAGATACTGGGGGTTTTCATCCCTCGTCGCCATCAGGATGCTCACAAAAGGTAACTCTTTTTTAGGCATGGCCCGTTTTCCCCATAACGGTAAAAATAGATGTTAAAAAAACAATTGAAATAATCATCCCCCATTTAAAAACTAATGGACGGAACACAAAACAGACCTTATGATCCCCGGCCGGCACGTTCACGGCCCACATGCACGCGTTGGCTTTTAACAGCTTTTCCCTCTGCCCATCCACATAACAACTCCACCCCGGATACCAGGTATTGCTGACCACGAGGTACCCGGCCTTCGGGGTTCTGACGCGATAAATGATTTCTTCCGGGGCGTAACGCTCCGGCACGACTGCCGGCGCCCCGGGGATATCCCGGCGTTCTTCAAAGGGGGCCGGCCCCCCGGGATCCCGGCTGAAAAAAACTTTCTTCCCAAGATCAAAGCGGCCGTCATAAAACCCGCGCGTTAATTCTCCGTCCGGCACGACATCATAATCATATCTGAAAAAAGCCCTTGGGACAAAAAGATCATTCCGGTATATCTTGACCCCTTCGGTCCCTTCCCATGCCAAATGAAAATGCGTGTCACTTAAAGGCGTGTCCTCGTGCGTCAGCACATACTTCACGTTGCACAATCCCGCCACCTTCGGGTCGGCCCCGCGCACCAGGCTGCGCACCGTCCTGGGCTCCACGCTTTCATACCCATTCATCGTTTCAATCCCGTACAGGGAAAGGATATTCGGGGAATAAACCGGTTTCTGGTCTTTATTAATGTTATAAATCAAAACCCGGTATAAATCTTGATCTTTTTTCAGAAAATGCACGGACGCCGTGGGCGGATACAAAGGATATTCCGACGGATCAGTCATCGGCAGCCAGTCCCGCGCGAAAAATCCGAGCTGCAAAACATTCAGGATAAAAATAGCCGCGATCAAGGCCGGACTCCACGCCCGGTTTCGTCCATAGGCCCAAAGCAGAACCAATCCACAGGCCATCGTGAGAATGGGAAGCAACATCTGCGGCGACGAAAAACGGAAATGTTCCAGAAGCTTCCCCACCCGTCCCAGGTACCACAGCCGGTTCCCGGCCAGTAAATTCGCCATATGCATATGATTCTTCACATAACCCATGGCCAGTTCATACATCTGGCCGTAACGCGTCAGAAGCAAGCCGTTGACAATCCCCAGCGCCATCATGATACCCAGGAAAACGATAAAGAACTTCTTAAGGAACGGACGGATCTCATCCCGGTCTTTTTGGCGCAGATAAAAAGACAAGCCAAAAGCGGACAGCACGCTCATCGCGAAAATATAAATGATAAAAAACCGGTGGTAAACATACTTTAATAGCGGGGTCAACAGCGGGATGGCGATTCCCAAAAGCGCGACCCCCCAATAAATCAGGATTCTTCTTTCCTCCCGGGCACCCTTGACGCTGAACACCCCGAAGACAAGCGGCAGGAACCCGATAAACCCGGTATAAAACATCATCGTTGAAGACGCCAGTTTGGTCAGGTCAAACGCCCGGACGTTTCCGGCCAGCTGGGGGAAAACGAAAGAAATCAGCCCGACGACACCCCAGAGCCTTTGAATCAAAGGGACCGGCCCCTGCCCGACCTGCGCCCATTGCCCGTTTCTTAAAGCATCATAATAAAAAAGCTCCAGGGTCGGCAAAAGCATCACGGCGGCGGTTCCCGCGGCAAGGACGTGTATCAGCACAAAAGGTTTAAGGACTTTCCAAGCCGGCCGCCGGGGTTTCTCCGCCACGCGCCACCACAGGGCCGTATAGACAAAAGTCAGAAACACTAAAAAACTCATCGTCTGGACGGAAGAGGCCAGCATGGCGATCCCAAGGAATAACCCGCAGGCGGCGATGTCCCTGCCCCCCCCTTGCTTTAAACTCCGGTCCAGGAAAAGGATCACCAGGGGCATCCAGCAGAACGGGCCAAGGACCCAAGGGAAAAAGGCTGTGGTGATAAACATGCTGTTGAGCATATAGGACACGCCTCCCAGGAACGCCGCTTCCCAGAGAAGGCCGTAATACCGCAGCAGCGCGTACATGGCCAAACCGGCAATCAGAAAAAGCAAAAAAATCTGGAAGAAATACGCCCGCTCAACAGGAAGTCCCATCAGATAAATAACATTTGTCACGTCAAAATTCCCGGCCATCGTCAGCGCATATTGCGGAAACCCTCCCAGGATAAGCGGATTCCAGTAAGCGCCACGGCCCGACTGCCAGGCGGTTTGCATCAGCTTCTTATACGGGAAATACTGCACCACCACATCATGAAGGAAATGATTGTACACCCGGGCAGGCCGCGCCTGAGCGTACGGAAGGATCATGGTATTCAGCAAATCTCCGGGGAAAAGGACTTTCTCCTCCTTAAGGACAGGGAAAAACACGAGCGCCAGCGTAAAAGACAAACACAATAAAGCGCCCAACGCGGCTTGAAAATTCTTATTCCGAACCAAACTCAATTTCATAAATAGATGTCATCCCTCTTTTAATCCGTTCAATGACAGGGGATTCAATTCCAAATCAACACCGGGCCGAAGACACATCTTTGCCGTAAGCCCAGGTCAGACCCAAGAGGCTCCAGAAGGGGATGGCGAAGAAAGGAAGTTCCAGCGTAACGAGAAAATTCGCGACAACAAGCCAGTACACCAAAACAGCAATCAAGAAGAAACCGGTCACATCATCGGACCGGACGAACCCCCGCGTCAGGCGGATCACCATCCACAGTAAAAGGGCGATCATCCCCAGCCCCAGCCATCCCGCCCGGTAAAAAATATGCACATAAGAATTATGCGGCTCCATCCATCCGACGCTCTCCAATTCAAGTTTGTTCCAGCCAAGGATTTCAATACTGGCTGACCGAAAAGGTTTCCCGAAAGGCATGCCAACAACCGGGTGTGCGCTGGTCACATCTCTTAACATATCCCGCCACACCAACAGCCGCCACAAAATATTATTAATCGGTTCGTTGGAAAACGGCTCCTTTTCAACACCCGAAGCTCCGCCCTCCTCCACATGGGCCGCAATTTCTGACGCGGAGGAAATGGGAATTGTCATGGCCTCGGAAGAAGAATCCGGGGCAGGGACGGATACCACGGAGCTCTTTTCCGGTTCAGGCGTGGTGATTTCGTGTTTAATCTTTCTCAACATGACCACGGTATCCGTTTCCAGAATAGGGCCGTCATCGTTCATAAAATCCACCGCGTGATCTTTAGCATACAATTGAACGGGGACATCCCGCATGACATAATCCGCTCGCCGTTCTTGGATACGCCGGTCCGCCTCCTTAAACTGCGCCACCAGCGACTCAACCCGGGCCACGCTGGCAACCTCTTCTGGCCGGCTGAACGTCTGGACAAAAAACACGGTCACGGCTAAGAAAACCCCCCCGCTGATAATAATCCTTAACGGCCGAATTTTAACCATGTTTTGAATCAGCTTTAAAATTAAAAATGTCCCCAAGCCAACAACACAGGCTAAAATATTGGCCCGGGAGCTATTAAAAATCGTCAGATACGGGGAAAAAAGCAACAGGAATGCCACGAGAGACCACCGGATCTTCCTGGCCCGGATACGGGACATCAGGGCCAGGCTTAAAAAGATATAACTGAACATAAAATACGTGTAGCAGTGGAAAGGACGGATCACCAAAGAAGTCAACAGATAAAACAGCAGGATAGCGTTCATTCTGGGATTAAAAAATTTTTTATTATAAAACGAAGCGGCGAGCCAGGCGAAAAACGCGTAATAAAACAAAGCGGCGTTCCGCAAAGCCAACGAGCCATGTTCCAGATATCCGGTGAAGGCCTTTAAAAATATAAACATCCCAAAAATGGCAACACCCATCAAGCGCCGGGAAACGGGCGGCCTGAAAAACCGGAATCCCTGAATGATTTCTTTGCCAATCCAGAGGAGAAAACAGACGGTGAGTAAAATTTCGCCGATAAAAACCGGGAACGGGAAAAAAGGCAGTTGGAGGTGAACCTGGGCGAAGGACCGGTTAAACAAGGAATAACCGGCCGCAAAGAAGCAAAGCAAGCTGAGCGCGATATAATCCAGGATGTCCGAAAAAGAACCCTGATTATTCATTCAGATATCCATCCGGAGCCAATCCAGGAGCGGCCTCACTTCATCCGCAGCTTGACCATCAGCCCCATAATTTTAAACCCGTCTTTTAACGCACTTAATTTGGACCGGCTTCCTTCCGGACGCTTGCGATAAATGACCGGTGGCTCTTCAACACGAAGTTTGTTCTTCACGGCTTTAGCCGTTATTTCGGTTTCTATCTCAAAACCTTTACTGGCAAATTTCATTTTTCTTGCCGCGTCAAAAGACAGGGCGCGGTACCCGGACAGGATATCGGAAAAATTTGTCCCGTATAGAAGGTTAAAAAAGGAACAAATCATTTTATTCCCCAAGACGCGGTGCTGATGCCAGACTTCGCTGTTGGCGGCATTCAGGCGGTTGCCTACCACCATGTCGGCCCGGCCTTTCAGAATCGGATCCAGGATCTTGCGGATATCAGACGCACTGTAAGTCGCGTCGCCATCAACCGTGACATAAACATCCGCCTCAATCTTTTCAAACGCGATCTGCATCACGCTCCCTTTCCCCTGGGCGTGCTCGCGCATCACCATCGCGCCGGCGGCTTCGGCCACGTCACCGGTGCGGTCGGTCGAACAGTTATCAACAACAATCACCTCGGCCTCTGGCAGGGTGTTTTTAAAATCACGGACGACCTCTCCGATGGTCAATTCTTCGTTAAAACAGGGAACAATGACCGCTATGCGCGGCGAAGGTAAGCGCTTCATCCATTTTATCCTTTCCTGACTCTTGGCAAGCAGCGGCCAGACAGTAGAGTTCCCCGAATTTCCTTTCACACGACAGGATGTCCAGGCCCACCGCTTTCAATTCCGCGGCGAGGATCGCCTCCGTATATTCAATCTCATGGGTCGGATCCAACCTCCACTCAAAGCCGGCTTCTTTTTTATACAGGGTGATCCAGTCCCGGTCAATCACCGGAACCCGGATCAGGAGCCGTGTTGTTCTTCGCAAAAGGGCTTGAAGAAAGGCCTGGCGGTCAACGATATGCTCCAGGACATTCGACAATACAACCGCGTCAAACACCCTCTCTCCCAGACAACCCGGGGCCTCCCCCAGGATATATTCAATGTTGCCCAAAACATACCGCGCTCTAGCTTCCTGAATGTTGACCGGATTCTTATCAACAGCGACAACCTGATGACAAGAACAAGCCAAATCATAGGTCAGGGCCCCGTTCCCGCACCCGACATCCAGGACAATCCACTCTTTCTTGACGTGGTCAACAAACCACTTGTGATAATTGATCAGCCGGTGCTTGGGATGAAGGCCCCCCGGCTCCAGGCAGCAGGAAAACCGCCCGGCATACCGGTAAGCGAGATTGTGCAGCTGTAGGGACCGGCGCACAATAAACCGGGCAAAAGGCTTGCGGCAAAAAACAGCCACCAGCATTTTCTTAAAAAAATTACTTAATGTTCGCATAAATCTCTTTCTCCTGCTGAATAATAGCATCCAGGCTGTGCGTGGTTTCGATATATTGTCGAGCCGCCTGCCCTAGCCGGCACCTCAATTCCTGGTTAGGCATCACCGCCCGCAAAGCCACAAGGATCGAGGCCTCATCCGTACGGCATAAATAGCCGGTCGCCCCGTGCTGAATAATATTATTAATCCCCTCAATGTCGCTTCCGATCACCGGCAATCCGCAGGCCATGGCTTCCAGCAACGTCTTGGGCATCCCCTCACACAATGACGGCAGGATATAAACACCATACCGGTTATAAATTTGCGGCAATGCGCTATTGGCCAGCTTCCCTAAGAGGTTGGCCTTTATATTATTTTCTTTAATATAACTTGTCAACTTCTCTTTTAACCGGCCGCCGCCCACCACATCCAGCATGTACGGCGTCTGCCGCACAGCGTCCAGCAGGGTGAAAAGATTCTTTTCCTTTTCCAGCCGTCCGACAAACAGGATCCGGTCCGCGGCCTTCGTTTGAGCCAGCGGCTTAAACCGGTCTGTTTCCACATAATTATATTGCACTTTGATCTTTTTTTCCGGAACTTTAAAATATTTTTTTATGAACTGCTTGCCGATTTCGGTTGAAATCACAATGACATCAGCAATCCAATAAGACAGCAGAGAATTAAAATAGGTGAACAGCTTAAAAGCCCAGGGCATCTTCATCATCAACGCGAACCGGAACTGCTCATAGCCGCAACGGATGATCAGCGGCTTCTTATATAAAAATTTTGCGATGCCCGGGACCCAGCTGCCCCACATCTGATTGGTTTTATATATATCCGGAGCGGCGAAATCCTCTTTGAGGCGAAAGGGAATCGTAAAGCTGTGCAGGTACCGCATCAGCGAATGCCGGGGATTCCTAAGAAGCGCATACATGGGCACAATGCGGACCGGGCCGCATTGCTCCTGATAATCATAATCCGAATGATCCCCGTACGTGAAAAAAGTGACCTCGTGGCCTTCTTCGGCCAACCGCCGGTACAGCGCGACCTCCCGGTCGATCATGCCGTAATCATGCCACTTCTTCAAAGAGGTATTGAAGGTAAAAAAGACACCAATCTTCATTGCGACTCCGCGGGATCCACGAAAGGCTTTTTAAACTCAATAAAAACTTGTGTAGCGAATAAGTGGACAAGGGGCCAGTAGTCCAATCCAGCAAACCCAAAACGGGAGCGCCACCCTTTCGGAAAATAGCGTTCCCCCCGGAATGAAAAAGAAAAAAAAGTCGTCATCTTTAAGCCGCTAGCCCGGGCTAAGCCCCTGGCTTCCGACAGGGTCAAAAAATGATGCGTCCCTAAATTATCCCGATTCATCCAATACTCTCTCTTAGAATGAGTCTTTATCAACTTCCTTAAAATCTGCGAAATACGCCACACGCCGTGTTTTGGCTCAATCACCACGACGCGGCCACCCGGATTAAGCAAAACCGCGCATTTTTTGAAATACGCCTCCCTGTCCGGGATATGGTGAAGAGAAGAAACAAAAAGGATAAGGTCAAACGTCCCCTCAAAAGGATGTTCGAGGAGTGATCCGCAGACAACCGCGGCCTTCAAGTCCGGACGCCCCCCGAGCACATTCTCTTTTATATATTCGACGAACGGGCGGACGATGTCAATCCCTAAGTACCGTTTGAGCGCAGGCTGTTTGAGAATCAGGCGGGTGTAAAATCCATTGCCCGGCCCGATTTCCAGCACCGATGACGGAGTCCAACGTTTCAAGGATTCAAGCAGGATCGCCCCTTCTTTGGTCCGTTCCGGATTCTCTACGCGAAGATGTTCGGCGTCGTAATCTTCCGGCCTCCTATAATGAACATTATTATGGATACAGCAGGACTGCAATACTATTTGCTTCTCTTCCTCACTCAGCATCCGCCACACAATATGATTGGGAAGCAAAAAATATAATACAATTCCAAAAACGTTATTGAGCATATTATATATTATTGATTAATTTATACAACAGGAGGAAGGAATATCAGCGATTTTCCGGATAATGGCATCTGGGAATGCGTTGCCGAATTTATTATAATATATAAGCTCTCCCGGGAACAGGTTCATTATATCACGGAGGCCGATGTTGCCTACCACCCCCACATGCGACGGAGCAATCTTTTCTCCGGGCGATCCCAAAATTAAATATCCCCCGTCCGCAAGAACCCGATACCATTCTTTTGCCGCACGGTAAGGATCTTGCGCATGATCTAAAGAATTTGAGTAAACAATTTGAAATATTCCTGTCCACTCAGGAGGAAGCTCATCGAAACTGGCTGTCAGGACATCGCGACGCTTTCCATCGGGATTAATCTCGACTCCAACGACGCTTCCCGGAACAATGTGTTCAATACAACTCATCCCAACTGTTTCAATAAGCCGAATCGGACCTTTTACAGGAGTATTCCTCTCGCAACGGGTAATTACTTTTTTCCAATGTTTAACGCACGCGACACTCACTTTACAAAAAGCGAATTTTTTCCGCGAATGCTGGATCTGTGTTTCCAAATACTGTTCACGGGTTTGTTTTTCGTCGAAAACACGCATAAAAGCGTCCTTTCTGCTAATCCGAATTTAAAACAGACTGAAGCACGGATTCATATTGCCGGCACATGGCTGAGGCGTTAAACGGGAATGTTTTCATCTTGGGTTGAAGGCGCGCGTACTGGTCCCGCATTTTGAACAAAGCGACCGGGAACGACCCGGCCGTGTATTCAATCCCCGCCTCCCGGCACGTTTCCACCACCCCGCCCCCTTCGTTGATATATAACACAGGAAGCCCACAACAGGCCCCTTCCAGCTGGTGCATCCCGCAGGACTCCCAGCGTGCGGCCGTCAAATACACGTGATGTGACCGTAACTCCCGCGCCAGGTCAGCACCGGAAAGCGGGGGCACGGTCCGAGTATGACGGAACTCGGTTCCGGCCGGATATCTCCCGATATACGTAAACTGAAACCGGCTCTGCATCCAGGAATCTTCCAGCAGTTTATCAAAATAATCGTAAACATCAATTCCTTTCATGGGATTATTCGACCAATGGTGCGTGACTATTTTCATCGGCCCGCTGTCTTGCCAAGGCCGATACCCATCATGATGGAATATCGACTCATCCGGGCCGTTATGCGCCACGTAGGCGGGAGTGCGGGGGTCCATTCCTCTCTGCCGGTAATACTGCTGCACCCACTCGCTGATAAACACTACCGCATCAGCGACTTTATTCGCTTCCAGGCGCAGGCGGTCAATGTGGCAGGTATTTTTCGCCCGGTCGGTTTCATTAACCCGGTGGATCACCTTGACACGCGGGTTGGACTTCTTATACTTCTTAATATCTTTGTGCGTGAACGTCCCGCTTTCAGGGCGGGGGTTGATGAGGATAATCACATCCAGCCCGTCCTCCAGGTGGTGGACAACGCACGCGCCCTTCCCTTCAAAATATTTTTTAAATGAAATCAAAAACTGATTTCCCCCGCCCCAGGGGCCATCTTTAATTTCATTGCCTAAAGCGATTTTCAACTCTTTAAAAGTGTTCATAGCCCTCCAAAGAAATACCCGACAAACAGTCTTCTCTTATACGAGTTGACGTCTACACACCGACGGATCGCCTCATTAAGCAGTTGACGATGCAGGGAACAGCCATAAAATCCGCTGATCTTCTTTTTAAGGGCCTCAAACATGCAATCTCAGGATTCAGTTTTCAAGCTAAAGACACGGCTTCGGGGTGGGGCCGGGGCGCCGTATTTTTGAGTTTCCCGGTGATCGCAGCGACCACCTCTTCAACTTGAATAGACGCTAAACATTTTTTTTGAAACGGGCATTCAAACCTTAACCCGCAGGGAGCGCAATCAACATGGTGATAAATATTAACATTATTACCATAAGCCGTCAATTCAATTGGCGTGTATCCACCGTATAAAATCACACTGTCTGTCCCCACCGCCTGCGCGGCGTGCATCAACCCGCCATCCGTTCCCACGAAAAGCTTCGCGCTCCCCAAGAGGCAGGCCGTGTCGCGGAAAGACCCTAGCCCCCGGAAATCCTTCACGCGTTTCAGCAGGGCCTTCTCCGGCAGCCCCACCTGGACAACAGGAATCAACTGCGAAACCCGGTCCACCACCGCCTGCCATCTTTCGAAAAACCAACTCTTATTGGGCGTGTAGTCATCTTTAGCGTGCGGCTCAAGCGCGATGAAATCATCAAGCCCCTCCATCCAACGCGACACCCGCCGGCGCTCCTCTTCCGTAAAAAACAACTCCGGCCTGGGAGGGGAGGCCACCTGGCAACCAAAACGCCGACACAGCATCGTGATCGCGTTGCCGGGTTTAAAGACAATCTTCTCCGGCGTGCAGGAAACGGCATAAGAGTTCTCATTAGCATTACAGTCAATGATGATGGCCTTTTTCCTCTGGCGCCGGTCTAAGGCGTCCGCAGGAACAAGATGGGGATTGTTTCGAAAAATGTCATCCAGGGGCTTGGTTTCCCAAAACAGCCTTTTATTGACCTTG
>ENA-UOWO01002427-UOWO01002427.1-activated-sludge-metagenome-genome-assembly--contig:-NODE-2427-length-23026-cov-9.741152_pt1 | contig 23026 bp, 18 predicted proteins | sample MGYA00238148_ERZ761564 | MGnify/ENA primary metagenome ERZ761564 (study PRJEB28885, sample SAMN05720194) | activated sludge metagenome | isolation source: Anaerobic digester | place: USA... | reverse complement strand
GGCGCTTCACCGACGCCTGGCTGTCGATGGCCGGCACCGCCGACATCGGCATCCCGAACGGCCTGCCGGTCGACGAATGGGGCATCCGCGTCGCGGCCGACAAGTGCACGCCGGTCGGTGCCTCGGTCTCGCGCGGTGGGGCCACCAACTCGCCGGCCGCCGTCTACGCGCTCACCAAGTACGTCGACTGGATGAAGAAGTACGCGCCGAAGGACGCCTCCGGCATGACCTTCGGCGAGGCGGGTCCGGTGCCGGCGCAGGGCCAGATCGCGCAGCAGATCTTCTGGTACACCGCCTTCACCGCGGACATGATCAAGCCGGGCCTGCCGGTCGTGAACGCCGACGGCACACCGAAGTGGCGCATGGCACCGGGCCCGAACGGCCCGTACTGGAAGCAGGGCATGCAGAACGGGTACCAGGACGTCGGTTCCTGGACCTTCTTCGCCGACCATGACGCCGACAAGACCGCTGCAGCGTGGCTGTACGCGCAGTTCATCACCTCGAAGACGGTGTCGGCGAAGAAGAGCGTGGTCGGCCTGACCTTCATCCGCGACAGCGACATCCGGCACGACTACTTCACCAAGAACGCAGCCAAGTACGGCGGTCTGATCGAGTTCTATCGCAGCCCGGCGCGGGTGGCCTGGACGCCGACCGGCACCAACGTCCCCGACTATCCGAAGCTCGCGCAACTGTGGTGGAAGAACGTGGCCGTCGCCGTCACCGGCGAGAAGACGCCGCAGGCCGCGATGGACAACCTGGCCGAAGAGATGGATCAGGTGATGGCCCGCCTCGAGCGAGCCGGCATGGCCCATTGCCCGCCGAAGCTGAACCCGAAGGGCGACCCGGCCAAGTACCTGAGCGACAAGGGCGCACCGTGGGCCAAGCTGGCCAACGAGAAGCCGAAGGGCCAGACCATTGGCTACGACACGCTGCTGAGCGCGTGGAAGGCCGGCAAGGTTCGTTGAGCCTGCCGCGCGGCGCCGACCCTAGGCGGCCGTGAAGGCTCGGGCGCCGTCCCCCGTCAATGCGACGGCGGGCGGCGCCACGAGCAGCAGCTCGCCGCCCAGCGCATCGATCAGCTCGGGGATCAGCTGCACCAGCTCGCCGGTGGCGATGGCGGCGTCCGCATCGAAGGCGTCGTCCCGGCTGTCGCGGCTGGGGCGGCCCTCGAACACCACGTCGAGGAAGTCGATCTTCTTGATCTGCCCGGTCTCGGTCAGCACGAACGACACGCGGCCCTGCCAGGTCAGCGCCAGCCGGGTCGGCCGCTTGCCGCTGGCGATGTGCCCGCGCACCTCGTCGATGTCGAGCGGATGGCGCGCGTAGCGCACCACCGATTTCATTTCGTCTTCCGATTTCAGTTCGCACTCGCGGTCGACCGAAAAGGAGGCGGGTGGCTCGCCCGTCAGCAGCCAGTCCGACATCGCGACCGACGCCGACTCGGTGGTCTGCAGCTGCGTCAGCGTCAGGCCGTCGAGCGACTTGATCAGTTGCGTGACCACCTCGCCGGCCCGCGCCGGGCTGCTGGCGTCGATCATCAGCAACCGCTGTTTCGCATCGATCCATACCTTCAGCGTCGAGCGCTTCGTGAAGGCCATCGGCAGCAGTTCGAGCACCGCCTGTTCCTTCAGCTCCTTCGTCTGCTTCTTGCCCGGTTTGCGGCCGGTGCTGTGCTCGACCTGCTGCGCCATCTCGTCGGTGCGGCGCTTCACCACCGCAGAGGGCAACGCCTTGCGCTCGATCATCAGCGTCATCAGCCATTGCCCGCCCACCGATTCGACCAGCGGGCCGTGCTCGGTGCCCCGGGGCGCGACCCAGCCGGCCGACTGCGGCTGCGTGGCGCCGCATTCCGCGAAACGGGCGGCCGCCAGGCCGTCCTCGATCTGCTCCAGCGTGGCCGACCACTCGGGGCCCACGCGATACACCGTCAGGTTCTTGAACAAGCGAAAGGTCTTTCCATGTGAATGCGCTGCGGCGTCCGCTGCTCGCGGTCTGCCGGGGAGGCGGGATTGTCCACGGCGAGACGGCCCGGCTTGCACCGGCGAGGCTGCGTATGATCCGCCCGCCTCTCCGCGACTCGGTCGCCCTCCGTCAGGACTCCATGGAATCTCTCTTCGTCTCGACCGGTGTCGTCGCACTCGCTGAAATCGGCGACAAGACCCAGTTGCTCGCCTTCATCCTGGCCGCGCGCTTCAAGAAGCCGCTGCCCATCATCCTGGGCATCCTGTGCGCGACGGTCGTCAACCACGGTCTGGCCGGCGCGCTGGGCGCCTGGATCACCACGACGATCAGCCCCGAGATGCTGCGCTGGATCCTGGGGGCCTCGTTCATCGGCATGGCGATCTGGACGCTGATTCCCGACAAGATCGAGGAAGAGGAAACCCAGATCGCCAGCAAGCTCGGCGTGTTCGGTGCCACGCTGGTCACGTTCTTTCTTGCCGAGATGGGAGACAAGACACAGATCGCGACCGTCGCGATGGCGGCGCATTACCCGAACCCGGTGCTGGTGGTGATCGGCACGACGCTGGGCATGCTGCTGGCCGACGTGCCGGCGGTGTTCGTCGGCGACAAGCTCGCCAGCAAGATCCCGATGAAGCTGGTGCACTCGATTGCCGCGGCCATCTTCGCGGCGCTGGGCGTGGCGACCCTGCTCGGGGCCGGCTCGAAGCTCGGTTTCTGATCGCCGCGGCGATCGGGCAGCGGGTGATTGCCCTGCCTGAAAGAGGGCTTGCGATGTTCTAGAGTCGCGGCTGCTTCCCGGCTGTCAGGGCGATGCCGGGCTGCCCGACCGACCCGCCCGCAGACACTGGAGACCTCGATGAACGACAAACTGAAGCAGGCCGCCGACACGGTCCTCGCCAACACCGTGGGCTGCGCCGGCGGTGCGCCCGGTGTGGTCGCGATGGTGACCGATCGCAAGACCAATGTGTACGAAGGCGCCGCCGGCCGGCGCTCGCTGGGCGGCGATGCACCGATGACGACCGACTCGGTGATGGCGATCTTCTCGACCAGCAAGGCGATCACCGGCACGACGCTGATGCAGCTCGTCGAAGAGGGCCAGGTCCGCCTCGACGATCCGGTCAGGAAGTACGTGCCCGAGATCGCCGAGATCCAGGTGCTCGAGGGCTTCGACGCCGCCGGCCAGCCGAAGCTGCGCGCGCCCAAGCGCGACATCACCATCAACCACCTGATGCTGCACACCGCCGGCTTCAGCTACGAGTTCTTCAGCGCCGACGACCTGAAGCTGCGCGGCGCCAAGGGCATTCCGTCGGTCGTGTCGAGCACCTTCGCGTCGGTGAAGACCTGCCTGCTGTGGGACCCGGGTGAGAAGTGGGGCTACGGCGTCAACATCGACTGGGTCGGCAAGGTCGTCGAAGCGGTGCGCGGCAAGCGCCTGGGCGACGTGATGCAGGAACGCGTCTTCGCGCCGCTCGGCATGAATGACACGAGCTTCGTGATGACGCCGTCGATGCAGTCGCGCCGCGCTGTCATCCACGACCGCGCGATGGACGGCAAGCTGACCCCGCTGCCCGACCTGGTGCTGCCGCAGCCGCCCGAGATGGACATGGGCGGCCACGGGCTGTACTCGACCGTCGGCGATTACATGAAGTTCATTCGCATGATCCTCAACGACGGGGCCGGGCCGAACGGCCGCGTGCTCAAGACGGAAACCGTCGACCAGATGTCGCGCAATGGCCTTGGCGCGCTGAAGTCGGGCGGCTGGACCACGTCGATCCCGTCGCTGTCCAATACCGGCGAGTTCTTCCCCGGACTGCCGAAGTCATGGGGCTACACCTTCATGATCAACGACGAGGCGACACCGTCGGGCCGCCCGGCCGGTTCGCTGATGTGGGCGGGTCTCGCCAACCTGTTCTACTGGATCGACCGCGAGAGCGGCATCGGTGGCTTCTGGGGCTCGCAGATCCTGCCGTTCCAGGACGTGTCCTCGTACCCGGGCTTCGTCGATTTCGAGACGGCGGTCTACCGCCATCTGAAGCGCTGAGGCGTTTCAGGTTCTGCGGGCGCGTCGCTGGAGCGGGGCGCCCGCCTTCATCGAACTACCTCACCGTCGTTGTGTATCTCAGACTGTTCGGTTTGCTGATGTCGAACGAAAACACCTTGTTGTCGTTGGAGGCGATGAAAAATCCCCAACCCACGACGCTTCTGGCGGCAACCCCGGCCCCAAAGCTCTGTGGCCCGGGCGCGAGAATACCGTCGGGTTCGACTCCATCAGCGTAGGTGTCCGCATAGTCGGCCGTGCCGGGCAATGGGCCGAGTGCGGTGGCTTGGCGCGTCCTGGTGTCGTAGACCGTGAGCGTCGCGGCATAGAAGTCCTGCGCATTGTTGGCGGCAAAGAAGAAGCGTTCGGCATGGACACTGCGTCCGAAGTTCACGGTGTTCGTGTCCTCGTGCGCACCGACTCCGTAGCCTTGGTCGGCTGTGTAGAGCGTGTTGTTGTCTTCGTCGATGAACTGAAGCACGCGCCGCTCGCCGGCTGGCAGTAGCGAGAACGAGTTCTGGTCCTCCAGTTCCAGCATGTGCACCCCCGCAGCGCCTGGGTGGATGGTGGGCGTGATGCCGATGGGATAGGCCGTTTTCTGAACCGAGCCATCGGTCTTGCTGATACGGATCAAGTTTCTGTGCGTCGCCCTCGGCCCACCTCCGGCCATTCCAGGGATGGTGAGCGATATGGCGTAAAGCGCGTTGCTGCCCAACCGCAGTTCGCTGATCGAGTCCGTTCCACTGACAAGCACCGATGCGACCGGGCTGGATCGCGTGATCTTCAGGACTTTCCAGACATCGGAGCGCGTGCTCGGATCAAACGAAGAGGCGCCCAGGTAGTACGCGTCGTCGTCGAAGATGAATGTCCCCCGGTAGAAGGGGCCGAAGCCGGCGGTGACGGCCGGGTTCAGTGGCGTCTCGATGAGCGTGCTCCCCGAAGGAAAGTCGAGCACGCTCAGCCCGCCCGGGCGCTGAACGAGTGCCTGGCGATCGGTGCTGGCAAGCACGATTTGCGTGTCGGTGGTGCCGGGCGGGCTCAGCGGGATGGTGGTGCCGTCGGCCCACAGCACCACGCGGTCGCGATACAGCCAGGCACGGGGTGCCAGCGTGGCTGTATCGCGCAGGACGCCGACTGGGATCGGGTCGGCCGGGGTCGTGCTCAAGACGGTGGAAACCAGCTCGCCGCTGGCGGAAAACCGCAACTCCAGCAGGCCTTCATACACGTCGTCTGGGTTGTCCGATTCATTGAAGCAGTTGATGCCCCCTCGGCTCCTGCGCGGCACGATGAGGCGTGAGTTCAGCGGATTCGTGTAATCGTTTCCCACCACACCCAGGTTGTTGCATGACTCGGCCAGGCCCGACGAGGGAGGCTTCGACACGGGCGCCGCCCCATGGGCTTCCAGCGACACGCTTCGCACACTCTGGCCTGCGTCGTAGACGATCGTGTGGGCCCGCACGTCCGTGACCTGCTGCGTGCTGGCGTTCACGGTTCCGCTGGACACGATCAGCCACCAGCGTGGGCCGTCGCTGCTCTGTGTGATTGCATATTCGGTGTCCGGCTGGCTCGGGTGAATCAGTGACAGCCGATCACCGCCAGCTCCCGGCTTGACGATCCAGCCATAGGTGCCGGAGGTCGGGTAGATCGACCTCTCTTGATCACTCCCCCCCCCGCAACTCGACAGTCCGATCAGCGTGGAAAGCAGGGCCGCGAGGCAGAGGGTGCGTGGCAGGTTCATCGATTCTCCGAACAGGTTTGCTTTGTTTGATGATCGCTGATCAGCAGGTGGGTGCCGATCCGGCCTACCCTGCCAACGCCTCGTCCAGCACCTCCACCCAGTGCTTCACCGGCGTTGGCGTGCCGGTCTGCAGGTGCTGGATGCAGCCGACGTTGGCCGACACGATGACCTGCGCCTCGACCTCGGCGAGGTTGGCCAGCTTGCGGTCGCGCAACTGATGCGCCAGCGTTGGCTGCAGCACCGAGTAGGTGCCGGCCGAGCCGCAGCACAGGTGGCTCTCGTTCGCTGACAGCCGAACGTCGAAGCCCAGCGCGCCCAGGTGCGTCTCGACGCCGCCGCGCAGTTGCTGCGCATGCTGCAGCGTGCAGGGCGGGTGGAAGGCGAGCCGTGCGGTCGGCTTGCGATGGATGCGTGGCTTCAGCAGCGGCACCAGATCGGGCAGCAACTCGCTCAGGTCGCGCGTCAGCTCGCTGATGCGCTTCGCCTTGTCTGCGTAGGCCTCGTCGTGAGCGAGCGCGTGGCCGTAGTCCTTGACGGTCGCGCCGCAGCCCGAGGCGTTCATCACGATGGCCTCGATCTTGTTCGAGATCACGCTGGGCCACCACGCATCGATGTTGCGGCGCATGTCGGCGAGTCCGCCCGCCTGATCGCCGAGGTGGCTGCGGATCGCGCCGCAGCAGCCGGCTTCCTCGGCCACCATCGTCTGGATGCCGGCGGCGTCCAGCACCCGGGCGGTGGCGCTGTTGATGTTGGGCAGCATCGCCGGCTGCACGCAACCCATCAGCATCAGCACCTTGCGCGCGTGTTCGCGCTTGGGCCAGCGGTGCGCGAGGGCCCGTTCGCGCGGGCCGGGCGTTGCAGCCACCTTGCCCTTGAGGGCTGCGGGCAGCAGGGGCCGCGCGAACTGGCCCAGCTTCAGTGCGGTGTCGAACAGCGGCGAGGTCAGCCCTTCCTTCAACAGCCAGCGCACCGCCTTCTCGCCGCGAGGGCGTTCCACCTTCCCATCGACGATGCGCCGGCCGATCTCGACCAGGTTGCCGTACTGCACGCCGGACGGGCAGGTGGTCTCGCAGTTGCGGCAGGTCAGGCAGCGGTCGAGGTGCTGTTGCGTCTTGCGCGTGGGCTCGGCGCCTTCGAGCACCTGCTTGATCAGGTAGATGCGACCGCGCGGACCGTCGAGCTCGTCGCCGAGCAACTGGTAGGTCGGGCAGGTGGCGGTGCAGAAGCCGCAGTGCACGCACTTGCGCAGGATCGCCTCGGCGGAGTCGCCGTCGGGCGTGCCTTTGAATTCGGGGGCGAGATTGGTTTGCATGGATGGATACGGAGTGTCTCAGGCCGGCAGCAGCCGCAACAGCAAAGGGATGAACCAGGGCAGCAGCAGCGAGGCCAGCAGCACCTGCAGGCCCAGTGCCAACCCGGCATAGGCGCCCGAGTCGGGATGCACCTGCAGAGCACGCGCCGCCCCGATGCCGTGGGCCGCGGTGCCGATCGCGAAGCCGCGCACACTGTGGGCTGTGATGCCCAGCGCGTCGAACAGGTACTTGGCGCTGAGCGCGCCGACCAGCCCGGTCAGCACCGCGAACACCGCCGCCAGCGCGGGGATGCCGCCGAGTTGTTCGGCGATGCCCATCGCGACCGGCGCGGTCACCGACTTGGGCGCCAGCGACCGCAGCAACTCGGCCGGCAGATCGAGCGACCAGCCGATCGCTACCGCGCTGCCGGCCGCCGCCAGCCCGCCTGCGAGTGCTGCGACGGTGACCGCGAGTGCGCGCTCGCGCAGCTCCGAGCGGCGCTGCCAAAGCGGCCAGGCCAGCGCGACCACGGCCGGGCCGAGCAGGAAGTGGATGAACTGCGCGCCCGAGAAGTACGTCGGGTAGGGCGTGCCGCTGAGCGTCAGCAGCAGTGCCAGCGCGATCACCGTCCACAGCACGGGATTGGCCCACGGCGCCTGGCCAAGACGGCTGTAGACGCCCTGGGCGATCACGTAGATCACCAGGGTCGCGGTCAGCCCGAACAGCGGCGTGGCCGACAGGTAGACCCAGAGTTCGACGAAGTTCGGCATCGTGCGCGCGGTCGGCGGGTCAGCGCGGAGCGGCCGGGTCGGGCTTCGGCAGGCCCGTTGAAGTGGCCTTTGGCAACAGGGCGCGCAGCACCAGTGCCGTCACGGCGAGGCCGATCCAGGTCGACAGCAGCAGCGCGACCGCCAGCCGCGCGCCGTACTGCGAGACCAGGGCCATGTGCGTCATCACGCCGACGCCCACCGGCACGAACAGCAGCGACAGGTGCGCCAGCAGCACGTCCGCAATGGCGCCGACCGGGCCTCGCACCGGCTCCCAGCCGAGTGCCAGCATGAGGATCAGCATGCCGATCACCGGGCCGGGCAGACCGATCGGCGCGGCGCGTGCCAGCAATTCGCCGGCCGACTGGCAGGCCAGCAGCCAGGCCAGGCCCTGGAGCGGCGCGGCGGTCGATGTCACGGACGGTGGTCGGCTCGCTGCATCACAACCCGGGGTACAGCCGTCCCGGATTGAACAGCCCGTGCGGATCGAACGAGCGCTTCAGTTCGCGGTGTATGCGGTCCAGTGGCGAGCTCAGCGGTGCGAACACACCGGCAGCCTTGTCGAGACTGCGCAGCAGCGTCGCGTGGCCGCCGGCGCGTCCGGCGATCTCGCGCAGGTGGGCGGCGGTCTCCGGGCTCGCGTCCGGCGTCACGCACCAGCGCTGCCCCCCGGCCCACTCGATCAGCGGTGTTCCGGGCAGGTCCAGCATGGGCGCGGTCTGCGGTACCGACAGGCGCCACAGCGCTCCACCGGACTGCACCGCGGCCTGGGCGCCCATGAAGAACTCGTCCTGATGGTCGCGAAGCCCCGCCCAGAACGGATCGGCCAGGTCCGGGCCAATCACTTCGCCACCGAGCGCCAGGAACTGCGATGTGGCCGTCTGCACCGCTGCAGCAGCACCACGAAGCCGCACGACAAGCATGCCGTTCCAGAGTGCGCTGGCATTCAGCGGCAGCGGCTGGCAGCCCCATTGATGCAGTTGCGCCAGTGCGTGCGCTGCTTCCATGTCGAAACGCAGCGTGGTGGTGGCCGGCGCGACCGGCAGCACCTTGATCGACACCTCGAGGATCACGCCCAGCGTGCCGAGCGAGCCGACCAGCAGACGCGACACGTCGTAGCCGGCGACGTTCTTGATCACCTGGCCGCCGAAGCTCAGCACCTCGCCCCGGCCGTTGAGCAGCGTGGCGCCGAGCACGTAGTCGCGCACCGCGCCGACCGCCGCGCGCGACGGGCCCGACAGGCCGGCCGCGATCATGCCGCCCACGGTGCCGCCCTGGGCCGTGGCCTCGGGGGTGTCGCCTGCAAAGTGCGGCGGCTCGAAAGGCAGGCACTGCCCCTTCTCGGCCAGCGCCGCTTCCAGTTCGGACAGCGGCGTGCCGCAGCGCGCGGTCACCACCAGTTCGGTCGGCGCATAGCTCGAGATGCCGCTCAGCTCGGTCGTGTCGAGCAGTTCGCCCTGCGGCAGTTCTCCGTAGAAGTCCTTGGTGCCGCTGCCGCGAATGCGCAGCGGCGTGCCGCAGTCGCGTGCCGACCGCACGCGTTCGATCAGGCGCGTGAGCGCAGGGCTTTCGTCTTCGTTTTCGATCAAGGCAGGCTCGCTCAGAAGCGGGGCAGGTCGGGAAATGGCAGCAGCCCCTTGCGGACGTGCATCTTTCCGTACTCGGCGCAACGGTGCAGCGTCGGGATCACCTTGCCGGGGTTCAGCAGTTCGGTCGGGTCGAAGGCGCGCTTGACGGCCAGCATCTGCTCGCGCTCGGCCGGCGTGAACTGCACGCACATCGAGCTGAGTTTCTCGATGCCGACGCCGTGCTCGCCGGTCACCGTGCCTCCGAGGCGCACGCTGGTCTCGAGGATGTCGGCGCCGAACAGCTCGCAGCGGTGCAGCTGGTCGGGGTCGTTGGCGTCGAACAGGATCAGCGGGTGCAGGTTGCCGTCGCCGGCATGGAAGACGTTGCAGCAGCGCAGCTGGTACTTCTTCTCCATCTCGGCAATGGCCAGCAGGATGTCGGCCAGGCGCTTGCGCGGGATGGTCGAGTCCATGCACATGTAGTCGGGGCTGATGCGCCCGCTGGCCGGAAAGGCGTTCTTGCGGCCGCTCCAGAAGGTCAGCCGCTGGGCCTCGGTCTCGCTGACCTGCAGCCGGGTGGCGCCGCAGCCCTGCAGCACGGCCAGCATGCGGCCGATCTCTTCTTCCACCTCGTCGGGCGTGCCGTCGCTCTCGCACAGCAGGATGGCGGCGGCGTCCAGGTCGTAGCCGGCGTGCACGTAGTCCTCGACCGCGGCGGTCATCGGCTTGTCCATCATCTCCAGGCCGGCCGGGATGATGCCGGCACCGATCAAGGCCGCGACCGCGTGGCCCGCCTTGCGCACGTCGTCGAAGCTGGCCAGGATCGCGCGCGCCAGCAGCGGCTTGGGCACCAGCTTGACCGTCACCTCGACAGTGACCGCGAGCATGCCCTCGGAGCCGATCACGATCGACAGCAGGTCGAGCCCCGCGGCGTCGAGCGCCTCGGAGCCGAACTCGACCGCCTCGCCTTCGATGGTGTAACCGCGCACGCGCAGCACGTTGTGGATCGTCAGACCGTACTTCAGGCAGTGCATGCCGCCGGAGTTCTCGGCCACGTTGCCGCCGATCGTGCAGGCGATCTTGCTGCTGGGGTCGGGCGCGTAGTACAGGCCGTGGCGCGCGGCCGCCTCGCTGATCGCGGCATTGCGCACGCCGCTCTGCACGACGGCGGTGCGGCTGACCGGATCGACCCTCACGATCCGGTTGAACTTGGCGAGGCTCAGCGTCACGCCCAGCGCGTGCGGCGTGGCCCCTCCGCTCAGGCCGGTGCCGGCACCGCGGGCGACCACCGGCACGCCCAGGCGGTGGCAGGCCGCGAGCACGGCGGCCAGCTGCGCCTCGGTCTCGGGCAGCGCGACCGCCAGCGGCAACTCGCGGTAGGCGGTCAGACCGTCGCACTCGTAGGGCACGGTGTCCTCGCGTTGCCAGAGCAGCGCATGCGCCGGCAGCAACGGGGTCAGGGCACCCACCACCAGGGCCTGACGCTGCCGACGGTCGACCGGAACATCGGGCTGCGGCGCGGGCGACAACTCGGCTGCCGTGGAAGGAGCATTCATCGTTTCACTCCGCAGGGCGCTGGCCGGCGGTGAAGACAGTCAGCACGCCGGTGTAGCCGTAGACATGGCGGTGCGCGATCTCGCCGTTGGCGAAGAAGCCGACCAGCGGCACGTCGCCGAGCGCATGCCGGACGATCGCCAGCTCGGCCGACGGCGCACCGAAATGTGGTCCGCCGCGGCCCGAACAGCTGACGTAGACCGCGCCGGCGATCTGCCGAGCCGGGTGCGGCGCGCTGTCCAGGTCGCTGCCATGCAGCGCCAGTGCGGTCTCGAGCGGCAGGTCCTCGGGCTCGAGCTCTTCGCGGATCTCGGCGCAGATGCGCACGAGGTCGCGTCGCGCGGCTTCGGTGTTGCGCTGACAGAAGGCCAGCTGCATGCCGGGTTCGACCATGTCCGCGACTGCCACGGCGTTGCGCCCTGGATCGATGCCAACCAGATGCCGCACGCGCGTCTCGACGCCGAAGCTGCGGCCGTGCGCAGACACCCTTCCCGGATCGCTCAGGCCCACCAGCGTGCCGCGCAGGCGAGGCAGGGCCTCGCGGGGGTCCTGCGCATCGACCTTCAGGTCGCGCAGCAGCACGGTGAGCGCCGGCTCGTCGTCGAGCGACACGACCACATTGCGCTCGGCCTGGCTGATGCGTCGCACCGCCCCGATCGGCTGGCAGCCCTGCGTGACACGCGATATCAGCGGCACGTGATCATCGAAGGCCACGCCCGACAGGCCACCCTCGAACACGCCGTCGGCGATGTGGACGCTGCGCCCGCGGCCCGATGCCAGTCCGCCGAACAGGTAGCCGTTGCGCGTCTGGTCGGCCAGCTCCGAGATCAGCTCGGAGACGTCGTGACCGGAGGGATCGGCGTGCACCTGAGCGGTCGCGGCCGCGAAGCCGGCCTGACCCGACAACGGCCGCACGCCGGAGAAGACGCGGAAGTGCTCCGGCGCGATGTCGCCCAGCATCAGGGCGAGCGCAGGCTCGTCAAAGTATTCGACCCCGTTCGCCGCGATCCCGACGCCGACCGAGCCGACCCAGGCCACCCCTGGCCACTGCTCGCGCAGCGCTTCGAGGGCATGTTCCGCCACCGCGGCGAAATGGTCCGTCAGGTAGACCCAGCCCAGCGTCGGCGTGTCGATGTGATCGGGCTGCGCCCGCTGTGCCTCGAGTTGTGCTGTCGCCAGCGACAACGCCATGCGCCAGTCGGGATGCGTGGCGTGGGCGTGCAGGAAGAGTCTCATCGCCCGCTGCGGGGAGTCGTCTTGCGGGAGGCCGTGCTCGCCTTGCGGCCGCCTGAAGTCTTGGCGGCGGCTTTTCGCGGTTGCGCCGGGGCCGTCGCTTTCGGGCGGCTCTTGCCTGCCGCGGGCGCAGGAGTTGTTGCGGGGGCCGCGGCCAGCCCGGCGGCACCCTCCTTCAGCGCGTTGGCGGCCAGTTCGCTGAACTGCTGCGTCAATGCTCCCCACCACTGCATCGGGTCGACGGCCGGCTTGGGCGTGCCTGCGTCGGCCGCGGCCGACGCATCACTGCCGGCCTGGGCTGGCGCCTCGGTGGGCGGGATTTCGTCCGGCGGTGCCGCAGGCTCTGCAGCCGGCCGCGCATCGGCAGGCGCCGCGGCGTCGGGTGCACCCCGGGCTGCCGCCATTCCCGGCATGCGGATCGTCAGTGAATCGCGCAGGTCGCTCATCTGCACGTTCATCGTCTGCAGGGTCGCCAGCGTCATCTTCTGGACTTCGAGCGCCTGGATCGTCGCGCCCAGCATGCGGGCGTTCTGCTCGAGCCAGAACTGGATCGTGCGCAGCTCCTGGATGCGCTTGTCGAGTTCCTCGGGATTCAATGTCGGCGCGACCCACTGGCCGATGCCGGGAATCGCCGACCCGGCGTTCTTCACCAGACCCTGGAGAAACTCGAAACCGGGAGCGAACGAGGTGAAAGAGGGGATGTCGGTCATGGTGTGTCTCCTGAACGCGAAGCCGATCCATTGTGCCCGTCGAGGCCGCGCACGTTGCGGTGTCCGGGAGCAGCCCTGCTGTCGGCTTGCGGGCGCTCAACGGGGGCACAGATCGATGCGCAGCACGCCCGCCTCCTGCGTCCAGCGCAGGCGACCGAGCACGTCCATGCCGAGCAGCGGGCGCTCACCCAATCCCGGCAGTGCCGTGATGCGCAGGCGTTCGGCGACCACGCCGCCATCCAGCGTCACGTTGCCGCTGACCACCTGTCCCGAGACCACGCCTGCCGCGGTGTTCGACTGCACGCGACCCAGTGCGTCGAGTTGCAGCTCCTGCGCCAGTGCGGCCGAGATCGCTGTCGAGGTGGCCCCGGTGTCGATCAGGAAGTCGACCTCGCGGCCGTTGATGCGCCCCGGCCAGTGGTAGTGCCCATCGGGTCCGCGGGCGATTTCGATCATGCCGCCGTCGCTGCGGAAGCGCGTCTGCTGCTGCGCGTGCAGCCACCACTGGATGCCGAGGAACACCCCCAGACCCAGCAGCAGCCACAGCGTGACCACCTTGAAGGTGGGCGGCAGATCCTGGCTCATGGACGCGACTTCATCGGAACAGGAAGCATGGGGTATGCGCGAATGTCCTTGCGGTGAGCTGTCGGGGGCTGGGCCTCGGCCCCTCCTGAATGGGGTGTGCTGTAAGCCGGGATCGAACCATCGTCGTATTCTCGGCTCCCTCCTTCTTGTTGACTGCTGCGCAAGACCATGCGTTCCGACAACCCGCCGAACACGCCCAGCGGTCGCCCGCCCGCCACCGTGCTGGCCTCGCTGACCCTGATGGCGCTGGCACTGCACGGCTGCCTGCTCGACGCTGTTCCGGTCGAGGCCGCCGAACTGAGCTCGCCTGTCGCACGGACCGCGCCGGCGGTCCAGGTGCGCTCGCTGGTGTCTCCGCCGATCGAGCCGGGCGCGCAGGCTGCACTGCAGCCCGCAGCTGGCCCCATGCCGCCTGTCCTGGTGGATCCGTTCGTGCCGCTTGCGCCCTCGCGTCTGGCGGAGATCGAGCCTGCCCGCGAAGCCCCGCCCGAGCCACCGACCGCCGGCGCGCCCGAGGCGGTCCTGTCCAGTGAGCTTTCCCCGTCTGCGCCGGCGATGGAGGCCGCGCCGTTGGCGTCGAGGCCCGAGGCCCGCGCCCCGGCTCCGGCAGCCAGCGAGCCGGCGGTGCTGCGCCAGCCCGAGCAGCCTGTGCCGGTGTACCGAACGCGGATTCCCCCGGCGATGACGATCGAGTACGACATCAGCCGAGGGTCCATTTCCGGAACCGGCCAGCTGACGTGGCTTCCCGAGGGGGGCAGCTACGAAGCGCGTCTGCAGGCCAGCGTGATCGGGTACACGCTGCTCAGCCAGATCAGCCAGGGCGGGTTCGACAAGGCCGGACTGGCCCCCCTGCGCTTCACCGACCAGCGGGCCCGCAAGGCCGCGCGCGCCGCCAACTTCCAGCGCGATGCCGGCAAGATCACGTTCTCCGGCCCGGCAGACGAGTTCGCGCTGCCAGCGGGCGTGCAGGATCGTTTGAGCTGGATGATCCAGCTGCCCTCCGTGCTGTCGGCGGAGCCCAAGCGGGCGGTGACGGGCGGGGAAGTCGTGCTCTACGTGGTCGGCGCGCGCGCCGACGTGGCTGTCTGGACTTTGCGCTGCATCGGTGCCGAGACCGTCCAGACGGCCGGCGGTCCGGTGCGCACCGTCAAGTTCATGCGTGCGCCGCGCGGTGCGAAGGACACGCAGGCCGAGGTCTGGCTCGATCCGACCCGACATTTCCTGCCGGTGCGCGCTCGTCTGGGGCAGGGCAGCGACGACCCGGACGCGTTCGAGCTGGTGCTGCGCGAGCTGAAGCCCGGCCCCTGAGCCGAGGGGTTGACCACACCGAGCGAGCCGGTGAACGCTTGAAACAAGCCTTGTCAGGCGCATGTAGGGATGGACCGGCCTGAAAGGGCAGGAACGCTTCCTGCGTGTGTGGCACAGCCCTGCAGGAATCGACCCAACCCAAGGAGTTTCCCGATGCACATGCTCTACAACTCGGACAGTTTTGTCGTGATGCAGTTCGAAGTGCCCGCCGAAGCCGGGGCGCCCGAGGCGGCCCACACCCTGATGCGAGGGGGCTACGAGATCGTCGACAAGTTCGCGTGCAAGGAAATCTTCATCGAAGGGGCCATGGCCGAGAGCTTCAGGGAAGGGGTCGATGCGCTGATCGACACGCGTCCGGCCGGACCCACCGAAGACGAGATGGATGCCTACATCGAGCGCTACTCGTCGCTGATGCAGCACCCGGTCGTGCTGCACTGACAAGGTACCTCCCCCTCGGCTCCGGGGCTTGATGCCGGAGTCGGCCGAGGGCAAGATCGCTTCGATCGGTGCATCCCGGGCGCCGTGCTCCAGGGGTGTTCATGGTTCACAGTCTCGATGAGGTGCGGGTGGTGTTGTCGCCAGGCCTCGGCGATGCGCCGGTGCTCGACCGCATGTGCTCGCAGTTCGTGCTGACGCTGACCATGCGGCACGTCGGGCGCTTCAACCCGCGGCGCGACTGGAACAGCCTGCTGTCGTTGACCGGGCGGCACCTGGTCTGGCCGGTGTCGGTGCTGTCGCGGCTGCGCGACTTCCTGGCGGCGCGCTGCCGTGGCAACGAGTTGTGGCGCGGACACGAGGCCCTGAGCGACGAGGTCTTCATCGAGCGGCACGGCAACTGGCGCGGGCCGTACGAGGAAGTGACCCTGTTCTTCTACGTCGATGAATACATCAAGGACGCTCCGAAGGACCTGCTGGCGGTGCTTGGCGCGACCGCCGACTGGCTGGAGCGCAGCCTGAAGAAGGAATCGACGCTCGTCGAGAAGAACATCGATGCGCTGGCCGGGCTGCTGCAGCTGAACCCCGCCGAGCGCGCGCTGCTGCTCTACGGCACGCTGGCGCGTTATCAGCGCGACCTGCGCGGACTGCTGGTCGAGTTCAAGGTGTCGAGCGCCCAGGAGGCCCATGCGGCCATCGCCAGCGTGGCCGGCGTCAACGAGGCCGATGTCGCCGATGCATTGCGCGCGGGCTCGCGGCTCGAACGCATCGGCATGGTCGAGAACCTGATCTCCGAACACAACATCACCGATCTCGCCGACCTGATGAAGGTCAGCGAGCAACTGCCTCCGGTGCTGATGCGGAAGTACGAGGGACCGTCGGATCTGATGGCGGTTTTCACGCGCCCGGTGCGTCGCAGCGAGCTGCTGCCCTCCGACTTCCATTACGTCAGCGAGGACCGCGACGTGCTGACGGCGTTGCTGAGTCATGCCGTCGGGCGCCGGGAGCACGGGGTCAACGTGCTGCTCTATGGCCCGCCGGGCACCGGCAAGACCGAGCTGGCCAAGGTCGCTGCGCAGGCGGCGGGGCTGGAGTTGTACGAAGTCGAGTACGCCGATCGTGATGGCAACAGCCTGAACGGCCGGGACCGCTACCGCTCGCTGCAGATCAGCCAGGTGTTCCTGAAGGCCAGCGCCAGCGTGGCGCTGCTGTTCGATGAGGTCGAGGACGTGTTTCCGCCCATTTCCACCGACGCCGCGCAGCTGATGGCGCGGATCGACACCGGTGATGGCGCGCCGAGCGGCAGCGTCAGCGGCAAGGCCTGGGTCAACCAGATCCTGGAGACCAACCCGGTGCCGGTGATCTGGGTGACCAACCGCATCGAGCAGATCGATCCGGCATTCCGGCGCCGCTTCCAGTACCACCTCGAGCTGAAGAGCCCGCCGCCCGGAGCGCGCGAGGCGCTTGTCACGCGTGCCCTGGCGGGCGTGCCTGTCTCTGCAGGCTTCGTGGCCCGCCTGGCCGAACGACGTGGTCTGACACCGGCGCAGGTGCGTACGGCCGTCAAGTTCGCCCGGCTGGCGACCCCGGCCGACGCACTGCTGGACGCAGTCTCGGCCGAGCCCGGTACCCACAGCGTGGCCTTCGAGGCGCTGATCGAGCGACAGATCGGCAACGCCGACAAGGCGCTCGGTGCAGACGTGCAGGGGCGTGCGCCGCGCAGCGTGGTCACCTCCTACGACCTTGGCCTGGTGAACACGGAGTCGCGCTTCGAGGTGCCGAAGATCGTCGAGGCGCTGCGTCGCAAGGCCTGCGGCACGCTGTGCTTCCACGGCCCGCCCGGCACCGGCAAGACCGCGTTGGCAGAGCACATCGCGCAGCAGATGCAGCGCCCGCTGCTGGTCCGGCAGGCGTCGGACATCATGAGCAAGTTCGTTGGCGAGACCGAACAGAACATGGCGCGCATGTTCGAGGAGGCGCAGCTCGAGCAGGCGGTGCTGCTCCTCGACGAGGCCGACAGCTTCCTGCGCAGCCGGCGGATGGCGGAGCGCAACTACGAGATCAGCGAAGTCAACGAGATGCTGCAGGGCATGGAGCGCTTTGCCGGCGTCTTCATCTGCACCACCAACCTGTTCGGCGAGCTCGATGAGGCGGCACTGCGCCGCTTCACATTCAAGGTTCGCTTCAAGCCGCTGACTGCCGAGCAGCGCGAGCGAATGTTCGTCGCCGAGGCGCTCGGTGGTGACCCCGCGCGGCTCACCGCCGAGCAGCAGGCGAGGCTGCTCGAGCTCGAATCGCTCGCGCCCGGCGACTACGCTTCGGTCAAGCGCCAGATCGACGTGCTGGGAGAAGCCTTCGAGCCCGACGAGTTCCTGTCGCAACTGGAAGCGGAGCACCGCGTCAAGCCCGAGGTGCGTCAGCAGCGCCACATCGGGTTCATGCACTGACTTTTTCTATGCTGCGGGGCGGCTGCGCCCTCAAGTGACGTCCGACGGGCGCCGATAGCACCGCATGATCGAACTGTTCGTGCAGTCGCTGTTCGCGCTGGACTGGAAGCTGGCATTCCTGGCGGCATTCGTCTGCCTGGACCTGGCCCGGCGTCTCGAGTCGAAGCTCGACCTCGCGGGTTGGGGCTGGCTGCTGGGCGCGTCGCTGGCACTGGCTACCGGCCTCTGGTCGGCCCAGGTGATCGGCATCGAGCGACTCCAGCTTCCGTATGCCATCGAATACCGCCCGGGACCGGCCTTTGGCGTCTGGCTCGGCGCCGGAGCCATCAGCGCGCTGGGTCTGGCCTTGGCGTGCCGGCGGTCGTCCGGCCTGTCTGTCACGCTGATCGGTGCCTTGCTGCTTGCCGCGGGCATCGTTGCCATTCAGATGTGCTTCGTCGAGGCACTGTGGCTGCAGCCCGGCCCGGCCTGGCGGCTCCCGGGCCTGGGCATGGCGCTGGTGGCGGCGAGCGCGGGCTGCGCGGCGGCGCTGTGGCTCTTCGCAGAGATTCGCGTTCGGGCCAGGGAGGGGGCGCTGGCCTGGCAGGCCGCCTCTGCACTCGTCCTGGGCCTCTCGATCGTCATTTCCCAGGGTGTCGTGATGGGCGCGGCGGGGCTCGAGAGTCCGCACGTGTCGGTGGTCACGCAGGACTTCCTTTCGGAAGACACCATGGCTGTTCTGGTGAAGGTGGTTTCGGCCGCGCTGCTGTCGATGTTGCTGGTGCTGTCGCAGATCGAGGCGCACCTGCGTGCGTCCCTGCAGAGAGCGAAGGGCGAGCTGCGCCAGCAATCGCTGCGCGATCCATTGACCGAGCTGCCCAACCGCCAGATCTTCGAGGGCACGCTGGCGCAGGCCGCGCGCCAGGCGGATGCCGACCAGGGACAGCTGGCGCTGATGCTGATCAACCTCGATGGATTCAAGCCGATCAACGAGTCTCTGGGTCATCGTGTGGGCGATCGTGTCCTGCGCGAGATCGCCGCGCGACTGCGCAGTCTGGCGCGGGTGCACATGGTCGCGCGATTGGGCGCCGACGAATTCCTGCTGCTGATGCCAGACAACCCGACCACCGAACAGGTGTCCGATCTGGCGGCGCGGGTGCTGGGCTCGCTGAGCCTGCCCTGCCCGATCGATGGACGCGAAACCACGGTGACCGCGTCGATCGGCATCGTGATGTACCCCGAGCATGGCGCGGTCTCGACCCTGGTGGCTCATGCAGACGCGGCGATGCGATTTGCCAAGTCCAGCGGGGGTGCGACCTACTGCTTCTTCGAGGCGCGCATGGTGAGCGGCCTGCGCGAGCAGACCGAGTTGCTGCGCGACCTGCGCCGGGCACTGGCCCAGGGCGAGCTCGAGCTGTTCTATCAGCCCAAGATCCACGCGCCGACGGGCGAGATCACCGGCGCCGAGGCGCTGATGCGCTGGCAGCATCCGCGGCTCGGCATGATCAGCCCGGGCGTCTTCATTCCGATCGCCGAGCGCTTCGGGTTGATCGGCTCGCTCGGCAACTGGCTGATCGACGAGGTGTGCCGGCAGATCCGCGTCTGGCGGGACGGCGGGCTGCGCATGAGAGTCGCGATCAACCTGTCGGTGCACCAGCTGCGCCAGCCCGATCTGGTCGAGCGCATCGCACGCGCATTGCGCGAGCACGACGTCAATCCGGGCCTGCTGACCTGCGAGATCACCGAGTCGGTGGCGATGCAGGACGCCGAGGGCACGATCAAGTTCTTCGGGCAGCTGGCGCAGCTGGGTGTCAGCATCTCGATCGACGATTTCGGAACGGGTCATTCGAGCCTGGCCTACCTGCGCAAGCTGCCGGCCAGCGAACTGAAGATCGACCGCAGCTTCGTGCTCGACCTGGAGACCAGCGAGGACGCCCGCAAGGTGGCCTCGGCGGTGGTCAACCTCGCCAAGGCGCTGAACCTGAAGGTGGTGGCCGAAGGGGTCGAGACCGAGGGCCAGAACCGCATCCTGCGCGAGTTCGGGTGCGACCAGCTGCAGGGCTACCTGTTCGCCAAGCCGATGTCCGCGAAGTCGCTCGCCTTGTGGGCGATGGATGACGTCGGGCCGCGATCGATCAGTTTCCGTTCGTCCCTGTTCCTCGAAACCCAGCCTGCCGAACTGGTCTGAGGGCCGCGGTCGCGTCGATTCGCAGGGCGGTTCCTAGAATCGGGGCATGAAAACCCAGCCCTACACCCGCGGCGCCCAGTTGCCCGACCTGCTGCGACAGCGCATCGTCATCCTCGACGGCGCCATGGGCACGATGATCCAGCGCTACAAGCTTGGCGAAGCCGATTACCGCGGCGAGCGCTTCAAGGACCATCCCAGGGATCTGAAGGGCAACAACGAGTTGCTGCTTTTCACGCGGCCGGACGTGATCTCCGAGATCCACGACCAGTACCTCGCGGCCGGCTCGGACATCATCGAGACCAACACCTTCGGCGCCACGCGCATCGCCCAGGACGACTACGGCCTCGCGTCGGTGGCGCGCGAGATGAACGTGGTGGGCGCCAGGCTGGCGCGCGAGGCCTGCGATCGCTACAGCACCGCCGACAAGCCCCGCTTCGCCGCCGGCGCGCTGGGTCCGACGCCGCGCACCGCGAGCATCAGCCCCGATGTCAACGACCCGGCCGCGCGCAACGTCAGCTTCGACGAGCTGAAGGACTCGTACCTCGAGCAGGCGGCGGGCCTGCTGGAAGGCGGCTGCGACCTGTTCCTCGTCGAGACCATCTTCGACACCCTGAATGCCAAGGCCGCCATCTTCGCGCTGGACGAGCTGATGGAGTCGACCGGTGAACGGCTGCCGGTCATCATCTCCGGCACGGTCACCGACGCGTCGGGGCGCATCCTGTCGGGACAGACGGTCACCGCGTTCTGGCACAGCGTGCGCCACGCACGGCCGCTGGCGATCGGACTGAACTGCGCGCTCGGTGCGACGCTGATGCGTCCCTACATCGAGGAGCTGTCCAAGGTCGCTGGAGACACGTTCATCAGCTGCTACCCGAACGCCGGTCTGCCGAATCCGATGAGCGACACCGGTTTCGATGAAACGCCGGAGATCACCGGCCGGCTGGTCGAGGAGTTCGCGAAGAGCGGCTTCCTGAACATCGCCGGTGGCTGCTGCGGCACCACGCCTGCGCACATCGCGCAGATCGCGCAGCGTGTCGGTGCTTATCGCCCGCGCTGCCTGCACGAGCGGCCGTTCAGCAGCCTGCTGGAGTCGACCGCCGCGGCTTGAAGCCGGCCAGCGTGCCGACGCGCGTCACATGAGCTCGATCAGGCTCTCGACGCTCAGGCGCACCTTGACTTCGTGCGGTGCGGCGCTGCCGGTGATCTCGTAGGCCTTGTGCCGCGTGTCGCGCACGGCTGGTTTCGACATCGGTATGCCGTTGATGCCGACCACGCACGCCACCACCGGGATGCTGGCGCGCAGGCCGCGCTTGAGGACGATGGCGACTTCACCTCCGGCCAGGCGCACGAAGCAGCCGGGTGGATAGATGCCTGCAGCCTTGATGATGGCGGCCCCGGCCTCGTCAGGCTGCTGGTTCTCGTCGAGGTAGGCGGCCTTGGCCGCTGCGGTGGCCGTCATGGCCTTGCGCGTCTTGCGGGGGCTCAGGCGTGCGGCAAAAACGTCGGCGCGCTTGATCAGCCGTGCGATCTGCAACCCGGGCTCCATGGCCTGGAGGGGGCCCGGCGGGCTGGTGTGGTGGTGTTCGACGGCCTGCAGCCAGAGTTCGTCTGCGACGCCCAGCTCGCGAAGCTGTGCGACACCGCGTGCCGCGTGGCTATCGATCAGCTCGCGCTGCTGTGGCGTTGTCGCCGAGTCCTGCACCGCCAGCTGGTCCTGCAGGTTGGTCATCGCGATGTTCATGGTCAGCGAAGCCCGGCGTAGGGCTGCCTTCCACTCCCTGGGCCAGCCGTTCAGGTGGCGGGCGGCCAGTTCGACGATCGTGGTGACGAGCAGCGCATGACGAACGCTGTACTTCTGGCTGTCGGTCGTGGCGCTGTAGATCAGCGACAGCAGGGCCGCGTCCGCACCACGCGAGATGAGCGATAGCAGATCCTCGTCGATGCGATCGATGCGGTCGATGAAATCTTCTGCCGACGGTTCGCGCAACGCGGCGGCCATCTTCATGACGAGGCCGTCCCAGGTGAGACTGGTGTCGCCGCGCCGGGCGCGTTCGGGCACGCCGAAGTTGTCCATCACGCTGTCGGGGTCGACCTCGGCCTCGGCCTGGGCAATGCGGCCGATCCGTGCGTTGTCCCTCACCATCGAATCCATCTTGCCCGCCAATGCCTTCTTGAAGGCGTCGGCGTCGCTGATGTCGATGTAGACACCCCGTTCCGTGAGTTGTTTGCGCACACTTTCGCTGGGAACCACGCCCCCGCGAGGAACCAACATCAAGCCTGCAGCGTCGCGCAGGGCGAACGGAACCGGCTGGTTGATGCGAATGGCACTGGCGGAGATGGGTACAACGGCCATGACGATGGGGCAGGAATGTGGAACGGACAGCTTCCGTGCAGTGGATATCGGAGTGCCGTGACCTGACTTGAGTTGTTGCACGGCACAAAACATGCGCGCCTACAATCGCTTCTCTTTCGAGGAGCGCTGCGACAACCCCTGAAAACGCCACGGGCGGCGGGTTGCCAGGCTCGAAAGTGCGAGGTTTCAACGGCGCTCCCCCGACCCTCACGGGCCGCGGTGGGCTGCGCGGCATGTGACATTTGACACTCCGCCGAACGCCAAGACTGCCGCCATGCTCCCCGTCCCGTCCACACCTCCCTCCATCGTCGAGCCGATGAAGCTGTCCGGGCTCGAACCGGTGCTGATCGGCAACGGCTCGCTGTTCGTCAACATCGGCGAGCGCACCAATGTCACCGGGTCGAAGGCCTTCGCCCGCATGATCCTGAACGGCGATTTCGAGCAGGCGCTGTCCGTGGCGCGCCAGCAGGTCGAGAACGGCGCCCAGATCATCGACATCAACATGGACGAGGCCATGCTGGACAGCCAGGCGGCGATGGTGCGCTTCCTGAACCTGATCGCCAGCGAGCCCGAGATCGCGCGCGTGCCGATCATGATCGACAGCTCGAAGTGGAGCGTGATCGAAGCCGGCCTGAAGTGCATCCAGGGCAAGGGCATCGTGAACTCGATCTCGCTCAAGGAGGGCGTCGAGCAGTTCAGGCATCAGGCCAAGCTGGTGCGCCGCTACGGTGCGGCTGCGGTGGTGATGGCCTTCGACGAGAAGGGACAGGCCGACACCTACCAGCGCAAGACCGAGATCTGCGAGCGCGCCTATCGCATCCTGGTCGACGAGGTCGGCTTCCCGCCCGAGGACATCATCTTCGACCCGA